>Ga0070735_10000394_pt1 | contig 49757 bp, 54 predicted proteins | sample Coa_R1_FD_66443 | JGI IMG/M metagenome (GOLD analysis project Ga0070735, IMG submission 66443) | Surface soil microbial communities from Centralia Pennsylvania, which are recovering from an underground coalmine fire - Coalmine... | ecosystem: Environmental > Terrestrial > Soil > Unclassified ... | reverse complement strand
AGACCCTTAAAGCCATTGAAGATGCTGAAAAGGGTAAGGGGCTTACTGAAAGTAAAGACGCTAAAGATCTTTTTAAAAAATTGGGTATTTAAAAGATATGGCTATATTAAATTTCCGCTCGCAAAAGCAATTCGAAAAAGATCTTGTTAAAGTGAAAAAGCGGGGTAAAGATATGGCAAAAATTGAAGGTGTCATTACTCAATTAATAAACGTTCAACCATTGCCGCCAAAAAATCGTGAGCATAAACTTCAAGGAAATTTTAAAGATTTTTGGGAATGCCATATTGAACCAGACTGGTTGTTGATTTATAAAAAGACTCCAACAGAAATAATTCTTATCAGAACTGGTACGCATTCAGATTTATTCTAAAAAGCTTGTCCATTTGACCCGAAAAATAAATAACGGTACACTTTTTTATATAATAACTAAATTATAACTAACGCGGGCGAAGTTTATTCAGGATTTTACACCTTCATGATTACATTGCATACAGCAGAAATGCTCATTAGTATTATCACTTTTTTCATTGCTTACGTGGTAGTGATCACTATGTCCAATATGTTCCGCACCTGGGTGGCATATGAGATGGGTGATGATACCGGTATGCGTCTTGGCTATTTTACCGTTAACCCTATGATGCATATTGATCCGGTTGGTTTATTCTTTCTTTTTACGTTTTATTTTGGCTGGGGACGCACCGTGCCAGTTAATCCTTTGTTTATTAGTGAACCGCATCGTAATTTAAAGTTAGCAGCTTTATATCTTTCTGATTCTTTTATACATTTTGTTCTAAGTGTGTTTGGTATCATTGCATTACTTGCTATTTTTGATGTAAATATTTTGGCAGTAATGCGCTATATGGTGCTGACTTATAATGTTTCGCAACTTTTTGTTGCCAATATGTATCCCGAAATATCTTCATGGCTGGTTTCTATTGGTTTTGTGGTTTTTGCATTTGTATATTTGAACGTGGTTCTTGGGGTATTGTATTTTATTATTAATTTTAGCAACTATCTTTTATTTATTTTGGCTGATCGTTACGATAAAATTGCGCAATATGCACATTATATTACCGTGGGATTACCCATTTTGCTTATTTTATTTTTTTCCCCTTTATTCAGATTATTATCAGTGCATTTAATCGCGTATATAGGTCTTACCATTGCTCATATAATAGGCATCGCCTAACATAGGTAATTTAAAAAATTATGGATAAAATATCTCCGCGCTCGTCCTGAACTTGTTGAAGGATATCTTCGAGCGCTCTTAATTAAAAAAGTTTGAAATGCAAAATAACTTTCATTTATATATTTTAAAATGCGTAAATGGTGCTTATTATATTGGACATACTGATAACATTGAGCAAAGATTATCAGAACATCATTTAGGATTAATTAGTAATTGTTACACCAAAACTAGAAGGCCTTTGGAGCTTGTATTTCTTCAAGACTTTCCAACCAGAGATGCAGCTTTTCATGCAGAGCGACAAATTAAAGGTTGGTCTCGAAAAAAGAAAGAGGCATTTATGCAGGATAATTGGGACAAAATTAAAGAATTAAATGATTTACAAAAAAAATAAAGAGCGCTCGAAGATATCCTTCAAGCCGTCCTTCGCTAAAGCTTCGGAGGCCAGGCGGGTGTTTACTCCTGAGCTAGTCGAAGGGTCAGGACGAGCGCGAAGAAAAAACCAGATAGGCAGTATGTATTATTATGGATAAAATAGAAAAAACAATAGAGCTTTTGCGCTCAGGTACCGTACATATTTATTCTGAAAATGAACTTATTCAAGCCGTAAAAAGTGGAAAAAAACTTAAAGTAAAGCTTGGTGCTGATCCAACAGCACCTGATTTGCACCTTGGTCATACCGTTGTTTTTTCCAAATTAAAGCAATTTCAAGATTTGGGTCATGAAGTTATTTTTTTAATTGGTGATTTTACGGCGCATATTGGCGATCCAACTGGACGTGACAAAACTCGTCCTGCATTGAGTCATGAGGCAATTAAATATAATTTGCAATCATATTTTGATCAAGTGGGAAGAATTTTAGACCCTTCACGTATTACTATTCGTTATAATTCTGAGTGGCTTGGTAAACTGAGCAGCACTGATTTGGTGGGCATTCTTGCCAAAGTAACGCTTGCACGTATCACTGAACGTGATGATTTTGCAAAGCGCATCAAAAACAATGAGCCAATTGGGCTACATGAATTGCTGTATCCAGTTTTTCAAGCATATGATTCAGTTGTTCTTGAGGCGGATGTTGAATTGGGCGGGACTGATCAAACCTTTAATGTTTTGATGGGTAGATTCTTGCAAGAGCAATATGGTTACAAAGGCCAAATTGCTATGACCATGCCGCTGCTTGTTGGTCTTGACGGTGTGCATAAAATGTCAAAATCATTGGGTAACGCGATTGGTTTGAATGAATCAGCTGAAAATGCATTTGGTAAATTGATGTCTATTTCTGACACTTTAATGTGGAATTATTTTGAATTATTGCTTAATCGCTCTGCGCAGCAGATTGAAGCAATGCAGCATGATGTAAAAAGTGGAACATTGCATCCAATGCAGCTGAAAAAAGATATGGCGCAAGAAATTGTTACCCGCTTCTGGTCTGCAGACCAGGCAGCGCATGCACGAGCGCAATTTGAGTCTTTATTCCAAAAACATGATTATTCTAAGGCCACGGAAGTTGCATTGCCTGTTGGTTTTGCAAACCCTGTGTGGGTTGTTGAATTGCTTAAAGCATTGGGTGCGGTGACCACTTCATCAGATGCAAAACGGTTATTGGAAGGTGGCTCTGTTCATGTGAATGAAGTGGCAATTACTGATTTTAAAGCAATGATAGAATGCAAACCTGGCATGATTGTTAAGGTTGGTAAGCATCGTATTTATAAAATTAAGTAACTTAATCCCGCACCCTTCGATACGTTTTTACTGCATAAAAACACTCAGGGCGAGCGGGAGTAAATAAAACTTTTCCAAATTTTAGGGATCAAATTTTTTTAAACCCGCTCGCCCTGAGTGCCCCGCCAGGGGTGTATCGAAGGGTATGCGGGCAATGCGATTTTTTATGATTAATATTATTTCTTCCGGTTTTCTTCTCATCAACAAGCCCGCCGGTATTAGTTCTTATGGATGCATAGGTTACCTCAAGCGTATCTTAAAGCAGAAAGTTAAAATTGGGCATGCGGGAACTCTTGATCCTTTTGCTACCGGTCTTTTAATAGTGGCAATAGGTAGAGAGGCTACGCGTCTTATGTCTGGTGTCATGATGATGGAAAAAACATACATAGCTACCGGCAAATGCGGTGAATTGACCGATACGCTTGATTATACGGGCAAAATAATAAGCATCTGCGCCTATATACCTACGCAACAAGAGATATGCAATTCTATAGCTTCTTTTGGTTCATCATATATTCAAACACCCCCATTGTATTCAGCTCTTAAGCATAACGGCGAACGCCTTTATGCATTAGCACGCAATAATAGTAACGTGCAAGAATTGCAAGAAATAGCTGCCAGCAAAAGCAGAACCGTGCAATTGTATGATCTGCGGCTATTATCGTACAAATCTCCCCAATTTACCATTCAAGCACGTGTTTCTCATGGCACCTATATTCGGACGTTAGTCAATGATATTGCCATTCGTGCTTGCCCACCAGAGCTTGTAGGGCAAAGTAGCGCAGGTAGCTGTGCAACAACCTATCAGCTAAAGCGGATGGCCATAGGGCCTTTTGATTTGAATCAGGCAACTGATCTAGAAACTATCCATTCTATCGAAGATATTAACCGTTTAATTATTCCATTTTCCCTTTTTTTATAAGGTTTTTAGAAAAATACTATTTTTTTAATTTCCAATCATTGCTATTTCTTGTTTGTTTTATTTAAAATAATATCAGATAGAATTTTATTCTTGATTGTTTTATTTAAAAAAAGGGGATAAAGATGAATTTTTTAGAAAAATTGCTTAAAAAGAGTAACGCTGCACTATTATTAGTTTTGTTGGCAGCATTTGGTTGTGTTGAAGCTAAACAATTAAAATCTGCGGCAGGACAAGCGGCACTTCAAGAGGTGCAACAAGTACAAGAAAAGCGCGATGCTGTTGATAATCGGCCATTGGATGTTGTGGCTGAGACAAAAACTGATCGTTTTACCCAGACTGAAGCTCATTTATATCTTCCAAAAATGAGAGATTTAATTAATAAAGAATATAAAGACGAAGTGATTCCTTATTTAAATATTATATCTGCGATAGTTGCTAATGAAGCAGAACATAAAGATACTCATTATGCATTTTATAATACGACACCAAACATGTGGCGATTGGCTCAAGATCTTTATACGCGCTTAGATGCCTATGCGAAACAGTCAGGAGCGGAAGGAGCAGCAGGGGCAGAAGGGTTTAAATATTTACGATTTGGTATTGAAGGTGTTTCTACAACAGCGCAAGAGTTTTTAATTAATGAATTAAAACAGAATGGTCTGGTAGATGATAATGTAGAAACAGTAAAAACTCTTATGTTATCAGTTAATTTGGCATTATTTGCGAATGTTGGCCTTCCTGGAGAATGTTCTTGGAATTATTTTGTAAAACCACAAGGTCATAAATCACCTGATCGCGGATTCTATGAAGAAATGTTGGATAAATTTGGGCTAACCCATAAATATATTGGTGAATTAATGGCGCTTGCTAAGATATATGATACTGATGAAGATACTATTCTTCAATTGCTTGTGCCGATAGATAAAGTCGACGACATTGGTTATTTGGCATGGGTAAAGGGTATTCCTGCGCATAGTGAAACTATTGATTGGATTTTGAAAAATTCAAAAACTAAATTTTTTAAACATACCAAACCAACAATAGAAAAATTAACTGAAATATTTGCAAAGCAGAAATTAGATAACCCACTCTATGCTAAGATGATGAAAGATATACAATCAGGTGAGTTTAGTTTGGGCAGTTTTCTAAAAATATATCGTAATACCCCGTGGAAAATTGAAGAAATTAATGATGTGACTGCACGCTTATTATTTACACGTGATGTGCTGCTTAATCCAAAATCTGGTGTAAAAGTGTATCGTTTCTCTACTGCTTCTCGAGAGAAATTAAGGGAATATAATAGCAAACTTAGTGCTCTTGTGGAAAAACTTATTGAAGACAAAGAATCAAGCGCAGATTCAGAGACAAAACCACAACCATCACAACCAGCAAAATAAAATATTCATTTCGATGATAAAGAAAAAGGGGGCCTGATAATTCAGGCCCCCTTTTTCTTTAAGTTTATTTAACTGTTTTTTCAATTTGATTGAATATAGGAATAATATATTTTTTGGTTATATCATTAAGGTTTTGTTGGTCGAAATGTAAAGGATGTGCATCAATTTTTCCTGTAAATATTTCTTTGAGATCTAAAAGCAGCTGTTTTCTTTTTTCCGGAGCATATACAGAAATGTATCCTTTCAAGAAAGGTGTAAGCACAAGATTAAGATATGTTTGCGGATTTACTCCAGTCAGTAACTCTTTAAATTCATATCTTGTGTTGTCGGTGGAAAATGGCAAGAAAATTAAGCGTATAAAATCAATGGTGGGTATTTGTGGGTTTTTCAAGTAACGTACGATTGTTTCATCATCGATAAAGGTAAAATGTCCTGTTTTTTCATCATAAAAGATATTATGAGGATGGAAATCTCCGTGCGCAACTGTTGGGTTGAGTACTTTTTCGGTAGTTGCAGGTTGCATAAACTTCTTATGAAAATTACCTAACTCTTTTCCAAGAATATAATAAGCTTTTTTTATTCTGTCGGCATTTTTTTGTGATTGATCAGCTTGGAATTCTTTAAGTAAATCATAAAGAACCATACCTTCTGCTGCAGGCATTGCCGCTATATAGTGAACTTTCTGATGATAAGGATGATATGAGAAATAGAAAAATGGTAAAGATATTGTTGGAAATCCCGGTACAATGTTGGGAGCAAGAAGTTCTTTTATTCCTGGAAATTCTTCTACTTTTTTAAGATTGGTAGATTCAGTAAGACCTTTTTTTGATTCTTTAATAATGTATAAAAGCGGTTGACTAGATGGCGTGCAGCTAGATGTTACTAAAAATAGTTGTACCGTATTATAACCACTTCCAGCACCAAGAGATTTAGCTTTTAAGCATTTTTTGTTATTAAAATCTTTATTTTGTAATTTTCCCTCGTTATATGCTTGTGCCAATATGCTTGATAATCCTTCTTCTGTTATTGTTCCATCTGATTTAAGTAATGAAGCATCTACGGTTATTTTATGAATAACGGTTGTATTTTGGTAAATTTTATCAAGAAAATCTTCGGAAGATATATTTTGAGCATTATATTTATTTTTTATGTTTGTTATGGATGTTGGATTGCATTGTTTTGAATGAATACAATTACCAATGATTTCATCTGCTGAATGTTTGGTTCCAAAATGTCCTTTAGCATAAGATAAACAACATTCACATGCTTTATTTGGATTATTATCCCATTTGTCAGCATTGCAATCATGGGAGTTATTAATAATTTTCACTGATTTATCAATATCGAGGATTTCAGGGTCAGCATTTGTTTTATACGTAAGAGGTTTTGATTCTGGAACAACAATAATTGGTGACGTGCCCGGTTGATTGGATTCAATTACTTTTTTCGGTTGCATTTGTTTGCTTTCGATAGATCCTACAAAAAGCAATGAGATTGCCAATAGATGTATGTGTGCATTAAACAGTTTTTTTATTATATCGTGCATAAGAATTCCCCTCCTTTTTTGAAAAATATATAAAAATTATCACTTGTATTATTTTAATTGAATCAGAAAATATATAGCAAGAAAAGGGAAAATATTGCATTGATATCTAAATTTTCATTAGGATAGGAAGATAGCGTAAGCAGATTTTTGTGTGATCAATAATAATGAGGTATTCACATGAAAACAAATATGCGAGTGATGTATAAAAAAATAGCGTTTATTTTTTTAATACTTGGTTTTTTTACCGTAGTTGAAACCGTTATCTCAAAAGGTCTTTCTGCATCTCGCCCACAAATTCAGCCAATTGTAGTACCAGTTAAAGAAGTACCTGCCAAAGAAGTTACTATTCCTGCAGTACCGCAAAATCCTACACCTCAAGCTGAGCAAACTTCTCAATTACCGCAAGGTACCTTATCTCTTGAACAAATTCATACCTATTTTCCTGACGGAAATGCTCAAACAACCAGATCTACTTCTGTTGCAGTACCCGCTACTGATAAATTTACTCAATCGCAAGCACATATGTCAGTGCCTGCCGTAAAAAAGTTAATTGATGCAAAATATGATACCAAAAAATATAAAAACATAATCGATGCAATATTGGCACGAGAACAAGAATATAAAAATGATTATGTTTTTTATCATGGCATGGATAATGTCTGGCGCGTACCGCAAGATTTATATACAAAGTTGTATATTCACTTTAAGAAGTTACCAGAAAATATATTTCAACATTTTATATTTTTACGATTTGATGGCGTAAAAAATTCCACCGTAATTCGGCAATTTGTTATTAATAAACTTAAAGAAGGTGGGCTTATTAATGATCATGAATTAGGTGATTTTTTATACGCGGTCAATATTGCACTTTTTGGTAATGTGGGTACTGATCCAGAATGCACGTGGCAATATTTTATCAAATCACGCGGTCATCTTAATCCTGATCGCAAGATTTATGAGCAGATTTTAGACGCTTTTGGATTAACCCACCAATATATCGATCAACTCATGGCGCTCACTACCTTATATGAAACTACTGAAGAAACGATTGTGCAAATATTTGTTCCTACACATAACGTTGACCAAATTGGTTATTTATCGTGGATTCGCGGTATTCCCGCGCATAAAAAAACGATGGATATGGTAACGCGGAGTGTTCACGATAAAAAATTCCCTAAAACAGCGCCTGCGTTAGATTATTACACGAAAATATTTAAAGATGAGCAACAAGAAAATCCTGTTTTTAGTAATTTGTTAGATCGAGTTCGTGCAGGAGATTTTAGTTTGGGTTATTTTTTAAAGTTTTATCGTAACTATCCGGATAAAATTGAAGATATTAATAGTTTTCAAGCACGTCTTATGTTTACGCATGAGGTTTTATTAAATCCATTATCGGGAGTGAAAGTGTTTCGCTATTGCATGGCAACTGCACAGCAAATGAAAAACTACCAACAAAAATTTGATGAAATTTTTAACAAAATTATTGCTGAAAAGAAATGATTCATTACAAGGGAGAGAGCATATGCGCTGTATAAAATATATTTCAATAGTTGGTTTACTATGTTTGTGCAACATAGCATTATTTGCGCAAGAAACACCGGTAGTACCACCAGTTCCTGCTGAAAAGAATACAAAAAGAGCTCGATTGATAAGAAAAAAAGCATTCAGAAAAACACCATCGGAATCAACAACAGCTCCAACGGTTCCATCATCAACGGGGTCTGAAGAGCTAGAAGAATCACCAGATGTTATAGTGCCGCCGGTTCCAGAGCAATAAAAAGATTTCTATAATTGCGGTTGTTTAACAGCAACGGCGAATAACTTTTTCTTTATAAATTCCCAGCTCTTTTTCTTCTTTTTCTTGAATTTGATTGATCAATCTTTTGATATAAAAAAGATGATTATAAAATTGAGCAAAGTCAGTTTGGAAATCAATATTGCCGTTTAAAACCAAGACCGGAAGATTGTGTAATGCAGATGGTAAATGTTTACCTTGAATAAACAACTCATCTTTTGCTGTGTAGATCTGTTGAATATGTTCCAGTGTAATAAAAAAAGTGGGATCAGTTTTTTGTATGCGTTTTAATGCAATTTCGGGCATAACGCGCAGGTATATAATACCTTTAGGATGTTCATGATGATCGTGGCAGTCAGCGTGTTCAAGCCACTGTGTGTAAGGGATGATTTTATATGCAAGCGTTTCTTCTTGTAAGCGAGCTAAAAATGCAGATATGTCTGAACAGATGGTGCCGTCTAAAAGTAACATGGTTTATTCCGTGATAATGCGCGTAAACACTTTATTTATTCCCACCAAGATTTCTCGTACATTTACAATATTGCCAAGAGTAGCCAAATGATGGGGATCAATTGTAGCATAAGGTCCCATAATAATTACTTCATCTCCAATGTGGGTGTCGATTTCTGTTACATCTACAATAGTAATGTTCATAGCCACGCGCCCAAGCACGGGAGCATATGAGCCATTGATAAGTACTGATGTTTTATTTGAAAAATTGAACTTATATCCATCATAATAGCCAATGGGCAACAATGCAACACGTGTTTTTTTAGTTGTTTGATATTCTCCATAGTAGCTTACTGCTGAATGCGCAGGGATGGTCTTAATATTGGTTATATGTGTTTTCCATGTCATAACGGGCTTAAGGTGAACTCTATCATGTCCAATGCCATATAAACCTATTCCTACCCGAAAAAAATTAAAGTGTGGCGTAAAAGTAATGGTAGAAAGTGCTGCAGAATTACTCATATGCACATGATCAATAGCAATATTGTGATAGGTGAGTTGTTCCAAGAGCTGACTAAATATATTTTGTTGGTGGTGTGTAAAAAGGGGATTGCTATCAGATGCAGAAAAATGACTATAAATTCCCGTGATACTCAGATAATCATACGTTTGTAGGCGCTGAATAAAAGATACAGCATCAGCTGCCAATACTCCCATACGAGAAAGTCCCGTATCTACTTTGATATGTATATTAAAGCGATATGAATGCTTTTTGCCTATTGTATGCAAAGCGTGTGCATATTCAAGGTGATCAACCATAAAATGAATATTTTTATTAACTGCATATTCAGGGTTTACATCAGCATATCCCAATACCAGTATTGGTTTTGAAATATTTTCCAGGGCAAGTGCTTCAGAAAGTTGTGCTACACAAAGCCAATCAATATCTTTATTTTGTTCGCAAAGAAAGGCAATTTGTTCTAATCCATGACCATATCCATTTCCTTTGATGACCGCAGCAAGCTTGTGGTGAGCTCCAATAAGCTTTTTATAATAAGCAGCGTTATGGTTAAATGCAGCTGTACTGATTTCAAGCCATGTTTGGGGCGGTTGTGTGGTAATGAGATGAGGTGATTCGGGTGCAATACAAGCTTGATTATGTGCTATCATTTATTTTTCCATTTTTAAGATGTTGAATATGTGCTTTTAGTGTATCTAGATTTGAAAAATTTTATATAAAAAAAGGCTCCTATGTTCAGGGGCCTTTTTTTATACATGAAAAAATAGCTTTGCGATTATAATTGATTTTTAAGTGATGCTAATTCTTTTTGATTCATTTCGATTTGGTCGTTAATGTTGTTTAGTTTCTCCATTAACATAGCTCTGTCTGCTTTATTATAGGTGTTCTGAAGATTGCTCATAAGGTTTTCTCTCTGGGTCCATAGTTTGTTTACCGTGCGCGTGCGCTGTTCAATTTGAGCTTTGGTGCTATACATAGCAGATAATTGAGTAGCGGATATTACAAGCGCAAACGCAAGGCTTGCTTGTAAAAATGTTTTGAAACTTTTCATACAAAGTCCTTTTTTTGAAAATTATACATATATTATCATTTAAGATTATACTTATTTTTTATTCTAATAGTCAATAATATGACTTGTTTTATCAATAAAAGCCAGGATAACTTTATTTCATAGGCAAAAAGGCTTGTTTATAGTAAATTTGAAGATATAGGTGATTTAAAGATTGGAATATTGTTTATGATTAAGAAAAAAGACAAAGAAACAAAAGGTGAACTGATTTTTGGCATTCACCCCGTGGTAGAGCTGTTAAAAGCAAAAAGACGTAAGCTTATCTCGGTATATACCACCAAACCAACGCCACAAGCATTTGAAGAGATTCAAAAAGTATGGCCTAAGTATCCCGTTGCCATTCAATACGTGACCCGTGAGGTTCTGGATCGTATGGTGGGAACTACCGATCATCAATCAGTTGTTGCATGGACACAGGCATTTCCCTATCGCAAGCAGTTCTTTGATGCTAAAAAGCACAAGTTTTTAGTGATGATTGATGGAGTGCAAGACCCGCGTAATGTTGGTGCTATTCTGCGTTCGGCGTATTGTACGGGTGTAGATGGCGCAATTATGATCAAGCGGGGAGGGGCACAATTAACCGGTACCGCAATTAAATCAGCAGCTGGCTTAAGTGAACATCTTGAAATTTATATGGCTCAATCGGCTTCAGCGGCTGTTTTAGAGCTAAAAAATGCAGGTTATAATCTTTACTTGGCTACCTTTGATGGTGAAAATGCGGCAACATGTGCATATAAAAATCCTTTGTGCGCAGTTATTGGCGGCGAAGGTTTGGGGATATCAAAACAAATTTTATCTTCAGGTACGCACGTAACTTTACCGCAAAAAACAAGTGATATTTCTTACAACGCTTCTGTTGCTGCCGGTATTTTACTTTTTCTCATTTCCGCTCAACAAAGTAAATTGTAATATTTTGCCAAGAGCTTATCCGAAAATTAAAAATTAATTATTTTATCCGCTCGCCCTGAGTGTTCTACGAAGTGAAACGTAGTAGAATGTATCGAAGGGTGCAAATATAAAAAAATTGAGATTATTAGCATTCCGTTTAACCCTTCGATACATTTTTGAAGACAAAAACACTCAGGGCGAGCGGAAGAAGATAATGGATAATAAAATTTAATTAGCATTTTCAGATAAGCCCTAAGTTATATATTCTTTCTGCGCTCATCTTGCCGTGTGCTCCGAAGCTTTATGCGAAGGATGCAAGCCTGGTCGAAGGTTCAGAACGAGTGCGTAGAAAAATAAATTTATGGATAGATCTACAGAAGAAAAATTAAAGATAGACTTAATCTTGACTATTTCTCCTCTAAAAGAGTAAGAACATAAAGGAAAGGGGAGAGAAATGAAAAAAAGTTTGTTGCTTATTGTATTAACACCGGCAATAATTTTTATCATATCACGATGGAATTCCCTTTCTTTTTTTTCTACTGAACACATTTACGGCCTGTATGACAGTTCTCTTTCGTGCGAATATGCTACGTCCATTAATACTGCTTTAGTAGATTTGGTACGCAGCAAAAATTCTGCGCGATCAATTATTGCTCAGTTACAAGAGCAATTTTCTTTTTTACAAAAAATAACCGTTGCATATCAGCCTTTGGCTGTACGCGTGATGATATCTGCTCATAAACCGCTTTGTTTAGTTAACAATGAATGGGTGTTTACCCAACGAGCAAAGATGATTCCTCAGCATGTTTTTTCTGAGCGTACGCTTGCAGCTATTCCACGTATCACCATTGTTGATGAAAATATTTATACAATGCAGCAGATGGTTGATCAGTTATTACAAAGATTGCCCGATGAAATGTATGATACGTATGCTGTTGAACTTTTAAATGAGCATTGTGTTTGCTTGATTGATAAAAAACAGACAAAATTTACTATCGTTTCTGCATTGGTTCAACCGCAGCTTGCTGCAACACTTATTCATTGCAATGCAGTTAAGCAGGCACTGGATGCGCGAGGTGAATTTAATAAAGAAACAAAATGGATAGCAGATACACGATTTGCTCATTACATTGTTGCTTATAGGGCTTAAAAAAGGGGGATAAAAAATGGCACGATTAATTAAAGATCAAATACTTACCGCGATTGATGTTGGCACCACCAAAATTTGTGTTCTTATTGCAAAAAGAATTGGTGATCAAATAGAGATCATTGGTATCGGTAAATCGCCATCACATGGTTTGCAAAAAGGTGTGGTTGTTGACGTTGCAAAAACAATTAATTCTATCAGCGTGGCAGTAAAAGAAGCAGAGATGATGGCAGGTTTTCCGGTAGAATCAGCTATTATTGGTGTTTCTGGTGGCCATATCAGTTCAGTTAATTCAACAGGTATTGTTCCTATAAAACATGGTCAAATTAGACAAACAGATGTGGATGCTGTTCTTGAAGCAGCAAAAGCGATAGCGATTTCTGAGGATCGACAAATTTTACATATCTTGCCACAATATTTCACCATCAATGGGCAAGATCGTGTACAAGACCCCATTGGTATGCATGCTGTTCGGTTGGAAGTGCAAGCGCATATCATTATGGGAGCGGTTTCATCGGTGCAAAATTTAGTAAATTGTTGTCAAAGCGCTGGTGTAACGGTTAATGATATTATTTTGGAACAACTTGCTTCAGCTGATGCGGTGTTGAGTGAAGACGAGCGCGAATTGGGTGTGGGAGTTGTTGATATTGGTGGTGGCACCTCAGATGTGGCATTTTATAAAAATGGTAGTGTGCGGCATACCCAGGTTGTTGCAGTAGCAGGTAATCACGTAACCAATGATATAGCGATTGGGTTACGGATTATGAAGCATGAAGCAGAAAGAGTAAAAAAACGTTATGGATTTGCAATCAGTAGTCTTATTGAAACAGAAGAGCTTGTCGAAGTAGAAATGATGCACGGAGAAGATCGGCAAGTAATACGCCTTTCAGATCTTGTTCTTATCATAGAATCGCGCATGAGAGAATTATTTACGTTAATTAAAGAAGATATAGTGCAACATAGTTTGTATCAATACATGACCAATGGCATAGTGCTAACGGGTGGTGGTTCATTATTAACCGGTGCGCGTGAATTGGCAGAAGAGATTTTTGATTGTCCGGTGAGAATTGGAAAACCACGTGTATTATTTGATTTAGTTGAAACATTACAGAGTCCTTTATATGCAACTGGTTATGGATTGCTGGTTCATGTTTTACAGAATGAGAAAAAAATAAAGATGCATATGAAAGAGGAGCCATTGACACGACGCGTTTTTGAACGAATGAAATCATGGGTATCGGACTTTTTTTAGGAGTCTTACATGGGGTCCCCGTGTGAAACAACGTGGAACATGGGGTTAAAATCATGGGTATCGGACTTTTTTTAAAAATTATTATTTTTTAATAGAGTAGTCATCTAAAAAAGAGGAGAGAAACGATGATAGAGTTTGAACAAGAAGCATTACAACGTCAGAAGTCAATGGTATCTATTAAAGTCATTGGCGTAGGTGGCGCTGGCGGCAATGCGGTTAATAGTATTATCGAATCAGGATGCCAAGGAATAGGTTTTGTTGTTGCCAATACAGATGCACAAGCATTAGAATTTTCTAAAGCGCAACACAAGATCCAAATCGGTGTTAAGTCCACAAAAGGGTTAGGGGCGGGGGCGAATCCAGAAGTTGGAAAACGTGCAGCAGAGGAAGATCTTGATAAAGTGATGGATGCGGTTCATGGCGCTGACATAGTTTTTATTGTGGCTGGAATGGGTGGCGGAACAGGATCGGGTGCAACACCAGTTATTGCGCGTGCGTTGCGTGATCGTGGTGTTTTATCGATTGCTATTGTTATTCGACCATTCATGATTGAAGGTAAACGCCGTGCAGCAACAGCACAAGAAGCTATTCAAAAATTAAAACAAGATGTTGATGCATTGATTATTGTGCCGAATGAAAAACTTCTTGAAGTTGTTGATGAACATGTTTCTATGAAAGATGCATTTGCAATGATCAATGAAGGCATCTTGAGCCAATCAGTACGTGGATTATCTGATATTATCACACGCCCAGGACACATCAATGTTGATTATGCAGATATCCGCACTATCATGAAAGACCGTGGCCTTGCGGTAATGGGTACTGGTAAAGCATCAGGGGCTGGGCGCGCGCGTACTGCAGCAATACAAGCAATATCTTCACCATTGCTCGAAAATATGAGTGTTGTTGGTGCGCGTGGTGTACTGTGCAATATTACGGGTGGTAAAGATTTGGGTCTTCGTGAAATTAGTGAAGCAGCATCCGTTGTCTATGAACAAGCTCACGAAGATGCAAATATTATTATTGGTTCGGTGATTGATGAAAATTTAACGAATGAAGTGGTTGTTACTATTATTGCAACAGATTTTGAACATTCTGCTGCACCTCAAGTGCAAGAAGAACCGGAGGTTATTCTTGATATGGGAAAGTCAGTAGAAGTACCACTTGCAGCCAAATCTGAGCCTGAACCAATTATTGAAGAGGTTGCTCTAGAGCAATCTTTTGCTTCTATTGAGCCTCTGCCACTACAGCCCTTCTTGGCTGAAGCGGAGTTTACCCTGAGCTCTGTCGAAGGGGCGGGCAGGCAAGAGATAGAAGCTGATGCACAAGACATCTATGAAATCAAAGAAGATGAACAAGAGCAAGATCTTTATGACAAAAATAATACATTTAACTGTGCAATAGATTCAAAAGATCTTGATATACCAACCTTCATGCGTCAACAGAAATGAAAAATGGTTTATTAATAAAACAATGCCGTAAGGTGATTACCTTGCGGCATTTAAAGTATTGCGCTTTTTGAAAGGTTTTTTAAACTGATAAGAAAATTGATAATTGAATTCGCAAATTTCTATAAAGATGAAAAAATATGCTAATAAAGCGCCAAATTGGAGTTCAATTGCTTGATGCGGCCAGAGAATATCCGGTAATTGCAGTTATCGGTCCTCGCTATGCGGGTAAAACCACCTTGGTTCAAATGACTTTTCCTGATCATCGGTATATATCGTTAGAAGACTTTGATTTAAGAGAGCTTGCCCTTGCTGATCCACGTCGATTTCTTACCGAATACCCCAGCAGCTCAGGGATTATTTTGGATGAGATACAAAATGCTCCCCAATTGCTTTCTTATATGCAGACTATTGTTGATAGAGAGAAGAAAAAAGGATTTTTTGTTGTTACCGGTTCACAAAATATTTTGGTGCATGAGGCTATTAGTCAAACGTTGGCAGGAAGAATTGCCATTTTGACCTTGCTTCCTTTATCAGTGAGTGAGCTTGATCAAGCGAATGTATTACCCGATAAAATTGAAACAGCGGTGTGGAAGGGAGCATATCCACAAGTATATGCTGAAAATAGTATTCCCTCTCGGCTTTACAGCAACTATATCCTCACCTATGTTGAACGTGATGTTCGCCAAATGAGGCAAATTACTGATTTAGAAGCATTTCAGCGCTTTATTCGCCTTTGTGCAGGGAGAATCGGTCAAGTTGTTAATTTGGAATCTCTTGGCAATGATTGCGGTGTTAATCATAGCACCGTAAAAGCATGGCTTTCTGTTTTAGAGGCAAGTTATATTATTTTTTCTTTATATCCGTATTATAAAAACTTTGGCAGGCGTCTTATTAAATCACCTAAGATCTATTTTGTAGATACAGGTCTTGCCTGTTCATTATTGAATATTAAATCTGAAGAAGATCTTGATTCTCATTATTTGCGTGGTGGTTTAATAGAATCATTTATTATCTCTGATTTACGCAAGCAGCGATTTAATTTGGAACAACAACCAAATATTTATTTCTGGCGTGATCATACGGGCAATGAAATTGATTGTATTCTGGATGAGACTAATCCTATTCCGGTGGAAATTAAATCAGGAAAAACAGTAGCAAAAGATTTTTTTAAAGCGTTTGATCAATGGCAGGAATGGACGCAATTGCCGCAAAAAGAGTATTACGTTGTGTATGGAGGTGTAGAAAATCAAAATTGGCCACAAGCAACAGTTTTGGGTTGGAAAGCCGCAGGATCTCTTATTAAAAGCTTATCCGAAAATTAAAAGTTTAATTATTTTATCCGCTCGCCCTGAGTGTTCTACGAAGTGAAACGTAGTAGAATGTATCGAAGGGTGCGAACATAAAAAAAATTTGAGATTATTAGCATTCCGCTTAACCCTTCGATACATTTTTGAAGACAAAAACACTCAGGGCGAGCGGAAGAGGTCAATCGATTTAAGTTAATTGGAATTTTCGGATAAGCTCTAAGAAACTTAAACGCACAAAGCAATTCAATTTGTCAATAAAGATCCATATAAAGGGGGGCTTTTTACCTTTATAGCGGATTATGCTATGCTCATACTGTACAAATCATCGTGTAACGTTCTAAGTATGAGGGATTATTATGATGAAAAGACAAACGAGTGCCGTATTAACGGGACTTATGGTGGTATCTTTAGGATGCCAAACGAGTGGTATAAAAGCTGGTAATAATGATCGTTTTATAACAGGTGCATGTGCAGTCGGAGCAGCAGCAGTGCTCGCAGCAGGAGTTGCCGCTGTTGTTGATTGGTTTTCAGAAACCGATGATCAGATGATTACGCGTATCAATGGGCAGGTTCACGCTATAGCACAGCGTTATACTGATACAATGGCTTATTTTGGACAATTATCAGGAATTGATTTATATATAGCGTCATCGTATAAACCATTCAATATGATTTCTGATTATGTATTGCATGAATTTGCAACTCATATTTGGTATACCAATAGCACGCAAGCAGATTATCGTGTAGGTGTTTGGAATGTACGAAAAGAGTTAGATTCTGATATTCAGCAATTGCGTAAACGCATTCGTAACCTAGAAGGTAAATATCTTCAGTATGAAGATCAACAACGCTTACGTACTATGCGTCAGTTAGCAAATAATGCTGAAGAATTACTATCCAAAATCAGTGTGTTTGCTGATGCTTTAGAATATCACAAAAGCTACTTTAATTTATACGATACGATTGATGTTGTTCGTAACAAATACTTACAAGAAATTACGATCCTTGAATCAGGAAGTTATTCAATGGAAGTAGAAATTAAACGACACATTTTGGGCCGCTCTAACAGTCAATATCCATTCAAAACATTTGTCAGAGATATTGCGGATGATATTGATAAAGTGGAATCTAAAATACGTGCGCTCAGACATGAATATGAAGGCAAAAGAAAATATGCTGAAGGTTTGGTAAATTGTTTGGCTGCAATTAAAAATATTGTAGTAAGCGATCCTCGTTATCAACAAGAACTTTATGCATGGGAACAAGCGCGTTTACAACGTATGCAGCTCCAAGCAATGGAAATGCAAGCTCAAGCTGAACTTGAAAGAGCGCAAGCATTACGTCAGCAAAATAGAATTCTTGAGCAGCGTAATCGTATAGAAAGAGAAAAACTGCATCAACAACATAATATTGTAGATAATGTAGATATTACGGTGACAATGCATTTATAATGCTGAAATGATATGTAGAATGATAAGGCTAGGAAAAAATCCTAGCCTTATTTTTTTGCAAAATTATATGTCTTTGGTACTTTATCAGCTATATATTATGAGCTTACACTGTGGGAGAGAGAGTAATGAATATGGATAAAAAAATATTAGTTAGTATTGCATGTATTACTATATCAATGATGGGGATGGAGGAGAATGTTTCTAATTCTTTAGCTATCATGGAAAAAAATGATTCTCCGAGCAAATTTATGCTTGAACGGAAATCATCTAATCCTTTGAATATTGTTAAGCAACAGGCGTCGATACTAACATTAGATGAGTCTCCTTCTATTCATACACCTCCTACTTCCTATCTTCAATCCATTTCATATGTTACTGCTGTTGTATCCAATAGTTTTGAATCAATAAAAAATACCGTAAACAACCGTTTATGGGATGAATCTGCATTTAAAAAGCTCGGTTGGCCACCTTCAGATAAAGAGGCCAAAAAAGAGTTAAAAGCTACGCTGAAAATTTATAAGAGGGTAGAAGAATATTTTTGTACAGGAATTATGTATGAGAAATTTCCTGAAGATTATGAAGCAATCAAAAGAAGAGAATGTTATTGTCAAAGAGTTTTGGAAGCGCTCCCACAATATTCTGATGCAGTAAATTTAGCTTTATTTTGTCTTGAAAAACATCAATTTGCTATGTGCTATTGTGATTTTAAAAGATTTAAATTGTTTTTGGATTTAGAGCAAAAAAAATCTACTCAAACAGCAGAAAAAGTAAAAGAGAGGTTGGCAAAATTAACCTATTTACATAAATCAGAAAAGGATAGCGAGAAAGATTCTGAACAAAAAAAAGATGAACAAAAATGAAAAACATTCATCCCGTTGCGCTGATAATTCTTGATGGCTTTGGATATTCTCCAGAAAAAAAATATAATGCCATTGCGCAGGCACAGATGCCCTATTTTAATCAATGGTGGCATGAATATCCGCATGCAGTTTTAAAAGCAGCAGGAACGGCAGTGGGTTTGCATGATAACATGATTGGCAATTCGGAAGTGGGGCATGTAACCATTGGTGCAGGAAGAATAATTGAACAACCAATGAAACAGTGGTTAGATGCAATAGATAATGGATCTTTTGAAAAGAATGTGGTTTTACAAAGCAATTTTGAAAAATTGAAAGATGTGGGCGGCACTTTGCATATTATCGGATTGCTTTCTGATGCTGGTGTGCATGGTCATGAAAAACAAATATATGCTTCTATTGCTGCTGCAGTTGATGCTGGAATAAAAAAAATTGTAGTACATCCCATTTTGGATGGCAGAGATGTTGCACCACGTTCAGCGTATGGTTATATAGAGAAGCTATCTCAATATATTAAACAATATAACAATAGCGATAAACCGCATGTTATTATTGGTTCACTACAAGGGCGTTTTTATGCAATGGATCGCGATCATAACTGGGATCGTGTTGAAAAAAGTTATCGCATGCTGACTGAAAGTCACCAAGATCATGAGTCGTGGGAAAAAGTTCTTGAGCATAATTATATGCAGGGTATTACTGATGAATTTATACCACCAACGCAACTTGATGCATCGGCGGAGATTGGTAATGGTGATGGTATTTTGTTTTGCAATGTAAGGCCTGATCGTGCGCGAGAATTAACCGCTGCATTTGTTAGACCCATTGAAGGATTTGTTGTTAAACCTCTTAATCTTACTTTTTTTATGACTCCAGTTTCTTATGATGATCATCTTGATACTACTATTTTATTTCCGCGAGAATTGATTGGTAATACATTAAAAGATGTTTTAGCTGCACATCATAAAACAATTTTTGCTGTTGCTGAAACGGAAAAATATGCACATGTCACCTATTTTTTTAGAGGAGAGAACGAGCAGCCAGTTGCTACAGAAAAACGGGTGTTAATTCCTTCTATGGTGGTGCATGATTATAGTGAACACTCATGTATGTCTGCAGAAAATATTACGCACGCTGTTATCAATTCATTACGCACAAATCCTGCTGATTTTTATCTTATTAATTATGCAAATGCCGATATGGTTGGCCATTCAGGAAACTTTGATGCTACCGTACAAGCGGTGGAATGTTTAGATAAGCAATTAAAAGAATTGTATGCTGTGGTTGTTGAGAAAATGAATGGCACATTATGCATTACTGCTGATCATGGTAAAGCTGAAGATATGTATGATGAAGTTTTAAAGCAACCGAGGACTGCGCATACCAGTAATCCTGTACCATTTTTGATGATAAAAAATGGTGTGAAGAATGATGTATTACCGTTAACACAGTTGTCTGATATTGCGCCGTTTATTTTGAAGAATATGGGGCTGCAAGTGCCGGTAGAAATGCAAAAAGAATAATTGATTCTTTATTACGGCCAATATTCAAAGAATACATAACCATTTTCATCAAACACTTCTTTAAAACCAAGTTCTTTATAAATACGTTGTGCAGGAAGATTATTCACGCGAGTCCACAATGCAATATGCGTTGCACCCATATCAAACATTTGTTGCATTGCGTATTCAGCTAACAATTTACCGTATCCTTTACCTCTAAATTCATGTGCAATAGCAAGGAAAAGTAGACGTCCTTGTTCTGGCGTATCCATATAATATGCAGTAAAGCCAGCGAGTTTGTCTTTTGTAGGATATAATACTTTAATATGCAATGATCCAAAATGCATTGGATTAGCATCATGTGTGCGATGCTTGATCATAAAAGCGGGAGATGAATTTTCGCTTGCAAGAAGCCAGTACCAATTTTGATTAAAGATATCCATAATTGGGGCTGTATCTCGTGAAGCATTAAAATTATAAATAGGTCCTTGTTCAATAGTGCGATACATAAAAGTTGTTGCAATGCCGGCGCATGCAACAAAGGCGATACTTAATGTGAGAATTATTTTTTTTGTATGATTCATATTTTTTCTTTGTACCTGATTTTATATAACATTAATCCTTGTGCAGGCGCATTGGGCAACGTATGCCGTGGATCGCGTGCACTCATTATTTTTTCCAATGATTCTAAACTATGTCCATTTTTTGGCTTGTCCTGCGACTTGTCCTCCGAAGTTTTAACGTAGGAGGAAGCCTTGGCGAAGGAGGAAGCAACAGCTAAACTTGCACCAACAATACGCCGAATCATGTGGCGTAAAAATTTTTGTCCTTTAACCGTGATGCGATAAGCTTTGTATCGTGGTAGATAGTCAAGATGTATAGCATCAATGGTGCGAACAGTATCTTCACGCGTGTCTTCATTACTTCTAAAAGCACGAAAATCATGTGTTCCTACAAAAAATTGCAATGCACGTTCCAATGTATCAAAATCTATTTTGTAAGGATAAAAATAGCCATATCGTTGTGTAAAGGGCAAAGGGCGCTCGGTAAAAAAATGATAATGATATATTTTTTGTGCAACATCACAAAACGGATTGAAAGTGCTCTCAACTTCCTCAAGTGAACGAATTGCAATATCTGCAGGTAAGCTGTTATTCCATGCCCATTTAAGTTTGTCGGCAGCAATATCCAGATCTGTCTTTATTCGCACAACTTGCCCCAATGCATGTACTCCTGCATCAGTGCGTGAGGCACCTAATACTTTAATTTCCGATTTAAAAACGCGTGCAAAAGATTTATTTAATGCGGCAGCAATGGATGGTTTTTCTGGTAAAGCTTGCCAACCAAAATAATCAGTTCCATCATATGCTACAACTAATTTAAAGGTTCTCATATTTTCATGATAGCATAAAAATAGGATAATGCTTATAAAAAGGCTTATATAAAACTGTTTTTTTAACTTTGAGTGCTGTAGTTTTTGGCTATAATATCTTTAATAACCAATGCTACCATTGCTGCAAAACATACCAAGAAAGCTCCTGTTATAATGGTATTGTTTCTTTGACGGTCTGCAAGCTCAATATTCCATGTTGTTTGGACTGCCAACAACCCTGCTATTTTTGCATGCATTGTTGCATCGCTTTCTATGATATTAGCAAGTTTAATGATCGTGATATTATCAAAGCTATAATCAGCAATTCCTTTCATCAACCATTCGGCGAGCATGCTATGAGTTACTGATGAAAAGGGATACGATAGTGTCTGTGCAAAATTTAAAACAGTTGTTGCTTTGGGACTGATGACATCATATGGATATGCTTGATAAATGTGGTTATGGATATCATCATGAGCGTTAATATATGAAAAGAATATTGTTGAAAAAAAGAATAAAGTGCGCATTATAGTCATGATAAACCTTTCATGAAAAATAAAAGTTTTTCTGTTGAGTTAGCTTATCACGATTGCTAAGAATAAAAAAAGCCTTGGAATTTCCAAGGCTTTTTTATTTATTGTTTTTGATTTTCAATTGTTATGCTTTTTGAGCAAGTTTATCAATTTGTTCTTGGAGATTTTCAATTAACACTAGATTTCTAAGTTCTGAACTAAAAATACGACGATTAATCATACGATTTAATTCTTGTTGGAAACCTACAATAGTGAGAGTAATGTATGCAGCAACAAAACCTGCTATGATAACATTGTGAATTGTTTGGTTTGTTGCGTATTCTTCGGCTTCCATTTTAACGAGCTCTTCATGATGAGTATGAGTTTTTATTATGTTTGCAATTTTAATAATCTCATGATTGCTGGTTCGATAAGTACGATCAATTTTATTTTTAAGCCATTGGCCAAGATTTATATTTCGATCGTTGTTTTCGATATAGAAATCGACATGGTTAGCAAAATTTGAAATGAGTTCTACTTCTTGTTTGAGGCCCACTACGTCATAGGTAAATGTATTAAAAGGAATACCCATGATTAATGCAGTTATAAGAAACAATTGTTTAGAAATAGTCATAATAAAATCCCCCACTTGACCGATATGTGCTATTATTTATTCTCATATATAATGATATCATATTGGTTTCTATTTGTAAAATGGTATCGGGATAAAGCGATTAGATGAGAGTTTTGATATTCAGAGGAAAAAATAGGCACAAAAAAGGGTGGTTTTTTAAAAACCACCCTTAAATATCTAAAATATGCTACTTTGCGTAAAGCAAAATAACCTAGAATGAAGGCCCGGAATATGGTAATAATGCCATAACACGGGATTTTCTAATTTCGCCAGAAACAACACGTTGGTGACGTGCACAGATTCCTGAAATACGTGACGGTAATATTTTACCGCGTTCAGTTAAAAACCCTTTTAAGAAGTTAGAGTTTTTATAATCTATCGTATGCACTTGTTCTTTATCCGAGCAGAAACGACACATTTTTGGACGATTGTTACCGCCACGACGTGAGCGTTTTTTTACCAAACGTGCGCTGATTTTTAATTTAATTTTTTTAGTCATATTAATTCCTTTAAGTTTAAGACCTGTCCGCCATAGCTTTTAGCGAAGGAGGATTATTCTTCGTCAATTTCATCTCTCTCATCAGCAGAAAAGAAGGTAGATGCTTTGTCTTTTGAAAAGCTATCAGCTTCACGTGTTGGAGCTTCTTCAAGAGAGCGTGGTTTTTGGTAGGTAAGAGGTCTTTTTGGATCAAGAGCAGATACCATATCACGCATAACAACATTGTGTAATTTTACTTTAAGCAATGTTTTTAAATCATTAACGATAGGTGTGCCAACTGGTGCTTCAAAACGGGTAAGAAAGAAAACACCATACTCATTTTTATTAATGTCGTATGCTAGTTTGTATTTTCCCCAGCGTTCAAAGGATATTGTTGAACCGGTAGCAGCTTTGATTGTTTTATCAAGCTGTGTTTCGAGGTGTTTTACTTCGTCGCCGGTGATTTCCGGAACGGTCAGTAGTAGGGCCTCGTATTGTCGTAACGTTGCCATAAATGAACCTTTATTGGTTTGGAAGTTAATTATTTTAACTATAAAGTTAACCGAAGCCACTTTATTGAGTTTATCTTACGCGCTCATCCTGAGCTTGTCGAAGGATATCTTTGAGCGCGCTTAATCCTTCAACAAGTTCAGGATGAGCGCAGGTATAAGATATAAAGACAAGAATTTGGATAAGATTGTTGTAAACCCTTCAATACCTAAGAATAGCAAAAACCCTGTAAAATACTAGGATTTTCAAACCCCAATCTTCAATTCTTACGATTGGGGACCCCATTTAAGAGAAAATGAGGTAAAGATGTAATAAAAAGAGCAGAAGCTCTTCAATTATGAAGAAATTCTGCTCTTAATCATGATTTGTAAATTATTACGCAAATTTTTGGCTGCGTTGAATAATACGGCCAATTATTCTGAAGTGATCTTTACCACGAACCAATGCTATAGGAGGTTGTTTGTGGTTGACTGATTCAAGAACAATAAAGTCTTCAGTGTAGGTTACTTGCATAACTGCTTTAATAGGAGTATCGTTACCAAATTCTACGGCAGCAATATCACCGGAGCGTGTCCATACTTCAGGAGAAACAATCAAATAGTCACCTTTAATAAAGGTAGGTGCCATTGCATTGTTTTCAACACAAAGAGCAAACATTGCATTATCAGCTGAATTGAATACCGGAACAAATACATCTTTATAGCCAGTAGTAACTTGCATTAATTGGTTATTGTAAGGAGATGGATTTGAAGGAATTTCTCCAACAACAGGAACAACTTTAACTTGTAATTCAAGATCAGATTGTTCAGGCATGCTGATATTTTTATCAATATCATCAGTGCGTTGGCGGTGTTCAGCAAATAAATCGATAGGGCTTATTTCAAAAGCTTGTGATAATTTTCTTAATGAATCTTCATTCCAGCGACGTGTACCGTTTTTAATATGAGTTAAGTAACTTTCAGACATTCCAGTTTTTTCAGCTAGAATCTTGGTTGTCCAACCTTTTTCTCTTAAAAGTTCTTTAACGCGTAATTGTGTAGAAACAGAAACCATCTTTATATCTCCTTGAAATGTGGTTATACTTAAAGTGCAATTGAAATGACTGTATTATTTCTAATTGTACTCATCTGGGCGACTTTGTCAAATGGAAATGAAAATAAATGGTCAAAATTAGACAAACAGGCAAGATAAAGAAGAATTCTCACGAAACTGCTGCTTGGCAGCAGCAAGCGGTGGTGGTTGGCATTGATGAAGTTGGTCGCGGATGCATAGCAGGGCCAGTAGTGGCCGCTGCCGTTATTTTACCCCTTAATAAGGCCCATCGTAAGCTCAAAGATTCCAAAATTATGACCGCTCAAGAACGGGAAGATGCTTTTGAATGGATTAAAAAGCACTGCTTTTATGGTGTTGGGATAATCCATCACCGAATTATTGATAAACAGAATATTTATCATGCAAGTCTGATCGCAATGAAAAAGGCTTTACTGAATGTTTTGCATTCATCTTGCCAGCAACCCATTGCGGTACTAACCGATGCTATGCCGTTAGATTTGGCTGATACTCATGTTCATGATGTAGACGTCTATTATTTTCCCAAAGGAGAATCAAAATCAAGTTCTATTGCTGCTGCATCTATTGTTGCTAAAGTTACGCGTGATGCGATGATGCATATCTATGATACGGCAATTCCGGGATATAAATGGGCAGATAATAAAGGATACAGAACACCCGTGCATAAAAAAGCGGTTAAAGAGTTGCAACATTCAATTATTCACCGGTTACGGTATTTGGCTGCGATTGGTAATAAAGAGGAAATGGAAGAACTGCAATTAACTATAGGTAATAGTGATGAACAAGGAAAAATATTTTGCGGAAGTAATTGAAAGTTCTTTAACAGGTTGGTTGGCACAAAGCTGGTCATGGGATACGTTTCCTGAGTTTGGTTCATTTGTGGCAATTGAAGGAAAAAAGCGCACTATTTTTGGCATTGTTCATCAAGTGCAAACAGGCTCAATGGATTCTGTTCGTTATCCATTTCCGTATCAAAAAACAGAAGAAGAGTTATTACAAGAACAACCACAAATATTTGAGTTTCTTAAAACCACCTTTTCTTGTATTGCCATTGGTTATCAAGAAAAAAAATCTATATCATATCTTATTGCACCTGAGCCACCTAAAATTCATGCATTTGTTGCGCGTCCGAGCGCCGAAATAAGTAAAATTTTCTTTGCGAACAATCATTACATGCATCTTCTTTTTACTCACTCGTCTCAGATTTTTAATATGGATGAACTGTTACTTGCATTATTGCGGCAACACATGGATCTTAATATTCTTACTCAAGATAAAATAAATTCTTTTATGCAGACCTATTCATTATTGATTGGAAACGATTATCGGCGCATTAAACTCTTTTTGCAACGAGCTGAGCATATGCTCCGAGATTGCCCAGATTTAGTTTGAATATGGTTAAAATAAGCTTTTTTTGCTATAGTAGTTGTATTGAAAAATTAATAAATCGTTCGTATCCTTCGACAAGCTCAGGACGAACGGAGAGAAAATCTTTTTACAAAACCCGTTCGTGGTGAGCCTGTCGAACCAAATCGAACGGCGGGAAGTTACATGTTTAGTTTTATTAAAAATAAACTTCAAAAAATATTCAGTACAGTTACGTCAAAATTAGGTTCGTTTTTTAGTAGAACTACTATCGATGAAGCAGCACTTAAAGAATTAGAAATTTTACTTATTTCCAGTGATGTAGGCGTTGCAACAACGCGTTCAATTATTGCTGCACTGCGCAAGCAAATTGGTACTGGTATTATTGATGGTGCGCAACTGAAAAAATATATGCACACTATTCTATTAGATATTTTGACGCAGCATCCCATTGCGGATATTGATGATCAACAGATATTTCTTTTTGTGGGTATTAATGGAAGCGGCAAAACTACGAGCATTGGTAAACTTGCGCATTATTACGTAAAACAAGGCAAAAAAGTTTTACTTGTTGCGGCAGATACTTTCCGTGCAGCAGCAACAGAGCAGCTGAATCAATGGGCATTGCAATCAGGTGCCGATATTTTATGCGGAAAAGAAGGACAAGATCCGGCATCATTGGTGTATCAAGGTTGTGAAAAATTTAAAAATGAACAGTACGATATTCTTATCATCGATACGGCAGGGCGTTTGCAAACAAAGATTAATTTGATGCATGAGCTTGCAAAAATAAAACGTTCGGTACAAAAACAACTTTCACGTAATAATGTTGTTACACTTTTAACAATAGATGCAATGTTGGGGCAAAATTCATTTGAACAGGCTAAACTTTTCAAAGAAAGCACTGATGTAACCGGTATCATTTTAACCAAAATGGATGGAACCGGTAAAGGTGGCATTGTTTTTGCAATTGCTCAAGAATTATCCATTCCGGTGGCATTTATCACTTTTGGTGAACAATCTGATCAGATTAAGAAATTTGATGCAAAAGAGTATGTTGGTGAGCTGTTGGGGTAACTTTCCCTTGGTCTACATTGACAGTTTGGCAATTTTTGGGTAAAATTCAATTATTAAGGTTGTTTTTACGAGGTTATTGTCTGTGAATATAAGAATATTTCTATTTTCTTTATTAATTGGCTTTCTTGGCTTTTTTACCCATAATTTTGAAAATATTTCAGAATACCAGAAGGCAAGATTAAGAGAATATACCCGACTTTATGGAGCTAAATTTATAGCTGACTCTATTAAAAACCGTCATTTTTTGACAATAGTAACCATGGGTGCAGTCGAATATGTTCCCGTCCAGGCAGTTTTGCAGGGAAGTAAGGCTGCTCACCGCATCATTAATAATGATTTTACCCTGAAAATTTCTGAGAGTGCTTCAAATGGGGTAACATATAATCGTTATTATAATAGTTTTTGGCAACATTTAAAAAATGATAATAAAGATAACGTTTCTACATTTATATTGCGCCAGGCTTGCTATGTACCGGTGGATATGGTTGTTAGTGAAGCTTTAGATAAAGTCGCAGAGGTAGAATCAGTAAAAATGCTTACAGATAATATATCTCCAGAAAAAAGAAAATGGCTTAAAAAGCAACTCACTATTGGTGCCTCTGCTATTGTTATGGATTCTGCTGAACGATTAACAAAAAAAGATTTTGCATCTGCTTATAACAAACCAATGACTTCTCTTGTAGCAAATCATCTGTTAAATGAAGGTTTACAAGATTTAGTTGTTGAGCCATATGTTGTTAAGCCTTTAGGCGACAGCTTTGCTGTAAAAGTAGGAGTATATTATGGCTTTGCTTGTTATGTTTCGCCTTTTATTGAGCAAGCTGTTAAAACAGTATTTGGTTAATAAGTTTTAAAAGATTTGGAGTCCCCGGCGTTAAACTGGGGATTTGTTTTTTAATCTTATTCAATAACTACAATATATTTTTTCAAATTCTCTGGTATCTCTATTTTCAATGCATCTGCAGTTTGCATATTCACAAAAATATCTTTACTTTCTGCGCCAGCAATCGGCAATTCATATGGCTTTTTATGATCAACAAGAATTTGTAATGCAATACGTGCAGCATCCATGCCTGCATGGTGATAATCCACACCACGGGCCATTAACGGACCATATTTAACGAGCATATTATCGCTTACGATAAATGGTTTTTCTGCTTTACGCGCCAAATCAGCAATTAATGCTACAGTGTTTGCAATGGTATTATCAGTTGGAGCAAGTAATGCATCAACTTTGCGTAATGCACTCATTACTGCTGGTTCAATATCAGATTCTGATGCAATACCAATAGATATGGGTGTGTATCCGGATTTTTCTAATTGAGTGATCATTACTTTAGATGTTGCTACAGCATTTGTTTCTGCGGCCGTAAAGAGCACGCCGACTGTTTTAATGTTTGGTAAGAGTTGTTGCATTGCTTCAATTTCTGCACGAACATTAATCATATCACTTACGCCACACACATTTGGTTGATCAAAATTGATGCCCAATTCTGGTGCAACAGTAACTGCAGCAATAATAATTGGCTTTTCTTTTTCCACTGATGCCATTGCTTGTGCTGCTGGCGTTGCTATAGCATATACCGCATCAAGATCTTGGCGTGCATGGAACTGTTGTGCAATAGAATAGAGTGTATTGATTGAACCTTGTCCATTGCTGACAGTAAAGCCGATATCATTTCCCAGCTTCTGTTGTAATGTACTCATAAAACCATCACGTGCTGCATCAAGTGCAGGATGCGAAGCGGTTTGGATTATGCCAATGGTATATTTATTTTTTTGAGGGGTAATGAAAGATTTTTTAAAAGCAATGGCGCTAATTACCAAGGCTGCAATAAGACCACATGTAATGATTGCACGATTATTTTCCATGAAAAATGATCCTTTAATTTAGAATTTATTTCTAAACTAATTTTGTTATCCTGCGCTCGCCCTGAACATGTTGAAGGGTTTCTTCGAGCGCTCAAAGATATCCTTCGACAGGCTCAGGACGAGCGCTAGGAAGAATTTAGCCTAGAAGGGTTTAAAAAGTACTTAGATTTAACTGAGTATTTTATTGATATCATAACACAAACTTGCTATTTATGCACTTGAAGAACCAAAGATACTTCACCATCTTTATAAAAGTATGTTAAGCTGGCATCCATGGATAGTAAAAATAGCGTTACCTATTACATAAATAACATTCGGCATGCTCTCGCTGCGTATGACAATGATGATACTTTGTGTCAGCAATATGCATGGTGGTTGTTGCAAGCCTTGTGCCACAAGTCTAAAACTGAGCTGATTGCAGAAGAAACAATAATGCTCAGTGATGAACAAAAAAAACAACTTAATGAGTGGTTGCATCAACTTATTGAAAAGCACAAACCATTACAATATATTCTTGGTTCAGTACCATTTGCTGATTGTGATATTCTGGTACAAACGCCAACGTTAATTCCACGTCCCGAAACAGAAGAATGGTGCTTGCATATTATTGAACATCTTAAATTATTAGATAATCAAAAAATAAACATTTTAGATATTGCCACTGGTTCAGGCTGTATTGCCATTGCATTGGCACATCATCTGCCCTTAGCAGACATTGTAGCAACAGATATTGCTGATGCTGCACTTGAATTAGCAGAAAAAAATATTGAACATAATAAACTGACCAATATTACGTTACTCAGATCAGATCTTTTTGCATCACTACCATCTGACGCGCATTTTGATATGATTGTTTCTAATCCACCTTATATAACAGAAAAAGAATTTAAAAGTCTTGATATAAGTGTTGCGCAATGGGAAGATTATAATGCGTTAGTTGCACCTGATGATGGTCTTGCAATTATTAAAAAAATTATTGCACAAGCGCCGAATTTTATTAAACCTCATCAAAAAATAAAACATAAAAATATCCCCCAAGTAGTTATAGAAATTGGTTATGCACAAGGGCATGCGGTCAAAGATCTGATGCAACAGGGTGGTTATAATGATGTGTTGGTGCATAAAGATTTGGAAGGCAAAGACCGCTTTGTTACCGGGAGAGTAGATGATGTGGCCAATTCCCGCGTTAGAACATAAAGTTGTTTCCATTTTATTTTTTTCTAATGAGTTGGTGTGTTGTTGGATAGAAAAAAGTGCACACAACTCATTACTTACCGTGCGTGCATATAAACGGTATCCACTTACCAACTTAGAATTAGTTGGTCTTGTTATTTTTAATCCAACAATTCTTAAAAAATATATTACTTCTTTTTTACGTGAACATAATTTGAATGATGCATTTATTGTTTTTTCTTTGGGCGGATCTTCTATCACTGAACAGTTTGTTGCATTACCAACTTCCACGCCACATTATCGTGATTTTAGTCACAATCCTGGTACGCGTAGCATAATATGGCAATATCGTTATCTGTATCCGCATGAAGATGGGCAATGTATGTTTTATACGTATGCGGTACCGCGGATATTACTATTGCAATATCAGTTACTTGCAATGAGCATACATTGTAATCTGATTAAAATAACAACGCACTCTGCATCTGTTTTATTAGCATATGAGCATCTATTTGGTAAAGCATTTCGCCGCAGTCAACTTGCGGTGGATATGATCCGTGTACATAATAATGTTGATGCATTAATTTCAGTCGATGCATTGCATCGAATGGTTAAAGTAGATACTGATATAAATGTTGTGCAAGAACGGCCATATCTTGCGGCAGCAATTGGCATATGGAGTGGTGAAAGGATACAATGAAGCAAGTGAATTTTATTACAACGTTATCAATACAAAAGCAATATGCATTGCGGCGATGGTTTTTAATGAGTGTATTGTTGAGTGTAATTACATTCGCAATACTATTGTTTTTTCTGGTTCCCGAATTGTTAACCTATTTTTCTTTAAAGCAAGAGATAGTACTATTGCATGCGCAAACCAAACAATATACAGAGCAAACCAAGCAACGTGATATAGTAAAAAAAGATTATGAGCAGATGCGTATACAATCCTCTAAAATAGATACATTCACTAATGGTCCAAAAAATCCGCATGCATATATTGCTGCAATTGCACAAGCGGGTGGTAATGGTGTTGTTTTGGAAAGTATAAACATTCATAAAAAAAATGGTGATATTACCATACTTTGCCCAACGGCAGAGCATGCCACGGTGTTTGTTAAACGGTTATCAGCATCAGAACTTTTTTCTGGTGTTAAGCTTGTTTCTCTGCAGCATGATAATCAAACACGGCAGCTGCGATGCGTAATAAAAACTAAACTGATCTAGGTTGCAAATTGGTATATGGCGTGGTAATTTACTTTCGAGAATAAATACGTTCAAAGATAAGGAGTTGTGATGAAATCTCATATACTAATTGCGGTATTATTGATGAGCGCAACAAGTTCATTGATGAGTATGGAGCAGAGTAAAGGACATTTAAATTTTATTGTAAACTATAATCTAAAAATCACCGGGTATTCAAAACAAAATATGGAATTTACGATGGAGCCGAGTGAATTTATAAAAAAACGTATTACTCATGTAATTCCACTAGAAAACAATAAAGATTGGTATAGTGTTAAGCTTGGTTTTACGAGGGCTTCTGCAGTAGGGGAAACAAATCAAACAGTGAAAGTTCCTTATACATTAGGGCAGAAGAATTATGTAGCCAAAATTATTGCGCTGAGAACGTCAGAACAAGACATATACACATTGAAAGGCAATTTTTTTGTAAAGTTACAAGAAGAAGGAAAGATAAGTGAGGATTATAATAATGAGTCTATGCCAGATCACTTTAATTTTTGGGCAAATGATAAGAAAAAATGTCTTAATTTTCTTATCAACAATAATCACTGTATCACGGGGTATTCAAGGCAAAATATGGATTTTGCGGTAAAGCCTGCTGAATTTATAGGAAAAAATATTATTGATATATTACCGTTGGATGAAAAAGACCATAATGCCGTTGCTCTTGGATTTAAGAGTGCTGTTGAAAAAGAAGAAACAATAAAAGTTCCTTATAGTTTAGATGCTTTGAAGTTTATAGCTAAAATTACTGCGTTAAAAATAGGCGATGCAGAATATAATTACTTTGTAGAAGTAAAAGAGCCAAAAAATAAAATGAAAGCATTATTATTTGTAGAATGCGCAACGGGTTCACTCATGAGTATGTCCCCTACCTTGCCCGAGATGAAAGATTGTAAAAAACTTACATTTTTACTTGACCCAAAGCATGACATAGCAACATATTCTATAACAACAAAATTTAAAATACCGATAAATGAACTGATAGGACGAAACTTGTTTGAACTTTCATCTTTCAAAGGTTCTCAGGTTGAAGATCATATTAAACAGGCTTTTCTGCAACCGGCAACTATCAGGGCAATTGTAAAAATAGAAAATAAAGAATTTTTATCTAAAGTTAGTCCGGTGGTGGTAGGGTGTGGATTACCGTATAAGCTTTTGACACTGAAATCTTTGGAAGATTTATAATTAAAAAGGAGTTCTGATGAAATTTCATTTACTAGCAACAACAGCATTAGTATGCGCAACCAGTTCGTCAATCTGTATGCATAATGCAGACTTAATGTGGAATAATATGGAAAAAGCTTGCGAAAAAGCTTGCCAAGAAATGGAAAAAGATAAAACATGAATGGCAGATAAAAGGTAATTCCGCGGAAAATATGGGTTATGAAGTTGAACCATCCGATTTTTTGGGTAAAAAAATTACCGAAGCGGTTCCTTTAAATGATGATGATAGATATGCTATTACCGCAGCACTTACCAAAGCAGCACAAAACCAAAAAACTGAAAAAGTTGCATATACATTGCATAACAAACATTTTTCAGCAAAAGTTACGCCAATTATTAAAGAAGATCAAAAATGTAATTTCTTCTTAAAGGTTAAAGAAGATTGCACAAAATAAATGATTGATGAGAGGAAAACGAGAAGATGAAATTTTTTTCAGCATTGATAATAATTGGTATAACCACCACAGGCGCAATACTTGGCATGAGTGATCCAAATAGGAGGCTGTGTTTTACGTTGTTGCTTAAGAGTGATTATACTGCAAAAGGAGTGTATAGAAACAATATTGGAAAAAACTTGTTTGAATCTTTAGGAAAAAACATTTTTGATATAATTGTTTGTATGCCAGAAGGTAAAGAACTTATCATCGGGGCGTTTAAACAAGCTGATGAACAAGATAAATTGGTAAAAATTAGTTATTTGGAAAGGCCGGATCGCCAACGCTTAGCTACCATTGTACCGATTATCAAAAAAGAGAAGAATAGTAGCTCCGAAAAGAAGAACTTTTTGATCACCATAGAACAGTTAGATTATCAATATAAAAGTTTTTTATAAAATAAAAGTTGTTTATAAATATTAATCCCCAGAATTTATTTCCTGGGGATTTTTTAGTTATCTATTAAAAGTATATAATGTGAGGATAAAAAAAGGAGACATTATGAAACAATACATATTTGGTTTAATGATAGGTATATTCACCATGCAGGCTATGGAGCAACAGCAGTCATCCAAACAACGTGTAAATTTTCTTCTTGATTCTAATTTCCATATAAAACAATATTCGGCAGAAAATATGAAGTATCCTGTGGAACCTCCTAAGTTTATAGGTAAGAATTTTTTTTTCATAGTTCCGCTGCATGAGCTGGAAAAAGCATACGTAAAAGAGGCATTCAAGGTTGCAGTAGAAAAGAGTGAAACGGTTAAAATTCCTTACACTTTAAATAATCAAAAATTTTATGCAACCATCACTGTGCTTAATAGACCATCCTGCGCATATGATTATTTTGTAAAAATTAAGCCTGCAGGGAAATAATCTTCAACTGCACACTTATCTATTTTTGATGTATTCTAGAATAAACAATATTTGATCTTCACTGCGCTCGTCCTGAGCCTGTCGAAGGATATCTTTGAGCGCGCTTTAATACTTCAACAAGTTCAGGATGAGCGCGACGAAGCAACGTTAGGTTAATTCATGAATTTTGACCCTAAAAAAACATTATTCTTAATTGATGGTTCTTCATTTTTATATCGCGCCTATTATGGCATTAAACCATTGCACGCGCCCTCGGGTATTGCGGTGCAAGCAGTGTTTAGCTTTTGCCGCATGATTAAAAAGTTGATCGATGCATATAAACCTGAATATATTGCATTGGTATGGGATAGCAAAGGTAAAACTACACGACATGAAATTTTTTCTGAATATAAAGCAACACGCCAAGCACCACCAAGTGATTTATTTGAACAAAAAAAATATATTGTAGAATTTGCGGCATTGATTGGGATGCTTCAAGTTGAGCAATCGGGCATAGAAGCTGATGATTTAATGTTTGCATTAGCAAAAGATTGGGTAAGCTCAGTAACGCAAGATCAAGAAAAAGCGGTTGTGTTTGTCACCCTTGATAAAGATATGGGGCAAGCGCTAACGCTTGGACAAAATATTTACCTACTGGATGCATTTAAAGATCATGTCAGTGATGCAGCTGAGGTGCAACAAAAAATGGGTGTGCCGGTAGAAAAAATTCCGTTTTATTTTGCATTGCTTGGTGATGCTTCTGATAATATTCCGGGCGTCAAAGGAATTGGTAAAAAAACTGCCGCTGATTTGGTAAACCAATTTGATTCACTAGAAGCTATGTATGATAATCTTGATGCAATTAAAAAAGCGGGTGTCAAAACAGCATTATTAGAAAATAAAAAAAATGCATTTTTAAGTTTTCAGCTCTTTTTGTTGCAATATCATGCATTGAATATTACATCTGAGCAACTTAATTTTAATGCAAATAATTGGAACAATGCACGGCCATTATTTGAAGAACTTGGATTTAAATCATTGTTAGGTGTTGATAGTACACAAGCAAAACAAGAACGTGCGTTAGATATTCAAAAAAAAATTGAATATTGGAAAGAGCATGATTTTAGAATTGTAACAACCACTCAACAATTGCATGAAATGTGTGAACACCTCAAAGCACAAGGTGCATTTGCATTGGATACTGAAACAACCGGATTGAATGCATTAGAAGTTGATCTGGTAGGGCTTTCGTTTTGCGCCCTACTTGGCAGTCCTTTGACAAGCTTACATCCTTCGCATAAAGCTTCGGAGTACACGGCAGGACGAACGGACAAAGGGCAAGTTGATGAATATGTTGCGTATTACGTACCATGCGGGCATAAAACAGGCGAACCGCAACTTTCGTGCACAGAAATTTTGACAGCGCTCAAACCAATATTAGAAAATCCTGCGTATAAAAAATATTTGCATAATGCAAAGTATGATATGTTAGTGCTTTCCGCGCACGGTATCGAACTGAAAGGTGTTGCGCTTGATACATTAATTGGTGCAAATTTAATCATCAAAGAGTGGCAAAGCGCTGGATTAAAAAAATTATCGCATGCATTTTTTAATGAAGATATGCTTACCTTTGAAGATGTTGTAAAAGTGGGCAAGTATAAAGATTTTTCATACGTGCCGCTTGAATTGGCAGGATTATATTCATCCGCTGATTCATATCAAACATTCCGTTTAGTTGCGATTATTCAAGATGCATTTAAAAAAGAAACAGCGATACATAATTTATACACCACCATTGAGCATCCATTGATTGAAGTTCTGTATGAGATGGAAAAAGAAGGTGTAAATCTTGATGTACAATTATTACATGAACTTGATAAACGGGTTGTTGCAGATTTGGCCGTTATAAAAGCAGAAATTGCACAGGTTATTGGGAAAGATGATATTAATTTAAATTCACCAAGTCAGATGGAATATCTATTATTTAGCGTGTTGCAATTGCCACCGCAAAAAAAGAGTCCAACGGGTAAATATTCAACTGATCAAGAAGTGTTAACAGCGTTGGCCGCGCTGCATCCCATTCCGGGATTAATTATTAAATATCGTGAATTGAGCAAACTTAAAAATACATATATTGATGCATTGCCATTATATGTCAACAAAAAAACAGGTCGCTTGCATACCACATTTAGCCAAACAACTGCTGCAACCGGAAGGCTTGCAAGTTCTAATCCTAATTTACAAAATATTCCTGCTGATAGCAGTGGTTATGGGATTGAAGTACGTGCGGCGTTTATCGCAGGCACAGGACGCAAATTTATTTCTGCTGACTATTCGCAAATTGAGTTGCGGGTACTTGCTTATTTATCACAAGATGATAATTTGATGAACGCTTTTTTATCGGGACATGATATTCATACCGAAACTGCTGCACGTTTATTTGATGTGCCATTAAATACCGTAACGCATGAGCAACGGCAACTGGGTAAGCGTATTAATTTTAGTATTTTATATGGTCTAACGCCGTATGGTCTTTCTAAAGATTTGGGTATTCCGTTTAAAGATGCAAAAAGATACATTGAGCGTTATTTTGAGCAATATCCCAAAGTATCCGCGTGGATGAACTTGATTATTGAAGCTACTGAAAAACATGGTTACGTAGAAACATTGTGGGGACGCAGACGTTACATCCCAACCATCTATGAAAAAAATAGAACGATGTATGAAGAGGCATGCCGCATTGCAATTAACACCGTTGCACAAGGCACTGCTGCAGAGATTATGAAGTTGGGTATGATTGCCGTGCGTAACACATTGCAAGCAAATTTTCCTGATAGTTTTATTGTATTGCAGATTCATGATGAATTGATTATTTCTGTGCCAGAAAAAGATGCTCATGCAGTTGAAGAAATGGTCAAACAGGTATTGGAGAATGTGGTTAAGTGGAACATACCGCTGGAAGTTTCAACCAGCAGTGGTGCTGATTGGAAAGCAATAACATAGTTTGTCCTGCGCGCTCATCCTGAACTTGTTGAAGGATTTCCTTGAGCGCGTGAAATGTTCTTTTAAGAAAGATTTATACAATGAGTAAAAGGCCTACATTTGAAGAATTTGAAAGAGAGGCATTAAAGGACCCTGCATTTAAAGCAGCGTATGAAGCATTACGTCCTGAATTTGAATTACTAAGGCAACGTATTAAAGCGCGACGTGACAAAAAGCGCCGTGTCTCAAAATAATTTTAATAAAAAAGTACTAGAAAAATTAATTAATGATGAGGTTGTAAATTTCTTTTCGATGACCAACTGCAGATATGCAAATTTGCTTTGCTTGTTTGTTAGTTGAAAAAATAATGCGATAGTCGCCAACTCTTAACCGATACAGATTAGAATGACCTTTGAGCTTTTTAATATCGCTATTGTCATGAGAAGTGTTTAAAAGATCGATCTGTTTAATAATGGCTTTTTGAGTGATTGCAGGAAGTTTTTCGAAGTTTTTATGTGCGGATTTAAGCCATACAATTGAAAAATCTTCAAAATTACTAGCCATTATTGTTTCCTAGCAGCTTTCTTTTTTACCTCAGTATGTGTAATATATTCATTTTCTTCTTGCAAAGCTTTGTGTGCAATAGATCCAAAATAAATATCTTCTATTTCTTCTAAGAGTTGTTCAAAGGTAAGGATATCAAGAATTACCCCTGTTTTTTTGCCAGCTTTATCAATAATGTATTGAGGAGTAATTTTTGATAAAAGATTTTTTGGTTTTAACATATTAATCTCTCTATTGTTTTAATGGGAGCTTACTTATTACAGAATCGCATAGAGTTTATTTGTTTTCAAGTTCTTTGATTATATTTGTGGTTGAGAGAAATTGGAAGCTTCAGCCAGCAGTAGTACTGATTGGAAGGCAATAACATAAATTTATTTCTTCTTTTGATAAGTACCGATAAGAGTAGTTTGTTCGATGATATGGCCTTGCATGGCAGCAAGCAGCTGTTCTTTGGTTGCACCAGGAGCAAGATCAAGTCTGGTATCAAGAGCATAGAGGGTAAAGTGATAATGGTGGGATCCGCTTGGTGGGCACGGGCCGCCGTAGGTGGTTTTGCCATTAAAATCAGTGGCGCCAGCACCAAATTCATTCATTGATGCGCCTTCTGCAAAGCTGCGAACGGTGTTAGGAATATTAAAGACTACCCAATGCACCCATACTTTTGCAGGTGCATCAGGATCATCAACAATAAGAGCAAATGTTTTGGTACCTGCTGGCTCATCTGACCACTGCAAAGATGGTGAAACATTTGCGCCATCGCACGTATATTGTGATGGAATTGATCCATTATGAGAAAATGCAGGGCTTGAGAGTTTCATGGTTCCCTTTAGGCAGGTAAAGCAAAGCATTAATACCAATAATTTTTTCAACATTGGTTCCCTTATAAAGATTTAAGCAATTGATTGTTTTGCATCATCCAGTTGGGACTTTCTAATGCTTTCACCTATTTCTCTGGCTTTTTCCGCTAGTTTTTGCCCTAAAGCGAAAAGATAAGCTTTATTTGCCATTGCTTTATAGAGCTGCATGCCGTATTGGTTCATTTTAAGATTAGGGAATAAATCTGCTATGTTATTGTCTGTTTTAACCGTTTGAAAGCTCGCATTGCTATTGATGATAGATTCAAATTGTGAAGCAACTTTTTCATTCATTTGAGCTATAAAACCATCACTTGCAATGATTCTTTCAAGGATTGGTCTGATTTGAGTATATGCTGTTGAAGAAGCTTTTTCTGCTTTTTTAATATGTATTCTTTCTACATTCCACGCGCGTTTAATAGCATTCATTTGCGTGTTTATATGGTTTAATTGGGTGGTCATAGTTGCGGCATCCGTTACGGACATTGCAAGTATTGACGCTGTAGAAAGCGCTAATGTGGTTAAAAAACATATTTTTTTAATCATGATAGCTTCCTTATTTTAACTTCTACTATAAAAATAACAAAACCACATTCTATTTGTCAATAAAGAATGCTTGCTCGTTAATGATAAGCTATGCGTGCGCAGCCTCTAATGCTGTCAGTTCGGTAATAAGGCTCTGTTCTTTAAAGTTGAGTTTTTTGAGAAGAAAGTTATATCCAAGGTTTTGAGTAGCTTGCAGATAGTGTATATTAAAAAGCAATTCGCCATCAGTATATTTTGCAAGAGATGCATTGGCAAAAGCTTCATCTATTGTGCGGATGAGTAATTTTTGTTCTATAGGGTATGCTTCGGGGGTATATTTGATATCGTGATATGCTATCTGTTTATCAGCGATACAGGTGACTTGAAAGTCGGTACAATAGTTGATGACATGCTTAAAATTATCACTTGCAGCGATTGAATCAACGATGGATACTATTTTACGAGTTAACTCTTTATATTGAGTAACATCAATCGAGTGTCCCAGAGAGTCTTGATGGAAGTTTTCGAGTATGTTTTTATAATCAGAAAAGAGCGTTTCTTGTTCGGTGAGGATATCTTTTTTAGCCTGAGTAATATGAGTAAGGTTATTTTTGATATCAGTGATTCTCGTGGTTGAAGCGGTGATGGGGGAAAATAAGATCGCCAAAGCGAGTAATAAGGCTTCCAAAGTGAGTGGTAAATATAATTTTTTGAACATAGAATTCCTTGTAAAAGATCATAGAGAAAGGTCATATCTACATTAATGAGTATAGCATATCCCTTGGAGTCAGTCTAAAGGGGGGTAAAACAACGACCTCAAAGAGGGAAAGGTTATAAAGCCTCGAAGTTGACTTTTGGCCAAATATAGGACATTATTTATGATATATAGATAATTAAATCGATCTTTTCTGTAGATATAAAAAACAATAGTTTCAATCTTTTGAAGGACATATCCAATGGCAACCAGTAAATCCGGTGGAAGTACCCAGAATAATCGTGAGAGTCATAGTAAGCGGTTAGGCTGTAAAATATTTGATGGACATAAAGTTTTTGGCGGCGAAATTATCGTTCGTCAGCGTGGAACACATATTCATCCAGGAAAACAAGTTCGTCGCGGTGGTGATGATACATTGTTTGTTACAGCACCTGGTGTAATCAAGTTCCATTTTGGTCCAAAAGGCCGTAAATACGTTTCTGTTATCAGTTCAAAATAGTAATGAGCTTGCCCTACAAAGCTTTAGCCAAAGTAGGGGCTGAGAAATAAAAAAAGGTGTTTTTTCAAAAGTGTTCTGTTAAAAGAATGGGTAATTAATGGTTAATTTTTTGAAATATCGTAAAGCAACGGCTTTATCATCTCTTTGTTTAATGCTCGCATTTGTTGGCGTTGCTATGTATCGGCAACAAACTCGCGGATCAGTCTATACTTATAGCGTTGATTTTACCGGAGGAACACAAATTTTGCTTGGATTTGAGCAAGAAGTGAATGGGACTCAGATAAAACAAATCATTGCTGATAATGGTTGGCCAAGCGTAAGTACGCGTGAATTTGGCAAACATGAAGTGCTGATACGTGTTAAAGAATTTGAAGATGATATGGTTGGTCTTGGCGAACGCATGAAAGATGTGGTCCAAGATGCTATGCCAGATAATAATGTTCAAATTCTGCAAACAGAAAGTGTTGGTGCTGGTGTGGGAGCTGATTTGCGTGGCAAATCTCTCTATGCAATGGGCGTTGCGCTTATTCTTATGTTGCTTTATATAGCGATGCGTTTTTGGTCATTTGCGTTTGCTACGGGAGCTATTCTTGCTCTGGTGCATGATGCGATCGTGATGCTTGCTATATTTTTATTTTTAGATCGCGAAATATCTATTAATTTTATTGCGGCGATATTAACAGTTCTTGGGTATTCAATTAACGATACAATTGTTATCTTTTCTCAGATACGTGAGTTTATGAAGAAAAGAAAAGGTGTGCCGTTAGAAGAAATTGTTAATGATAGTCTTAACTATACGCTGCGCAGAACTATGCTTACCAGTATTTCAACAGGTTTACCGGTATTGGTTATGTTGATTTTTGGTGGCGAAGCTTTACAAGATTTTTCACTTGCATTATTGATTGGTATAGTATTTGGTACATATTCTTCAGTATATATTGCAAGCCCTATTATGATGTTATTACAACCAAAAGAAGATCATCATTCTCATGCGCAACCATCGTACGTTAAATCTTTTGGTAAATAGTTATAAAGAACTGTTAGTTTTACCTGTTTTATAATTTTCTTGCGCTCGTCCTGAACTTGTTGAAGGATTTCTTCGAGCGCTCAAAGATATTCTTTTGCCCCAGTTTTCATTTTATTCCAAACCGGGGTCCCCGTCAGAAGGAACTGAAGATGGGGTTAAACATGCTCAGAACGAGCGCTGGAAAGAATGATTTTTAAATGAGAATATAGTTTTTTATACTACATCTTTTGAAATATGTTGACGATTTAAATTAAATATGATCATTTTGATATATATCCTTTGACACTGCAGTGTTGGAAGATGCAGCAGGTTATAAAGGAAAAATCAAAATGATCAATTCACATTTTTATATAGTACATATCTGGTAAATCATTTTTTTTAATCTAATTTCACAAATTCAAGGAATAATGCATGACGTACAATCGTCAGAGTATCTTTTTTATAGGAGGTCTGGATGAAAACTCGCGATATTAAAACAACGGGTATAGAAGGCTCAACAGAAGAAAAACAAGAAACAACAAAAAAAGTAGTACAGTCCTCATCGTCGCCACGTCCACGTGCTCCACGAGGTAGTAAGACAGTTTCAGCAACGCCAAAAGAAGCGCAAGCTCCTGTTGCAGAAAATTCTCAACAACACAATGTTTCACCAACAATAGAAACAATTTCATTACCAACAAATGAGCAACAGGTGATGGAAAAAGATGCAGTGCCACAAGAACGTAAAGATGCGTCTCATGCGGCAACTGGGCGAGATGATTATTACAACAATCGTCCTTCTCAACAACAATATTATTATAACCAAAATAATAATTACGATAGACAAACATATACCAAAAGACCGCTAGAAGATTTATCATTAGCAGAGCTGGTGCAATACGCACGCCGCTACGGTATTATGGGTGCAGCGATTACTAAAAAAGATGAGTTGTTAAAAAAAGTTCGTTACGCTGAAGAAAATCCTAATGCTGAAATGGCAGTAGAGGGTGTTCTTGAAAAATTACCTGATGGATTTGGATTCTTGCGTTCAGCATTATATGATTATGTTTCCGGACCAGATGATATTTATGTTTCTCCCTCACAAATTAGACGTTTTGGATTGCGTACGGGTGATACTATCAAAGGTGAAATTAGAAAACCAAAAGAGGGTGAAAAATATTTCGCCTTATTAAAAGTTTCACAAGTAAACTATGCTGAACCAATGTCTATGATTGATAGACCACATTTTGATAGTTTAAGTCCCCAACATCCCATCGAAAAATTTAATCTTGAATTTGATCCAATGGCGCTTTCTACTCGTATTCTTGATTTATTTACGCCAATTGGTAAAGGTCAACGTGGTTTGATTGTTGCACCGCCCAAAGTTGGTAAAACACTTCTTTTAAAAGAAATTGCACGAGCACTTATTGTTAATCATCCTGAAGCACATTTGATTGTATTGTGTGTTGATGAGCGTCCTGAAGAGGTTGCTGATATGCGCAGAACATTAAAAGGAACTATGGCAGAAGTGATTAGTTCTACGTTTGATGAACCTGCAGAACGCCATGTGCAAGTAGCAGAAATTGTATTAGAAAAAGCAAAAAGATTAGTTGAGTGTAATCGCGATGTGGTGATTATTCTTGATTCTATTACGCGTTTGGCACGTGCATATAATACTGTTGCTCCTGCTTCAGGAAAAGTATTAACTGGTGGTATTGATGCATATGCATTGCAACATCCAAAAAGATTTTTTGGTGCAGCGCGTGCAACTGAAGAAGCTGGTTCATTAACCATTTTAGCATCAGCGTTGATCGAAACTGGATCACGTATGGATGAAGTTATCTTTGAAGAATTTAAAGGTACCGGTAATATGGAAATGAATATGACGCGTAAACTTTCGCATCGTCGTATATTCCCTGCATTTGATTTATTGGTTTCTGGTACGCGTCGTGATGATTTATTACTTTCTGATGAAGAACTTAATAAAGTATGGGTACTACAGAAATTGCTTTCTACAATGAATACGGTAGAAGGAATGGAATTCTTGATTGATAAGATGAAGAAAACCAAAACAAATTCAGAATTTTTAGAATCTATTAATAAACGTACTGCAGAAGTGTAAAATCTTCTCCCGCTCGTCCTGAGCTTGTCGAATGATCGATGGGGAACCCGGTTTAGAGAAAAGCAACAAAACTGGGAAAAAGATATCCTCGAATGGAAAATAATTTTCCCCTCATGATTTTCATGAGGGGATTCTTTTTACTTATCTTTTTATTATTTTTTATCGTAAAATATTTTTTTTAATATTTCGAGATTATGTAATAAAACCGGAGTGAGTAAAATGAATAAAAAAATGATTACTTACGTCTTTATGTATCTGTTGTTTCTGAGTGTTTCTTGGGTAAAAGGAATGGAAATAGGTCAACATATTCCTGAAAATAATATTTATCAATATTCACCACATAAAAAATGTTTTTATGAATTGCATCCAAATGGTTCATTTTCTCGTAGTGATTTGAATATGTCAGAAAACAGTTATAAAATGTATGATGCTACATTATTAGCAACAAGCGACGGTTTTTTTATTCAAAAAAAAGATAAGTCTAATGTTTCTGATTCTGAACCACACAGTTCACCACAACTTGTTTTTCCTATCTATGCCACATCAAAGCAAAAAAAACATCTTTTTGAGTTGTTGCAACATCAACAAGCACAATCAGATAAATTTATTTTTATGATTGATAATAGCCACAACTATTATAGAATCACTCAACTTGAACAGACATCTCAACCTTACGGGCATATATCATCGTTTTCTTCTACTTGTTCAACGTCTCAATCTTCTCATGAAGAGGAAAACATTAAAGACAATACAAATGATAGTAAACAAGAAATAGAATTACGCCTCAAAGATAAAAGTGAATTAGCATCACTTTCAAGTTCATGTATTGAAAAAAGCCGTCAATTAAAACAACTTTGCGATATACGTGAACAGAAGCAACTGCAGTATATGCTTGCAGGTGCAGCAGCTATTATAATCGGCGCTGCTTTATTATATAAATATAATTCATTATCTTTTTGATATATTTTTATAATGGAAGCGGCTCAATTTCTTGTATCGTATGCAATGCTTCTGACGTGGCATCCCATATATGGGACCAACGGGATTTTACGGTAGATTCAAGTGCATTTTTTCCTTTTTGTAAAAGCTCCCATAAACTGCCATATTTTTCACTTTCATCCATAACAAAATTGATTGATTCGGTGGCAATCGCTTGTAAAACTCCCGTTAAAGCTGTTTGTGGTGTTGCTTTTATAGTTGAGCCAGTAATGGTTGCTATTTGTTGATTGAAAGGAATAGATGCTATGGTAAGCACTGCACCAGGAGTTGTTCTATTCATAAGAGCTGCAAGATTTGCCAAAGTCCCTTGCATCATACCCACAAGCATAGAATAATTAATTGATTCAGTTACGCTTGTTCCTGCATATCCTAAACCAGCTGACCAGAGAAGTCCTCCAATGGCAGCAGACTGAAAGCAAATCCAACCAACTTCTGTCAATGCTAATGCTATACGGTCATTGTTTACTAATGTGTGTATTTGTGGTGATACGGTAGCAATTAAAGCGTTACTGGTAGGTGTTATTTCTTTGCCGAGCAATAGTTGTTGTATATTAATATTTTTAATAGCTTGTACTATTTTTTTATCAGAAGTAATTATGGTGTTAATTATTGCGATACTTTCACCAAGAACCCAACCTTTAATAAGTCCTTTAGCCGATACGGTAAAAGTGTAATTTTTCGCTTCTACTGATGGTGTAATGATTGTTTCTTCTAAAAGTGTGGATCCTTCAGTGCTTAAAACAGTTTCTGCTACAGGTATGTTAAGTATAAATTTGCTTGATGATGCGATAAGGTTGGCAGAAAGAGATGTTAGTGCGGAAATGAGTAGTGCATTGGTATTTAACTTTTCAAGATTTCCGGTACCTATCTTAGCATTTTGATATAAAAATGATATTAAAGCACTGGTGATACCTGCTAATAACGCTTTTCCTGAAAATTGTATAATAGGAGCGCCATATATTTGCCAACTATTTTTGATGTTATTTTGGATAATTGGCGTAAGATCTGCTTTGAAAGGTTCAAAAATTTCACTCTTTTGAATAAGTAAAACATCTTGTTGTTTTGAAGATAAAATTTTTATATAGTCATCAAATGTTTTTTCAGCTGTTTGTATTTTTTCCAAAAGTTGTTGGTTTTTTGTAAGTCTTTCTTGTGTTATTTGTGGAGATTTTATTTCTTCTATATCAGATGATACTATTGTGTTTTCTTCTTTTAATGTTTGAAGATTAGTTTTTATCTCTTCAAGAAGATTAAGGGCATATTCATGTGGTTCAGTGATTTTTAAATTTTTTTTTTACTGGTACTTTTTAAACTGAAAACTTCTGCTTCTGGATTGTACATTCCCATTTTGTAGTTAGCATCAATAAAGAAAAAGTAGGTTTTGTTGTTTGAGGTTGTTATACATTTAATACCAATAATAGGTGCAAAGTTTGTAAGCTCTAGACTTTGTGATAAACCAAAAGAATCACTGTTTTTTTCTTTTGCAAAAATCTCTAGCCCCTTAAGAGTTTTAAAGCTTAAAATAAGATAATCATCTTGAGCGCTGAATGTCATTGTTCTGATATCATCAGCGAATGGTTCTTTTGTACTAAAAATAATTTCTTGAGAACTTTTTTTTCTTATATAAAGAAGATCATTTACCACATGTGCATCAAAAGATATTCCGTCTGCATGTGAAGTTTCCAATGCTCCATATGGTGCTGCAAAGAAAACTGAAGCAAATTGTTTTTTTGTGGCGTCATTGTAACTATTATTGTACTGTTTTAAAAGTTCGTTGCGATCATCTTGATCGTTATCTTCAGAAAGTTTAGTAACTATTTTAGTCACATTATTTTGTTCTTTATTATCATTAAAATAATTCATTAACTCTTCTATTTCTTCTTCTGGTTCAAAAAATTCTTCTTCAGTTTCTTTTTTTTCATCTAACAAAGGTAAGACTATTTCTTTTTTCTCTCCTACTGGTGGCAATTCTGGTTTGGTAGACCAGAAAGATTGCAGGTATTCTTTTGCCTGTTCAAAGAAAGATTTTTCTGGTTTTGCAGAAGGCGATTCTTCATAATACTTTTGATATTCTTGTTGCTGTTGGATTAATTCTTCTTCTTTTTGGTTTTCTTTTTCTAATTGTTTCTGAAGTTCTTGTAATTGATTCTCTGTTTTTTGTTGTGTAAGTGCTTGGTGTGAAATGTCAGTGTGGGGATTATATGATGTCGAGTTTCCTTTTTTATCTACCATAATAAGGCTATTTGATCCATCAAAATAAAATGAATAATTATTCTCCCAGATGCTAACAGCTTCTCCATTGCTTGTTTTAAAAAGTGTATATACTGGCTTAGTAAGAGGTCCTCCTAATATAAGAAGATAACTTTCACCAGAACTAAAGGTATACATAAGAGAATTACCAGGCTTTAAAGTGAAGGTTTGTCCAGTAAGAGTATTTATAAGAGAAAGCTCTATGGGATTTCCATAACGCATACTTGTTATACCAGGAGATGGTTGACGCATTATTAAAACATATTTCTTATTGGGACTTACTGCAAAGGAAGTAACATGAGTAAATTGAACCTTATTTGGATTTTGCTGTGGAGTTACATATAAATTTTTTGCATCACCGTAATAAGTTATTTTTGTTGTAATGTTTTCTTGGTCTGCGGGTGATTCGATAATTTTTAGGGGTTGAAATGTTGAGAATAATGATGAAGGGGTATTTCTTTGAAGAGTGATTTGTTCTGTGGTGTTATCATCATATTGTACTATTAAGCTATCTTCTGCAAGATAGTCTATAGTTTGTACATTTTCAAATGTTTTAATGACAGACTTTGAATCAATATCAATAAGTTCATAACGCGTAAAGTCTTGGACGGTTCTTGTGCCATATGCTAAAGATCCTTTTGATGCGTGAGGGTTTTTTTCTATATATTTTCTTGCAATAAAAAATGTTTTTTCGTCGGGACTAAATGTATATGTTATAAGGTCGCAATCAAAAGAAATGATTTCTGTTTGACTATCAATATCAATTATTTTTGTTGAAATAGGATTCTTTATTTTTGCACCAATTTTGTGACCTAACATTTTTTCAAGTAGCTGATTTTTAATTTTTTCTGAAAATTTTCCCCAGAAATTAGTTTGGGTTTTAACTGTGGTGGCTTCCAGATGCGTATCATAAACGAGATATTTTTTTTTGGGACTTAGATTATAAGAACTAATATGAGTAGGAGAGATAGAAGTATTTGTTAATATTTTATCCTTCATTATTTTAAGTTCAATTTGTTTATTATAAGAATCATAAAAAATAAGAGGAATAGAGGAAGGAGCGGAAATTTTTTGAAGATATTTTTTAGCTTTTTCTTTTCCCGCTTGCGTCATTCGCATACCAAAAGTATCTGCACTAAAAATAATGGTCAGCATTATCACAATGTTTACGCAATTGTATGGTATTAATTTCATAATAATTAACCTTTATTTATTTCGTTTTGCGATATTATATATTTTATAATATATGTTTTTATGTTTATATTTGTAAATAATATAATGGGTTTTATATAAAAGAGTAATAGATAAAGGCTTTTTAATCACCCATATCAAGGGTAAAATCTGCAAATAAGCTTTGTTGTGCTTTATAATTGCCCACAAAGGCAATCATTGCCGCATTATCAGTGCAGAATGCGCGTGATGGGTGGAAAAAGGGAATATTAGATTGTTGCGCAAAGGTTTTAAGGCGTTCTACAATATAATTATTACAGGCAACGCCGCCAACAAACGTGATTGCTTTTACGTGCGGATGTGCTTGCAGTGCAAGTGCAAGTTTTTGTTCAAAAATATCTGCCATGCAGACAAGTAATGAACTTGCAACCTCTTTTTTAAATTGTTCATTATCAGAGCGCAGGAATGTTTTGGTAGCAAGATTATAGGCATTTTGTTTAACAAGATCATATAATACCGCTGTTTTAAGACCAGAAAAACTAAAATCTAATGTTTTTTGTTTACTGCGGGGGTAGTGGAAAAAGTCTTGAAAATTAACTTCACGTGCCAATTTTTCAATAACAGGACCGCCAGGATAGGGTAAATTCATTAACTTTGCAATTTTATCAAATGCTTCACCGGCAGCATCATCTTGTGTTTCACCTAACACTTCATAATCACCGAAATTTTTCATGAGATATAATGATGTATGGCCACCCGATGCAGTTAAACACAGATGAGGAAATGGAATATCATGTTCTAAAAATGCAGAAAATGCATGACCTTCTAAATGATTAATACCAGTTAATTTTTTATGGGTGGTATAAGCCAATGCTTTTGCAAAACAGATACCAACTAATAATGATCCCGGAAGGCCCGGTTTGTTGGTGACTGCAATAACATCAATATCATGCAAGGTGATGTTCGCTTTTTCAAGCGCTTGCGCAACAATAGGATTAATTTTTTCGAGCTGTGAGCGTGATGCAAGTTCGGGAACCACACCACCAAACTTTTTATGCAACTCAATTTGTGAATATAAGGTGCTTGAAAGTAATCCTTGTGTGCTATGATATACAGCTGCTGCTGTTTCATCACATGATGTTTCAATACCGAGGGTAATAATCTGTTTCATAAAGCTTTTATTAAGTTCGTATCCTTCGACAGGCTCAGGACGAACGGGGAAAAAGAATCAATTCTATTCCGTTCGTGGTGAGCTTGTCGAACCAAACGAACGAAAATTAAAAAATAAAGAAATATTTTCTACGTAATCAAATCCATAATAAGAATGCGTTTTTTATCAGCAACCGTTTGTATTTGACGTTTGATAGGTGCATGAATAATTTTAGAGTCTAATGCACTTAATTCCAATTTAATTAATGCTTCTTCAAAATTTTCTGGAGAAGTAATGCGTTCTGCCGTATTATTAACGTATAACGTTGGAAGCTCCACTGCAGAGCCACCTTTAAAATCACTGACCCATTCTGGATAACATTCAACAATAATAGCACGATCAGGAATTTGGCCGGTTGATGCTAATCTGTCTTCTTTAATATCCCATGCATCATCAATTAAATCGAGAACATAATATTTGTAATCTGCTTGTGGATCTATTTTCAGATAATCAAAGGTGTTGATAATTTCGGTGCCATCAGGATAATGTTTGAGTTGGAATTCTATCTTTGCAGATGTGACCAGAAACTCAAAATGTGTTTGATCGATTGCTTTGGGAATTTCAAAAGTAATTTTGG
>Ga0070735_10000392_pt1 | contig 49836 bp, 37 predicted proteins | sample Coa_R1_FD_66443 | JGI IMG/M metagenome (GOLD analysis project Ga0070735, IMG submission 66443) | Surface soil microbial communities from Centralia Pennsylvania, which are recovering from an underground coalmine fire - Coalmine... | ecosystem: Environmental > Terrestrial > Soil > Unclassified ... | reverse complement strand
ATTACACCCTGGGAATTCTGTACTGGCAGCGCGGCGACTTTGACAAGGCGGCCGAGCAATTGCGAGGCGCAATCCAGGCCAAGCCGGATTACGCTGAGGCCCACTACACTCTAGGCACCATCTATAAACAGCAAGGAAAGTTGCAGGACGCAGCCTCCGAGCTGAAAGAAGCCATCCGCCTGCAGCCGGATTTCGCCGGAGCTCACACCACTCTCGCCGCAGTTCTCCGCCAGCTAGGCGATTCGCAAGGGGCAGCCACCGAGGCCAAAGAAGGCGCGCGGATCGCGGCCTCGGTCAACAACCTGCAAGCGGCCAAGGTCGCGACAAACTCGGGCAAGCGTTTGCTCGGCGCGGGCGATCTGGAAGGCGCCATCTCGCAGTTCCGTTCGGCCATCCATTCCGAGCCGAACTATGCTGCCGCCCACTACGAGCTGGGACTAGCCCTGCAACAACGCGGCAAAAAAGATGAGGCGAAGGAAGAATTCCAGAAGGCCGCCTCGCTAGACCCGCACTTGGCCGCGCCCGCCAGCCACTGACACCAATCAGTTGGTCCTACTTCGCACCGAGACCAACTCGGTCGTAACCGGAACCCCATGCACGATATTCACGTGCAACAAAGCCTCGAAGGGTTTGAGGTCTGCAACCTTCGAGACATTCAACCGGTGCAGCAGTTGTGCCAGCGAATCTTCCCTGCAAACGTATTCGACCGCCGCCTGAGTCCCGAACGTAGTATTTCCCGCGAGAATCAAGATGGAGTGCGCAGGATCCAGCCCTGGGAGCAGGCTCACGACGGCGTAGTCCTCTGTTGTCGGTCGATTGGCAGGCGTTCCTTCGAACGTATTAGGCTCGCCCGGCAGCGGGTGCACGTTGATCACGGCCAGATCTCCCTTTCGCGGACCAGAGTCGAGCCGTCGAAAAACGAAATCCTTCGTTCCCGGAATATCGGCTAACGTCAAATTCTCCGACGGGGATCCCACAAAAATAAGATCGTTATTCTTGGCGTCGTCGAGCGAAAACAGCGCGCCCCGCTTCACGCGAAGCTGCCGATTGAACAGATAGAAGACGTGATCCAGTTGGTGGATCGCCAACACTTCTCCGACGCCAGTGTAGTGATCGAGAATGAACGCGTGGCTATCCGATTCCGGGTTGTAATACCGCATGCCGGTTTCCGGCCGTCCCACGAAACTGCCATTACTAAAGATGACCCACGGCAGCTGCGAACTGTCGACGAAATGATTCCAGAAAATCTGAAAAACGGCCGGAACCGGTGTGGCTGTAGCCGCCCCAGCCGGGGTACGAGTCCGTTGCGACAGAAGAATGGCGCTCGTAATAAATGAAGATGCCAGCAGAACCAGAAGCACCACGATGACAATCGCCCACGCCCGCGTCGCAGGAAGCGTCTCAATCTTTTTCTCGGGCTTCTCAACAATTAGCGTTGTGGCCGGCTGCGACGTTCCCTTCGCCGTCCGCAGGTGGAACGTCAGCGCATACGACCCCTTGGGAATCTCAACAACGATTGGATCGTCCACGCCCTCTTGGGAGTAGTATTCCGCCAGCTTGACCCGAAGCCGTCCAGCTTGCACTCGAACTGTCGAATCGCTCTGCGGATCGAATCCCGCCGGCCTCCCCAATACCTCGGTCGCTATCTGATACTCCTTCAGCGCAATTCCCGGATGATCGAGCGAATGTTCAGCGAGATAGCGAAGCAGTTTGCAAAGAGATTCCGAGCTGTGGAGGCTATGGCTTCTTGTAAGTTTCTCTATTTGTTGGAAGCACTGCTCCCGGCCGACTGCGAAAGTGTGTGTTACAGCCATATAACCTGGAAGTAACCGAAGCCCCTAACCCACTGTACTAAAGGGATTTTGTTCCCGTAACAGTATCAAACCTAGTGAAACTTTATCCAGCTAATTGTTTTGCATTACGACTGCACACTGACTCTCCAAAGTCTCTACTGCATTTCTGGGGCAATCGGGTTGTTCACGTCGAGGAGGAGTTCTATGAAGAGGTCTCTGTGGGTCGCAGTGGCAGCTTGCAGTCTTCTGTGCAGTCTGTGGGTCCCATTCGCTGTCGGCCAAGCCGTTTACGGCAGCATTCTGGGAACTGTCACCGATCCCTCTGGAGCGGCAGTCGCCGGGGCGAAGGTCACGGTCACCAGTCAGACGAAGGACACCTCGGTGACCGATACCACCAACGGAAGCGGCAACTACTCCGTCACCCACTTGATCCCCGACGTTTACTCCATTCGCATCGAGGGCAGCGGGTTTAAGACCCTCCAGTTTAAAGATATCCAGGTCTCCGCCGATACCGGTTCGCGCGTCGACGGCCAGTTCCAGGTCGGCTCCGCCAGCGAACAAGTCGAAGTGACTGCCGAAGCTCCCCAGTTGAAGACAGACCGGGCCGACGTCTCCATCGAATTCAGCCAGCGCGCGGTTGAAAACGCCCCGATCTTGAATCGCAACTTCACTTCTTTTGAGTTACTTTCCCCAGGCACCCAGAAACTGGTGGGATGGAGCCACGCCGCAACTGAAAATCCACAGGGCGGCCAGCAGATCTTTGTTAATGGCCAGCACTTCAGCGGCACGGCATTTGAACTTGACGGAACGGACAATCAGGATCCGATCTTGGGCATTATCGTCGTCAATCCTAACCTCGACGCCATTCAGGAGGCAAAAGTCACGCTGGGTAATTACGACGCCGAATTTGGCAAAGCCGTCGCCGGTGTCGTCACTGTGCAGACGAAGTCAGGAAGCAACGACATTCATGGTAGCGGATTCTGGTTCCGCAGAACCGATGCCACCGCCGCACGCGATCCATTTACGCAGTACAAACCGGACGCCGTCACGGGACGCATGATCCCCTCGTCAAGATGGCAGCAGTTCGGTGGCACCATCGGCGGGCCAATCATCAAGAACAAACTCTTCTTCTTTGGCGACTATCAGACGACAAGACAGAAGAACGGCATTAGCAATCAGGAAACAATTCCCACTTCGTTATTAAAGACGACCTGTGTCACTGGCGGAACGTACTGCGATTTCACTGACTACGGCCAGATGATGCAGAACAATGGGCAGCCCTACATTTTTGTACCTGCAGCTACCCCGAGCACGCCCGTCAGTGGCCTAGTATTTTGCGGTTCGCACGGGGAGGTGCTGCCTTCTGCGTGTCCGAGTGACGGGAGTCAGTTCCTCGTTCCAGTGAGCGCTATGTCGCCGGCGGCACTGAAAATGTTGGCGGCGTTCCCAACTCCGACAAGCAATGGAACCTGCCAATTAGGGGCCACAAACTTAGGCTGTCTCAACAATTTCGTCGGTTCCGGAGCGGGACCTTACAACCAGAACAGCTTCGATACCCGAATCGACTTTACGGCGAGTCAGAGTTTGAGCATGTTCGGCCGTTTCAGTCTGAATTACTTCAGCCTTTCGGGCCAGCCAAGTTTGGGCGCTGTTGGCGGCGTCGGATTTGGCCCTGGAGGTTTGGCAGGAAGTTCGAACGTCCACAATTACAGTTTGGCGATCGGCGCCACCAAGACCTTCAGTTCAACGCTGCTGGGCGATTTTCGATTTGGCTGGTTCAAATACAACCCGATGACGAACAAGCCCGACGCTGGCACGACGGCAATGACGAACTTCGGTATCCCCAACGCGAACATGGGCGACAACTTCACGTCGGGCCTCGGCGAATTCGACATGGTCAATTCCGCCGGAAACAATACGGGATCGAACGAATCGAATTTTGGCGACGGCCTCGGAGTCGCGCGCTGCAACTGCCCTCTGATCGAACGTGAGCAACAGTTCCAGTGGGTAGGGAACATGACCAAGATCAAAGGCAACCACCAGTTCAAGTTCGGCGCGGACATCCGTTATGCTCAGAACTTGCGCGTGCCCAGCGATGCGAATCGGACCGGCGTCTATGCGTTCAGCAGCGGTGCCACCTCGAACGGTGGAAGCGGCGGATTGGATCTTGCTACTTTCCTGCTGGGAGATGTAACCAATCTAAGCCGCTATGTCAGCACCAGCGTGAATGCAGCCGAACGCCAGCATCGCACCTTCTTCTACGGGCAGGATACCTGGCGCGTCACGCCGAAATTCACCCTGAATTACGGTTTGCGCTGGGAAGTGTATTTCCCCGAGTACGTGAACGGGAAGGATAATGGTGGTTTCGCCAATATCGTTCAAGGTGTTGTTCGGGTCGGCGGCGAAGCCGGAATTGGTTTGAACGGAAATATCAACAACAAGTGGAGCTACTTTGCTCCTCGCTTGGGAATGGCGTATCAGCTCAATGAAAAGACTGTAGTCCGCATGGGCTATGGACGCAGCTACGACATGGGCGTTTTTGGTTCGAACTTCGGGCACGCCGTCACTCAGAACCTTCCAGTTCTGGCCAGCCAATTGGTTCAGCCGAGCGTGACGAATTTGCAGTACGCCTTTACTCTTGATCAGGGCCCGCCGATCTTCAATTTCCCGGCGATCCCGTCGAACGGTTTGTTCCCCCTGGCAGGACCTGCTTGCTATCAAGCTGGAACTGTGGTCATCAACGGGGTGACGCAAGTGCAGAGCTGTACGCAGCCGCACATCCGCCCGACTTATCAACGATTGCCAACGCTCGATGCCTGGAACCTGACCGTGCAGCGCCAGTTGAATAGCGCGACGTCACTGGAAGTAGCCTATATCGGAAACAAAGGCACGAACGGCTTCGCTGGAGACGGAAACACCTACAACATCAATCAACCAGCAATCGGAGGCGGAACGGCAGTCGTGAACCAAGCTGGAAAGGCGCCAAGCTTCTCAGCGACCGTGCCGCAAGCGCAGCGGCGTCCGTTCTACAACGCATTCACCTATTCATCCATTCAGGATCCGAGCAGCACTAGCGGCTTCCTGATGTGCTGTTCCACTGATCAGGGGAACTACCTCGGGAACAACGCGAGCAGCATCTACAATGCTTTGCAGGTCAAAGTGGATCATCGCTTTTCTCACGGGCTTCAGTTCCTGACGCACTACACCTTTGCCCATGCCAATAAGTACGATAGCAACTACTATGCGGACAATCACCCGTATTCCTACGGACCAGATGATCAGGTTCGTGATCACGTATGGGTGACGGAATTCGTGTACGAACTGCCGTTCGGAAAAGGCAAACCTTTTGTCGGAAATGCCGGCCGGCTGCAAGACGCCATCGTAGGCGGCTGGCAGATTACGGGAACCACAAATTGGAGTAGCGGTTTACCATGGACACCGAGCTTCTCCAATTGCGGTCAGGTCAATGATCTCGGCTTATGCCGTCCTAACAAGGCCTCCGGATCGTTCCACGTTGGTCCTGGCAAATTCAATCCGCAAACCCACACTGTCCCATTCTTCACGCCAATCCCCACGATGGCGTACGCGGCAACTGATCTGAATGTCGGCACCGACACCTGCACATTATCCCGGCCGTCCGGCCCTGGCTTCGCAATGCCGGGCTGCGGTCAGCTCGGCAACATCGGGTTCGACAGCTTCCACGGTCCGCGAGTGTTCTTTGCCGATGCGGCGCTGATGAAGAACTTTGCCATCACCGAACGCGTTAAGGCGCAATTCCGTATGGACGCCTTCAACGTGTTCAATCATCCGGTGCTCGGATTTAACGCGAACCAGACCGGCAGCGGAAACTGTATCGATTGCTCCGGAGCCGGCAACGTCACCGACATCGAGTCCGACGCTTCCCCCGGTTCTACCACCGGTATGCGTCAACTCGAGTTCGCTTTGAAGTTCATGTTCTGACGCATAGCGGATCACTTCTCAGAGGGATTCCTTCGGGGGTCCCTCTTTTTACTGAACGCTCCGTAAACGTTTCCGGTATAAAACCCCGGTAGCCGTCATGAAGAAACGAGTCGTCGGATTAGGCGAAGTATTGTGGGATCTGTTGCCGCGGGGCGCTTGCCTGGGCGGTGCTCCCGCAAATTTCGCCTACATCACCACTCTCATGGGCGATCAGGGAATCGTTGCCAGCCGAGTAGGAGCAGATTCTCGCGGCATCGACGCCCTTCGCCGCATGGAGGAACTCGGCCTCGACATCGATCACGTCCAGACCGATCGCGAACATCCCACGGGCACGGTAAACGTCGAGGTCGATGGCAACGGCCAGCCAAAATTCGACATCTGCGAAGGCGTCGCGTGGGATTTTCTCGATTGGACGCTCGACTGGCAGCATCTCGCCGCCAAATCCGATGCCGTCTGCTTCGGTTCCTTGGCGCAGCGTTCGAAAGCCAGTCGAACAACGATCCGCAAATTCCTGTCTGCGTCCTCCGAAAGAACATTAAAAGTCTTCGACGTCAATCTCCGCCAGTCCTACTATTCCTACGAAATTCTCGCGGACTCGATGAAGCTCGCTGATATCGTGAAGCTGAACGACGACGAACTGCCGAAGATCATGGCGCTCGGCAAGCACCCTCACAAAGACGAACTCTCCTCCGCGCGCCGCTTAATCCAGGAATACAACCTGCGCGTCGTCTGCGTCACGCGCGGCGGTCGCGGAAGCCTGCTCGTCGATGGCAAAAATTCGAGTGAGCATCCCGGCTTCCGCGTGCACGTCGCCGATACGGTCGGCTCAGGCGACGCCTTCACGGCGGGGCTGGTTCACGAATATCTCCACGGTGGCTCGCTTGATCTGATGAACGAAGTCGCGAACCTCGTTGGAGCCTGGGTCGCCAGCGAAGTTGGGGCAATGCCCACGCCCAAGCGCGGCGCCCTCGAACATTCGCTCGCCGAAATTCGATAGCCCATAGCTCTCCGCTCTGCTGTATAGTTACGAAAGATTGTGTTTTCTTTCGATATCCAGCATTGGAGCCAGTCGATGAAACGCACCATCTTTAACATTCCCCGCTATTCGTTGGTCCCGCTCATTCTTGCGCTTATCTTCACGTCCGCAATCGTTACCTGCTCGAAACCTCCGGCTCAGCCGAAACCGGCGCCATCTCGTCCGTCCGACATCAAAGTGGAAGTGCGCGATGGCGGACCGATCTTAATCACTACCAGTTCGGCGGAGTTCCAGATTCTGCCCTCCGGCTTTCTGCAAGCGTCGCTGATGAAAGACGGCAAGTTGCTGACGCTCGACGAGCCCGAAGTCGGATCCGCCGGCGGCAGCGATTCGATCATTCACGAAGGCAAGGAACTCGACTTCATTCCCGACTTCAGCAAAGCAAAGATCACCGAAGCAACTGGCAAGCTGGGACGCGGCAAGCGAATCGAACTTCCAGCGCGCCCGCTCGCCCCTGCCGGAACCGAGATCGACCGCACCCTTGTCGTCGAAGCCTACGACGACTTCCCAAACATCGCTCTGGTCAGCGCCACTTACAAGAATGTCGGCAACTCTGACTTTCAACTCGATCAGGTCTGGATGCAGCAACACCGCTTCGGCGCGGACCACGCCGATCCGAAGGCGCAGCCTTATGACATGTGGTCGTTTCAAGGCTCGAGTTACGACTGGGGCAAGGACGATGTTTTCAAGCTCACGCGCACTTCGTCGCTTCCGAACGCAATGGGCGAATCGGTGAAAGGCGGCTACGGTGGCGGCATTCCGGTCGCCGCATTCTGGACGGCGTCGGTTGGTGAGGCCATCGGCCATATCGAAACTCTCCCCTGGACTCTCTCGATTCCCGTGAAAGTTGAAAAGGACGGGCTCGTCAACGCAAGCCTCACGATTCCGATAAACAGCGTGCTGAAGCCGGGCGACACCTACTCCTCCCCGCGCAGTTTCGTCTCCGTTTACAGCGGAGATTTCTACGAACCGCTGCGTATCTGGTCGAGCGTTTTGCAGAAAGAAGGTTGGGACATTCCCAAGCCCTCCAGTGAGGCCTACAACGTCAGCTGGTGCGGATGGGGATACGAATTCAACGTCACTCCCAAGCAGATGCTTGGAACCGTCCCGAAGTTGAAAGAGCTCGGCATTAAGTGGGCCACGCTCGACGACCGTTGGTTCGACACTTACGGAGATTGGGATCCGCGCAGCGACACGTTTCCCGGTGACTCCATCAAGCAGATGGTCGACGAATTTCACCGGCAGGGAATTCTCGCGCAACTCTGGTGGCTCCCGATTGGCGTAGAAGACGGGCAGGGAAGATGGGAGTCGCACAAGTACATCGTCGCGAAGATCGTGAAGGAACATCCGGACTGGCTCATCCTCGACAAGAACGGCAAGCACGCGCGCATGACTCGCGACCTCGCAGCTCTTTGCCCGGCAGTGCCGGAAGTCCAGGCATATTTCAAGCAGCTCACTGAAAAATTCATTCGCGATTGGGGATTCGACGGCTCGAAGCTCGACAATATCTACAGCGTTCCCGCTTGCTACAACCCGGCGCATCATCACAAATCGCCGCAGGATTCAGTGAATGCAATGGCCGCCGTATATAAGACCATCTTCGAGACCACGCGCGCGATCAAGCCGCAGAGCGTGACGCAAGCCTGTCCATGCGGCACGCCGCCTTCATTGGCGTGGCTACCTTTTATCGATCAGGCAGTGACCGCCGATCCTGTTGGCGCCGTGCAGGTGCGCCGCCGCATCAAGATGTATAAAGCACTGCTCGGCCCCGCAGCCGCCGTTTACGGAGATCACGTTGAACTTTCCGCCATGACTCCCCTCGGCCACGGGAATTGGAGCGAGCATGGCTCCGACTTCGCTTCAACTCTAGGCGCAGGCGGTGTGCCGGGAACAAAATTTGTCTGGCCCGATCCCGGTCCAAAGTTCAAGCCGGTGGCTTTGACCACCGAGAAGGAAGAGCACTGGAAAAAATGGATCGGCCTCTACAACGAGAAGATGCTGTCCAAGGGAGAATTCCGCGATCTCTACGTCTACGGATATGACGTGCCCGAGGCCTACGCGATCGAAAAAGACGCGAAGATGTATTACGCGTTCTTCACTGATCCCGACAAGCCGTTCACGGGCGAGATCGAACTCCGCGGACTGCAGCCCGGAACCTACCACGTATTCGACTACGTTGATGGAAAAGATCTGGGCACGGTGCAAGCAGAAGCAGGCAAGGCTCCTCGCATGAAAACTGCTTTCAAGGATCATTTACTCCTTGAAGTCAGCGCGAAGTAGGCCCCACGGATTTTGCTGAGAGGAATTGCACGATCTCGCGCATGACACGTTCGCCCTGTTTCGTCTGAAACAGGAATTGTGCATGAGCGGAACCTTCCAGAACAATAAGCCGCTTCGGCTCGGGAGATTTTTCGTACTGTTTTCGAATACCTGGCAAACGTAGCCCGTCGGAGTTGGCGTCGTCGCGCGCAACGATGTATAGGGTTGCCGAGTGGAGCTGGTCCGCAGGGCCATTGGGCGCAGAGCCGAGAAATACGACGCGTTCAATTGCCCCTGGCGCCGATGCAATAGACGCATCGCCCGCCGCGCTTCCTCCCATGCTGCCGCCGACGATCGAAATGGTCTTCGCGCCGTTCTCCCGCAGGAAGCGTGCCGCCGCTAGAATGTCAAGGTGAAGCGGAGCGTCCATCGGATCGGAATCTCCGGGGCCATGAGACTTTCCGTAGCCGCGAAAATCGACCGCCAGAACAAGAAATCCTGCCTCCACCAGTTCTTGCGCCTGCTTGGCCCAACTTTCTTTATTGAACTGCCCGCCATGTGCCAGCACGATTCCCCTGTCCCCTTTTCCATAGAGATCGGCAAAGACCAACCCACCGTCCTCTGTCGGAAATGAAACAGTTTTCTGCGCGATCGCAGTGAGAGAGAACCATAAGACGGCGCAGATGCAAGCGAAGAAACGCACTGGATGACTCTACGATGTGGGTCGCATCAGACTCTCTGCGGAGACTGGGCTTCACTTCCCCAATTCGCGCAAAACTTCTCGCGATGCCCAGCATCGCGGAAAGCTTCCGTTCCCCCCGGACGCGTCGTGCTCAGCGCTCCCGCCCGATTCCCGCTGGCGAGGCATTTCCGCAGTTCAACCCCGCGAACATATTCGTGAAGAAAACCGGCATCGAAACTGTCCCCTGCGCCGACGGAGTCTACCGGGATAACTTTTCGTGTTGGGGCAGTGAATTGTTCTGCGCCTCTCTGTGCCAGCGCGCCCTCTCGGCCTAGCTTCACCACGACGAGCGGCACAAGATCGGCCAGCTTGCGTATAGCCAACTCCAGATTATCAGTTCCCGCGGCCTTGCAGGCTTCGCGTTCGTTAGGGAGAAATACATCGACGTACTTCAATATTTCCCTCAACCCGCCCTGCCACCGATCATCCGGATCGTCATTCGTATCAAGCGAAATCGTAAGGCCCTTCGCTTTCATCGATCGAAACAATTCAGCCACGCGCGGCTGCAATGACTTCTGCAGGTAATACGATGAGAAATGAAAATGCCGCGAGTCGGCGAGATAATCGAGATCCAGATCTTCCCATCTCAACTCTGCAATCGTGCCCGCATAAGTCAGAATGTTGCGCCATTGTTCATGATGCAGGATTACCGTCAAGCCTGTGGTCGTTGCCCCCGGAACGACTCTCACCTTGGAGACATCAACGTTTCCTTCCTTCAACCGTTCAAGCGAAATCCGTCCCAGCGGATCGTCTCCAATACGCGATTGAAATCCAACACGGCTTCCCAGTGCCGCCAGATTATGCGCAACGATCGCCGACGACGAGCCGAGCGTTAGCATCATGCGGTCGGCAAGCAATTCCCGCTCGGGCAGCAGTTGCTCCGGCAGTCCGTACATGATGAGATCGAGGTTCAGTTCACCGGCGATGGTGACATCAAAACGTGGCATGTTTCTCTCAGGATCGTTCTCAGAGACAAAAAGGGTTCGCGATTACACCAGCGTGACTTCAATCCCAGCCTGCTTCAGTGCCCGAAGATCCGACTTCGGCGCCCCGCGATCGGTAATGACTTCCTGCAATGCGGATGTCGGTGAAATCAGCGACAGGCTGCGGCGGCCAAACTTGCTGGAGTCGCACACCGCCACGGTTTTCTTCGCAACTTCTACCATCACTCGGTTGACTTTCGCTTCCAGCAGATTCGGAGTGCTCAGGCCGAAGTGAACATCAAATCCGTCCACGCCAAGAAACAGGATATCCGCGCTCAACCGCCGCAACGTTTCTTCGGCAATCGGGCCAACCAGCGAAAAAGAATTCTTGCGCAGCGTTCCGCCGGTTAGGATCACTTCCACCGAAGTCCCTGCAAGTTCGGCAGCAATATTCACCGCATTTGTGATGATCGTCAGATTCTGAAAGCCGCGCAGTGTGCGCGCGATCGCAGTCGTCGTAGTCCCCGAATCGAGAATCAGGACCTGTCCTTCTTTCACCCTCTCCGCGGCGCTGTCCGCAATCCGCAACTTTTCCTGGTGATGCAGCTTTTCTTTCTCCCGCAGCGTGGGATCTTCGAGCGCTCCTTCGCGCGAAGGCAACGCTCCCCCGTGCGTGCGGTGTACCAGCCCGTGCGCGTGCAGGATTTCCAGATCTTTGCGAATCGTAACCTGGGAGGTTTCGAATTGGCGGGCTAGTTCGGTGACTAGCACTCTGCCTTGTTGGCTTAACAGATCGACAATAGCGCGGCGGCGTTCTTCGTTCAGCACGGAAATAGCCAGTGGCGAATTTGTCGCGTCGTGCGACTCTCAATAGCGTGCATTTCTTTTTATAGCGTTTTATTTCGTTTGTCCACTGGAAATCTTTCCCTCCCCAGCGCCTGCCAGACAGCATCGCCCTCGCTTCACGTGCGAACCCCGATGCCCTCTGCGCCAAGTCCGCAACCCGTAACTCATGATTTTGTTTGGATTTGGGAACCATTCGCGGTGATAACCAACTCAATACCTTCCCCCAAAGTCCAATGCAAATCTTGGACGGATTTGCCGTAATCTCACATTGGGACGAAAGGCGTTCGGGTTTCGAAGCTTGCCGTTTTTTACGGAATCCGAAAACCGGGGTCACGGAAGCCATGCATAACCAGAACACATTCGTCCGGTCCGCATCAGTGGTGGCTCGGATCGTCGCGGGTGAAACTCTGATTGTTCCGGTGCGCTCGAAAGTCGGCGATCTGGCTTCGATCTACAGCTTCAATCACACCGGAACTTTGATCTGGAAGTTGCTTGAGTCGCCGCGAACCACGGCGGAATTGATTTCGTCCGTCGCTTGCGAATATGGCGTCGAGTTCGCCGTCGCCGAACCCGATGTGCTTGCCTTCGTCGACGAATTAAAGCGTGTTGGTCTGGTCGAGGTCCCCGCTCCTGTGGCAATGGCGGGCGACTAAAAGACCAGTGGGGCGGGTGGTAATTGCAAGAGCAGCGGACGCATGGAGCGCGCCCGCTGCTCTTGCATGTAGCAATGGAGGAGACGTGGAGCAGCTAAGCTACGGAGCGTTCAGCGCGGAATTGCACCAGCGGCACGGAACTCAACGCATGCCCCTGCAGGTTGCAATCGAAGTCACGCGCCGCTGTCCGCTCGAGTGTCTCCACTGCTACAACAACCTGCCCATGGGCGATGCCGAAGCCCGCCGCCGCGAATTGACCAAGGATGAGCACTTCCGCGTCCTCGATGAACTGGCAGATCTCGGCTGCTTCTGGATTCTCTATACCGGCGGCGAAGTTTTCGCCCGCAAAGACTTCCTCGAGATCTATACCTACGCCAAGAAAAAAGGATTTCTGATCACGCTGTTCACCAACGGCACGATCGTCAACGAAGAGATTGCCGAGTATCTGGTGGAATGGCGGCCATTCGCAATCGAGATCACGCTTTATGGTCGGACCCGCGAGACCTACGAAGCCCTTACGGCTGTTCCCGGATCCTTCGACCGCTGCCTGCGCGGCATCCGCCTGCTTAAAGAACACCATCTTCCCCTCAAGTTGAAGACCGTCGCGACCAGTATCAACAAGCACGAAGTGCTCGCGATGCGGCAGTTCGCGGAAGACGAACTGGGTGTCGAATTCAAGCTGGATGCGCAGATTAATCCGCGCCTTGACTGCTCGAATAGCCCCTTAGCGGTGCGACTCACACCGGAAGAAGCGGTGGCTTTGGACCTGTCGTCGCCGAAAAGAGTCGAGGAATACCGCAAACTCGCCATCAAAGGAATCCAGAACCCGCCGACCCTCGCGATGGTCGACACGACTTATTCCTGCGGCGGAGGAATGAACTCTTTCGCGATCAATCCCTACGGTGAGATCGGCATCTGTGTGATCTCCCAGCAGGAAACTTTCAGCATTCGCGAGCACGGCGTGAAGGCCGTCTGGGAGCGCTCGCTGCTCGAACTGCGAAATCGAAAACGCAAGGCCATAACGAAGTGTGTGGAGTGCCGCATCCAGTCGCTCTGCGGAATGTGCCCCGCGAACGGCGAACTCGAAAACGGCGATCGGGAACGCCCGGTTTCATTCCTTTGCCACGTCGCCCACTTGCGTGCTACGGCGCTCGGATTTGACGTTCCGGCCCACGGAGACTGCGAGTTCTGTGCTGGCGGAGTCGAGCACGACGCCATGCTCGAATCGGCGCGCCGCATCGCGAATAAAGAAATCGATGTTGAAACCTGGGTGGGACCGCAGCAAGTCCTGCCTATTCTCAACGCCAATGTTTCCAGCGCGTCAACCGGAGGGTGTGGAAATTGCGGCGGGCACTGACGCACGGCCGAGGTGAGTCTGAATGAATAGTGAACCAAAGCAAGCCGAAAACAAAAAGCCCTATGAGGCGCCAAGACTAACCACCATCAGTCTGCGTCCCGAGGAGGCTGTGCTTGGGCATTGCAAGACCGCCACGGGCAGGGATCAGTGTGGCACACCCTGTGCATCCTTCCTGTGTGTGAACGTCGGATCCTGATCATTTCAGGCAGCCATGAGCGGCGCAGTCGGTCAACTTCGGCAAGCATTCGATCAGTCGGACGGCATCGTTCACTTCAGCCGCTTCGAGATCGGCGGAGTGTCGGTCCAACTACAGGGCGACTGCTGCACAGACGTCAGCCTCGTTTCATCACTTGAGCCTTTTCGCGTTGCGCCGGGAAAGGCCGATGTTGAAATTCGCGTCTCTTCGGTGTCCGACTTGCCTCCCGCATCCGGCCGCCCGGTTTTTGATTCCGATACCACCTGGGATTTGTCCGAATGCGGCCACGAATTTCAGTTCGATTTCAATGCCGCTATCTTCGGCGACAGGCCATTCAAGCGCCTGATGATCGATAGGAGTTTCCGCCACGGGCAACTTCTGATGAACCAGGAGTGTCTCGACGATTTCCCCAACACGGTCGAGCCCTTGGGGTATCCCCTCGATGAACTCCTGATCATGCACCGCCTCACGCAGGAGAAAGCCATCGAGTTGCATGGTTGTGGCATTGTCCGCCCGAATGGAACTGGCAATCTCTTCGTCGGGCATTCCGGAGCAGGGAAGAGTACAACAACGAGGCTTTGGACTTCGCTCGAAAACGTCGAAGTCCTCAGCGACGACCGCATCATCATCCGCCGCGATCCTAATTGTGGCCTTCGGATGTACGGCACTCCCTGGCATGGCGAAGCCATGTACGCCTCCCCCGGCAGCGCTCCTCTCGCGCGAATTTTTGTTCTCGAGCACGGAAAGGGAAATGTCGTGACCCGGCTGTCCCGAAGCGAGGCAGTAGCTGAGTTATTTGCCCGCAGCTTCGTGCCTTTTCACCAGCACGACTACCTCGATTCCGCGTTGAGATTTCTGGAAGAGGTTGTGGATTCGATCCCAGTCTACCGCTACGACTTTGAACCTGATGAGCGCGCGGTAAGAACGATTTTCAACTTTCATGACTGATACCGGGGCTGATTCAAAGCTTTTTGAAGAAGTCGTCCGTGAATTGCTGGGCAACGGTTTCGCCGTGCGTTTCCAGGCGCGCGGCGCTAGCATGTCCCCCGCGATCCGCGACGGCGAAACTGTCGAGATTACTCCCGTAATCATGAGCAAATTACGAAAGGACGATATTGTCTTAGCCAAGACTAATTATGGCTTCCGGCTTCATCGCATCGTGCGGGCTGACCCTACGCAGGACATCTTTATCACCCGCGGGGACTGCGGCCAGCAAAACGATCCCGTGTTGACGGCAGCGCAAATCCTTGGACTCGCTCGGGCCAAGGACGTGCGGATAGGGCGAAACATCGTGCAAGCTAGGTTCAGAACCGTGGATGGCTGGATATTGCGCAGCGCAGCGCGCGCCGGATATATCGCTCGCAAGTCCCTGCATAAGCTTCGCGCGCAAACGGCGGCGTTCGGCGTTCTGGCTGTACTGTTTCTCTTGACCGCGGTCGGCAGCGGTCAAGTCGCATTGGACGCCACAACTTCCGGCTCAGGCAACTTGCGTGGTACCGCCGTCAATCTCAGCGTAAATCACACGACCACCACCGCTGCGAATCGTCTGATGCTTGTCGGCGTTTCCATCAACATCACTAACAACAATGCTGGCGCGGTTAGAGGTGTGACTTGGAACGGCACGGCACTCACTTTACTCGGAGCACACAACGACGCCGGAGGCACGCGGCGAGTGGAAATGTGGTATCTGCTCGCTCCAGTCAGCGGCGCGCACACTGTGACCGTTACTGTGAACACCGGCGGCGTGAGAGAAGGCGTCGTCGCCGGCGTAAGCACGTTCAGTGGTGTGGACCAAAATGTGCCACTCGGCACGTTCACTTCCGCCGATGGCGCAGGCGGAACTTTTGCCGCACTCGATGTTCCCAGCGTAATCAATGGCATGATCCTCGACACGTTGGCGGTCGACGGAACCCAGACTGTCACGAGTCCCGGTCCACAGATTCAGGAATGGGCTATTCAGGAAGCAGTTAATACGAATCCGGGAGTGACTGGCGTTGGCTCCATACGGTCCGGTGCTCCCAGCGTACCTATCTCCCAAACTTTTAGTGGAACGTCGAACTGGTCTTACGGTGCGGTGTCCATCAATCCGAGCACAGCCGATATTGCCGTATCGACCAGCGTAAGCGCGGTACCACTCGGACAGAATTCCACCTACAACATCACCGTCACAAATAACGGACCGTCCCCAGCCACCGCTGTCACTCTGACGGATACATACGCCGCTGCCGGCCTCTCAGTGGTTTCGGTAACGCCTAGCGCCGGATCGTGCACCACCGGCACAACCATCAATTGCACGCTCCCCACACCTCTCAATAGCGGGTCGAGCGTAACCATTGCAGTCGTTGTATCGACCACCACGGCGGGCTTTTATCCGAACACGGCTACGATCACCGATTCCGGACCGAACGATCCGAACACCGGCAATAACTCGTATACATCGGTGGCGCCGGTTGTAAGTGTCGTGTGTTCGACGACAATTCCGGTCGCCGGCGGAACGCTCAGCGGACAAGTCAACACCTACTGGCCCGGCTCAGGAAGCGTAGCGGCCGGAGCCACCTCGATTCCTCTTGGTACTGCCAATGGCACGGGCACGATCGTGGCGGGCAGTGAGTTGCTCGTCATTCAGATGCAGGATGCCGCCATCAATACCTCGAACAGTGTTTCCTATGGAAACGGCAGCACCGGATCCGGTTTCACCGCGATTAACAATGCCGGAAATTACGAATTCGTTACCGCGACAGGCCCAATCGCCGGCGGTTCTGTCCCCATAAAGGGAGCTGGTGCAGCCGGCGGTCTCGTGTTCGCATATAAGTCCGCGGCCGCGACCTCAACCAAGGGCCGCAGCACCTATCAGGTTGTGCTCGTCGGGCAGTATTCTTCCGCCACATTGGGATCGATCACGACTCCGGCATGGAACGGCTCGACGGGTGGAATTTTCGCACTCGATATCGCCGGGCAGCTGAATCTCGGTGGAGCAACGGTCTCGGTCGATGGCCTCGGCTTCCGCGGTGGCGCTGGTATGCAGCTGACCGGCGGAGTCGCGGGCGCTCTGAACTCTGACTACGTCCAGACTTCTCCCACTTCCTACACCGGCGCAGCCGGTGGCGCGACTGGCATTGACGCTGCGAAAGGCGAAGGCATAGCTGGCACTCCGGAATGGGTAGAGTCCGGCGGCACGTTCCTGCAAACCACAGCCGGCATTGGATATCCAAACGGGAGTGGCGACGGCAGCATGGCGCGAGGCGCTCCCGGAAACGCTGGTGCCGGCGGGACTGATGGCGACGCTACCGGCAACACCGAGAACGCCGGAGGTGGTGGCGGCGGCAACGGAGGCATGGGCGGCTTCGGCGGCGATTCCTGGAATACCAACCTGAGTGACGGCGGCGAGGGTGGCTCCCCATTTCCCGCGACGATTGATCGCATCGCGATGGGCGGCGGCGGTGGCGCCGGCACGCGAAACAACTCCGATGGTGATAACCAGGCCAGCGCTGGCGCAACCGGCGGAGGAATCATCTTCATCCGCGCCGACAGTCTGACTGGCACCGCTACTCTAACCGCAAACGGAGGCGCAGCTTACAACGGAACTTCCAACGACGCCGGCGGCGGCGGGGGCGCCGGTGGAACCATCGTCATCCTGTCTGCCAACGGAGGCGAGAGCGGGCTCACGCTTCTGGCCAACGGCGGACGCGGCGGCGATGCATGGGATTCTGAGGCCTACAGCCTTGGTAATCGTCACGGACCCGGCGGCGGTGGCGCTGGTGGCGTCGTCTTCGTATCCGGCTCAACCGCCGGCATCAGTGTCGGCGGCGGCACTAACGGAACGACTCTCAATCCCGGCGTAGCATACGGTGCAACCCCCGGCAACTCCGGGACAAGCTCGATCACCGCCACGCTCTCGCAAGTCACCGGCATTCAGTCGTCAGCTCTCTGCTCCTCCGATCTGACTCTTGGCAAGAGTCACGTTGGAAACTTCACGCGCGGCAACACCGCCAGCTACACGATCCCGGTTTCGAACGTCAGCACCCTGGGCGCAACCGTCGGTGTCGTCACGATGAACGACACTCTCCCCACCGGCCTGACCCCGACCACGGCATCCGGCACTGGATGGTCCTGCGCGGTTTCCGGACAGACGGTGAGCTGCACTCGATCCGATTCTCTTGCAGTCGGCGCCAGCTATCCGTCGATCACGTTGAACGCGAGCGTGCTGCAATCCGCTCCAGCAACCGTCACTAATACAGCGGTAATCGGCGGGGGAGGCGAGGCCAACCTCCTCAACGACATCGCCACCGACATAGCGAACGTCGTGTCCAGCGCGGACATGTCCGTAACCGATTCGGCATCGCCCAATCCGGTTTCGGCCGGTTCGAACATTACTTATACGCAGGTCGTCACAAATGGCGGCCCCAGCGCGGCAGATAACGCCACCGTCGTTGAATCCATTCCTGCCAATACAACGTTCATCTCCTTAACTCCGCCTTCCGGATGGACCTGTCTCACTCCGGCTGTCGGAGGCACCGGCACCGCTACCTGCACGAACGTCAACATGCTCGCGCTCAGTTCCGGCACATTCTCGATGGTCGTCAAGGTCAACAGTGGAGTAGCGAACGGGACCGCCATCACAGATACAGTTTCTGTCGCCTCGGCCGCAAGCGATCCCAACTCATCGAACAACACGGCCACCGCCACCACCATCGTTGGAACGAGCGGGCCGAACTTGTCGGTGACGAACGTTGCATCACCAAATCCGGTGCAAGCCGGAAACAACATCACCTACACGCAAGTCGTGACCAATACCGGCTCATCCGCGTTAACCAGCGGAACGTTCACGGAAGCGACTCCCGCAAATACGACATTCGTCTCCATCACTCCGCCCGCCGGATGGACTTGCACCGGATTTCCTGGCAGCCCGTGCACAAATCCCAGCGTAGCCGCAGGTTCTTCAGGTACGTTCACGGTCGTCTATAAGGTCGCCGGCGGCACCACCAGCGGAACCGTCATCAGCGACACCGTGACCGTAAATGGGTCCAATCAGTCCTTCGGCGCAAGTTCTTCGACCGCGACCGACGTTGTCGCATCCGCAACGCAAGCCGATCTGGCGCTCAGCACTGCAGCGTCACCCTCGACCGTGCTCGCAGGAAATGACATCACCTACACGCAGACTGTAACCAACAACGGCCCAGCCGTGGCGACAGGCGTCACCTTCACCGAAGCCACGCCGACGAATACGACGTATCAATCCGTTTCAGCTCCCGTGGGATGGACTTGCACCACTCCGGCTGTGGGTTCAACGGGCACGATTACATGCACCAATCCCAGCCTTAACTCGGGATCGGCAGCCAACATTTCGATTGTCGTGAACGTTCCCGCAACTGTGACCGCTGCCTCCATCACCGCGGCCTCATCGGTTTCCGCGACCACCTCTGATCCGAATTCGTCTAACAACAGCACCAGCGTGACCACTCCGGTCAGCACCTATTGCGATCTCACCGTAACCAACAGCGGGTCGCCCAGTCCCGTCACCGCCGGTGCGACCATCACCTACACGCAGACCGTCTACAACCACGGTCCTTCCAATTGCAGCAGCGCCACATTCACCGAGGCAACTCCGGCCAATACGACGTTCGTCTCGGTCGCCGTCGTAACCTCGGGCGGAGGAACGTGGACTTGTCCCCCGATCGCGCCTGTTTCCTGTTCGAACCCCAGCGTGCCGCCCGGTTCAACGGGAACCATCACGGCCAAATATCGCGTTAACGCGGGTACAACTGCGGGAACCATCATCAGCGATACCGATATCGGAGCCAGCGCAACACGGGATTCCAATCCGACCGATAACTCAGCGACGGTACAGATCGCCGTGGCTTCAGGCACGCAAGCCGACCTTAGTGTGACCAACGCCGCCAGCCCCAATCCGGTCACGGCGGGAAACAACATCACCTATACGCAGACCGTTACCAACGCCGGTCCGGCGACGGCGAATGCCCCCGTCTTCACCGAAACGCTGCCTGCGAATACGACCTCGGTATCTCTGACCGGCCCCGCTGGATGGAACTGTGTTCTAGCCACTCTCACCTGCACAGACACGGCGAACATGGCGACCGGAACCGCCAACTTCACATTTGTCGTGAAAGTGAACGCCACCGTTCCCTCGGGAACCGTGATTACGCAAACTGATTCCGTTTCTTCGACGACCCCCGATCCAAACGGCAGCAACAACAGCGCTACGGCGACCACCTACGTGGGCAGTTCCGCGGATTTATCCGTGACGAACACGCCCAATCCGGTTCCCGTCCTCGCAGGTACCACCATCACCTACACCCAAGTGGTGAGTAACGCCGGCCCAAGCGGAGCCACCAGCGTCACGCTCACGAATACTTTGCCAGCGAATACCACCGCACAGTCGTTAACCGGCCCAGCAGGATGGATCTGCACCCTCGGCACGTTGACCTGCGTTGATCCAGCGTTGGCAGCCGGTTCCCCCGCGACGATCACGTACACAGTCAAAGTGAATGGCGGAACCGCGGCGGGCACCCCGATCAACGAAACCGCCACCGTAAGCTCCGCGACATCCGATCCGAACTCGTCCAACAATACCGCCGTCGCTGCGGACGTTGTAGCAACCGCGGCCCAGGCGGACTTAGTCGTGACGAATGCCGCGTCGCCAACCTCGGTCTCGGCGGGAAGCAACATCACTTACACTCAGACAGTTACGAACAACGGTCCGGCAACCGCCACATCCCCCAGCTTTAGCGAAACGACTCCGCCCAACACGACATTCCTGTCGATCGTGATCCCCGCGGGCTGGACTTGTCCTACATTGCCCGCGGTTGGCGGCACGGGCACCATTACCTGCAACGACGGCACGAGTCTCGGTACCGGAGGCGCGAATACCGTCACCTTCACCGTCGTGCTCCAGGTGAACTCAGGCACGCCCTCCGGAACCAACATCACCGATACGGCCACCGCAACCGCATCAAACATCGTTCCCGGAGAAACCACCAATACTGCGACCGCCACAGTGGTCGTGGCGAATGCCAATAGCGCCGACATGGCGATCGTCAAAGCCGCCAGTCCAAATCCTGTCTTGGAAGGAAACCCGCTCACCTACACGCTGGCCGTGACCAATAACGGTCCCGCGACCGCCACGAATGTGACTGTGGCCGATACCATCCCGTCGTCAATGCTCTATCAGTCCTACACCACGACCCAGGGATCCTGTTCGGAAGCCGGTGGAACTCTCACTTGCCTGCTCGGAAACATGGCAAATGCGGGCACCGCGACGATCTCGGTCTTGGTCATTCCGCAGCAGCCCGGCCAGATTTCAAACACCGCGACCGTCGCCGCTGATCAGGTCGATCCGAATCCAGCGAACAACACTTCCACCTGGACCGAGACCGTGACCGCGGCCACCTCCGTGACGCTGCGGTCCTTCTCGGCCCACACCGGCACCGACAAGAACGGCGCAAGCCGCGTTGTCCTGACCTGGAAAACGGGAGGCGAAGCTCACAATCTCGGATTCAACGTCTACCGCGAGAAGAACGGCAATCTCGTTCGCATGAATCCCTCAATGGTCGCCGGCTCGGCTCTGCTCATGAGCGGCGCACTCCCGAGACATGCGGCCCGGAGTTACGCCTGGATCGATCCTTCCCCGGCGCCTGCGGGCACGTCGTATTGGCTGGAAGACATCGACGTAAACGGCACAAAGACCATGCACGGCCCTGTCCATGTCACTGCGAGCTCGCAGTCCGCGAGCAATGCACCGGTTTCGGAAGCTCGCATGATGAGCCAGTTGAATCAGGCGCAACCGCCCACGGCCGCAAGCGAGACAAGTCATTTCGTCGAGACACTGCCAGTCGCGCCCACCCGAAATCGCGGGCAGATCGAACGGCAGTTTGACTTAGCCGCCCATCCCGCAGTGAAGATCTACGTTCGCCACGAAGGCTGGTATTCCGTCCGCCAGCCCGATCTCGTGAAAGCCGGACTCGACCCCAATGTCGATCCCTCTTCTCTGCATCTCTACGCCGAGGCCATCGAGCAGCCCGTCAGGATCACTGGCGCAACGCCCGGCCCCGGTGGTTTCGGGCCGCAGGCAGCAGTCAACTTCTACGGCACCGGCATCGACACCGTCTTCTCTGGTACCCGCGTCTACTGGCTCGTCTCGGGCGACGGACCGGGAGCGCGCGTGCCCGTGATGCCGCCTTCCTCCGGTTCGAACCAGCCCCCTGCCAGCTATCCGGCAACTGTCGAACTGCAGCAGCACCTCATTTACTTCGCCGCGCTGATAACGCAGGACGGCCAGAACTTCTTCGGAGCTCTCGTCTCTCCGACGCCTGTCGACCAAACGCTCAACCTGCCGCACTTCGACGCTACTTCCACACGGGCTGCGCACTTGGACGTTTCGCTGCAAGGCATCATCACTGGCTACCCGCACGACGTCAGCGTTGTCCTCAACGGCACTCCGCTTGGCGACGTGACGTTCACCGGTCAGGACAAGGGCAGTCTCTCGATCGATATCCCCACCGGAGTCCTGCTCTCTGGCAGCAACACGGTGACGCTTACCGCGCAAAACGGCGATTTCGACACCAGCCTGGTCAACTACATTCGCATCAGTTATCCGCACCGCTACGTGGCCGATTCCGACGAACTGAAGTTCACGGCCCATGCCGGGGACGAAGTCATCGTAGACGGCTTCGCCAGTGCCCCGACAGTGGTCGACATCAGCGACCCCAACCGCCCGGTGCAACTGACGCCGCAAGTGACGTCAAATAGCGGGACGTACTCAATAGCAGTGCAGGTGCCGTTCACTCGCAGTGGATCGTGGGGCAAGCACACGCTGCTGGCCGTCGCGCAGGATCGCATCGCATCTCCGATCGGCGCGTGGCCGAACCATCCTTCCCATTGGCATAGCGTCCAGCGCGGCGCCGACATTGCGATGATCACTCATGGCGAATTCGCCCCGGCCCTCGTGCCGCTCGTCCGCGCGCATGAAGCGCAGGGCAAGAATTCGGTGATCATCCCTGTTGTCGATCTCTACGATGAATTCAACTTCGGCGAGCGCAGTCCGTTCGCCATCAAGCAATTCCTCGCGACGGCAAAGAAAAACTGGAGCCGGCCTCCGTCCTATCTTCTCTTGAACGGACGCGCCTCCTTCGACCCGAGAAATTACCTTGGCTTCGGCAATCTCGATCTCATCCCGACCCGCATCGTGCAGACTGCCAGCCTCATGACCGCGTCCGATGACTGGTTCTCCGACTTCACCAACTCCGGCATGCCCACGATTGCCACCGGCCGCTTGCCCGTCAGCACGCTCGACGAAGCCAACACCGTAGTCAGCAAGATCGTTGCGTACGAAGGACAATCGACCAACGGCCCGTGGACCGCTAATGCCATGATGGTCGCCGACAAGGACGATACCGAAAGCTTCACGCAAGACAGTCAGACGGTTGAAGCCAGCCTGCCTTCCACCATGCAGGTCACCAACGTCTTCCTCGACAGCGTCGGCACCACCGCGGCTCAGGGAGACGTCATCAGCGGCATCAACTCCGGACAGCTGCTAGTCAACTATCTCGGCCACGGTTCCGAAGAGCAATGGTCGGGCTCCGACATCTTCGACGAGAACAGCGTCCCCGCGTTGACGAACACCTCGCAGCTGCCGGTGTTCCTGATCATGGACTGCCTGAATGGATTTTTCCAGGACGTCTATTCTCAGCCGCTAGCCGTGACCTTACTCGTCGCACCGAATGGCGGAGCGTCGGCCGTAGTCGCCTCCAGCGGCCTGAACCAGCCTGCGCCTCAAACCGCTCTGGACACGCTGGTCGTGCAGAGCGCAACGAGCGCGACAGGCGAAACGCTCGGCGAGTCGCTGATAAAGGCCAAGTCGAGCATCACCGATCTCGATGTTCGCCGCACCTACATCCTCTTCGGCGACCCGGCCATGCAACTAAAACAACCCGGCGCAACCCCGAACGCTCGCTAGCGCAAGCAAATTGGGGCGGACGCATTCGTCCGCCCCGGGCCGCGAAGCCACCAGCTTCTGCTGACCCATCACGACGACATCGCCTCGGCAGCCAGCGTTGCCGTCTGGCGCAAAGGTTCGGTCAATGCCCGCATCACTTTTCCGAATCCCGCGAAATCCAGCGACTGCGGCCCATCCGAAAGCGCGCGCTCCGGGCACGGATGCACTTCAATAATCAATCCGTCCGCCCCCACCGCAACCGCCGCGCGCGAGACCGCCGCGATCAAACTCTGCTTGCCCGTTCCATGCGAAGGATCGGCAATCACCGGCAGATGCGACAAATCCCGCGCCAGCGCGACCGCGGCCAGATCAATCGTATTCCGCATCTCCGTCTCAAACGTCTTGATGCCCCGCTCGCAAAGCACCACGTCACGGTTCCCACCCGACAGCAAATATTCCGCCGCCAGCAGCCACTCTTTCACTGTCGCAGACGGGCCACGCTTCAGCAGAATCGGCTTCTTCACCGTCGCGAGCCGCCGCAGCAGCGCGAAATTCTGCATGTTCCGCGCGCCCACCTGCAGCATGTCCACATGCTCGCAGATAATATCCACGTCTTCCGTGCTCATCACTTCAGTCACGACCGGCAGTCCAGTTTTCTCTTTCGCCTCGCGAAGAATCTTCAGCGCCTCAAGCCCCAGCCCCTGAAAATCGTACGGAGACGTCCGCGGCTTATATGCCCCGCCGCGCAGCATCGACGCCCCGGCGCGCTTCACGGCCTGCGCCGTATCGAGCAATTGTTCACGCGATTCCACCGAGCACGGACCCGCAATCACCACCACTTCTGGCCCGCCGATCGAAACTCCGTTGATCTTCACAACCGTCCGCTCCGGCTTCACCTGCCGGCTCACCAGTTTGAAAGGCTGTGCGATCGCAACGACGTTGTCCACCCCCGCCGCGACCTGCAGCGCTTCCACTTCATGCCTGCGCCCGGATCCTACGGCGGCCACAATCGTTCGCTCGGTGCCGCGAGTGACGTGCGGCTGAAATCCCGCCTCCCGTATGCGATCGATGATGTGCTGGATTTCCTGCTCTGTAGCTTTTTCCGACATATTGACAATCATTGGGTTCGATTCTCCTGTTCGAAACTCGACTTAAAAACAAAAGAGCCGCGATTGTGATCGCGGCTTGCGGTAAAAGCTTGTTCGTCTCGATGGCCGTTACTGGCTCATCTTCACTCCAAGCTGCCCCGCAGCCGCTCGCCAGGTAAATCGGTAAGAGGTAAATCGGGTGCCTGAAGTAAATCGCGTCATATTCAATGAGACTGCGTCTTCAAATTTGCTGCTGCTTATTACTGCAAAGAACTTGCCACGCTCGAGAATGCATTGTTGGAGTTCGATCCGATCAACCGTATCGTCCCCACAACCAGAACCAGGATCACTGCCAGCATGACTGCGTATTCCGCAATGTCCTGTCCCGCATCCTCCGACCACAACCTGCGAATCATTTTGGACATACTCCCTCCACGCCTGGGTGTCAGTTCCTGAGAGGGAAGAACCGAATGGAACTCAGTGCGAACATGATGCACGTCCCAGCGCGCCGTTGTCAAATGAACTTTGATCTTTTTCCCGTCGCAATTATTGCTGCGGAAGGCTTGCCGCTGGCGGAGTTTGCCCCGTATTCACCGATGCTGCAGGCGGCAGCAGGTCTTGCGCGGAGTGTTGCGCGATCTGCAGCACTCGGTTCGGCAGCAGGCCAAGATATAGGGTCGCGACAATGCTTACCGTGAGCGCCGTGGCTACTCCAAAAGAAACTCGCGTGACCGGTACTTCCTTCCGCGCCTCGCGCATATACATCACGACAATAATCCGCAGGTAGTAGTACGCGCCAATCGCGCTGTTCACGACGCCGATCAAAGTCAGCCAGATCAGGTTCGCCCGCAGTGCCGCGCTGAACACATAAAACTTCGCGAAGAATCCGCCCGTGATCGGAATCCCAATCAGCGACAGCAGAAAGATCGTCAACGTCGCCGCCAGCAGCGGAGAACTCCGCCCCAGTCCCTCATAATCTTCGAGCGTGACGTATCGCTCCCCGGCGTTGGCAAAGTGACTCACCACCGCGAATGCCCCAACGTTCATCGCCGCATACGCCGCGGTATAGAACATCGCGGCAGAAACTCCGTTCGCCGAAGTTTCCGGAGAAGTCATCGCGAATGCCACCAGCACATATCCCGCGTGAGCAATCGACGAATACGCCAGCAGACGCTTCACATTCGTTTGCACCAGCGCCCCGATATTTCCCAGCGTCATCGACAGCGCCGCCGCCACCCACAGGAACCAGAAGCGCCCGGGAGCGTTGATCGCAAATACGACTCGCAGCAATACCGCGAATGCCGCCGCTTTTGGCGCAGTGGACATGAATCCGACCACCGGCGCCGGCGCTCCTTCATACACGTCCGGGGTCCATACGTGGAACGGCGCTGCCGCCACCTTGAATCCCAGTCCCACAAACATCAGCGCCATCGCGGCGTAGGCAAGCAATCCCACAGGCTCGCTCTGAAGCCTCCGTGCGATGGTGTCGATATTCGTCGATCCGGTTGCGCCAAACATCAGCGCCACGCCATAAAGGAAGAATGCCGTAGCAAATGACCCCAGCAAAAAATATTTCAGCGATGCTTCGCTGCTCGCCGCGTCATTACGCCGGAACCCCGCAAGAATATAAGTCGAGATGGAAGAAATCTCCAGCCCGATGAAAATCATCACTAATTCGATCGCCGACGCCATCAGCGCCATTCCGACAACGCCGAACAGAATCAGCGCGTAATATTCCCCCCCGCGTATCCGCTGCACCGCCATGTACTCAAAAGAACTCAGGATTACCACGGCCGCAATCGCGATCACCAGAAATGTGAAAAAGATACTGAAGCTGTCAATGCGGATCGTATTCGAGAAAGCCAGCCCCGGCGATTGTGCCATGTACCAGGTCGAAATCAGTGCGAAGACCGTGCCGACAAACGCGATGATCCCCAGCGTCTTCTGGCTCTTCTCCTCGTCGACGACCGGATCGATCAGCATTATGGCAATCCCAAAGATCGACAGAATCAGCTCCGGCAGAATCCGGATGTAGTCCGCGCCCTGCGGAATCGCCTGCATCTGTTGGAGGGCAATCGTCATTATTATTGTCCTACCACCTTGCCAAATACCTGCGCCGCCGGCGTCAGCACTGACTGCACCGCCGGATCAATCGCCGCCAGCCAGAGAATCGGAGCCACTCCCATCACCAGCGCAGCTATCGCGCACGGCCAGACTGCGGCCTTCTCGAATCCCAGCAGATCGGCCAGCCCTTCGTTCACCGGATGCGTCACCTTCCCGTAGAAAACTCTCTGGAACATCCACAGCAGGTAGCACGCGCTCCAGATCACGCCCGTCGCGCCCAGAATTCCATAAATCGGCTTGTCCTGAAACGCTCCGTTCAGCACCAGGAATTCTCCGATGAACCCATTCAGCAGCGGCAGCCCCACCGAAGCCAGCACAATAAAGAGATACGACGCCGCATACACCGGCATCGGCGACGCCAATCCGCCAAATTCGCTGATCTCGTATGTATGTCGCCGTTCGTGCAAAATTCCAGCCAGCATGAACAACGCTCCGGTAGACACTCCGTGAGCCAGCATCACGAACATCGCGCCATTCAATCCCGACTGCGTGAAGCTGAAGATGCCCAGCACCACAAATCCCAGATGGCTGACCGACGAATACGCAATCAGCTTCTTCATGTTCGGCTGCACCATCGCCACCAGCGCGCCGTAAATAATGCCGATCAGCGCCAGCACCATGATCCACGAAGCATTCTGCCGCGCCTGCGCCGGGAACAAGCCGAGATTGAATCGCAGCATTCCGTACGTTCCCATCTTCAGCAGAACGCCCGCCAGCAGCACCGATCCCGCCGTCGGAGCCTCCACGTGCGCATCCGGTAGCCAAGTATGGAACGGGAACAGCGGAACCTTCACCGCGAATGCGATAAAGAATCCGAGGAACAGCCACTGCGCCGCGGCAGGGAAGTTTGGCACCGCGCCGCTCGCAATCTGATCTCGAATCGTCACGAAATCGAAGCTATGCGTGTGCGCATACAGCCACAAGATCGCCGCCAGCATGAACACCGAAGCGATCATCGTGTACATGAAAAACTTCACCGCCGCGTACACCTTTCGCTCATGCCCGAAGACGCCGATCAGCAGCGCCATCGGAATCAGCGTCGCTTCCCAGAAGAAATAGAACAGGAACAGATCGAGCGCCATGAATACGCCGATCAGGGCCGTCTCCATAATCAGCAGGAGGATGAAGAATTCCTTCACCCGCTCGTGCACCGACTTCCACGAGATCAGCACGCAGAGCGGCGTCAGGAATGTCGTCAGCACCACCAGCCACATCGATATCCCATCGATTCCCATGTGGTAGTGAATATTCGGAGACGAAATCCATTGCGTGTTGATTTCAAACTGGAAGCCCGCCTGTCCACGATGGAAGTGTACCGGCAGGTGCAGCGAGAGCACGAACGTCAGCAGCGTCACGACAAGAGAGAAGATGCGGATGTCGCGATCACGCCGTGGGAACAGCACCAGCAGCAACGCGCCCGCCAGCGGCACAAACGTCACCAGCGTGAGGATGGCGGAATCGAGGCCGCTCGTCATTGCCCCACCCCCCGCCATACCATGTACGCAATGACAAGCGCGGCTCCTGCTGCGATCCATCCCGCATACGAGCGCAGATTGCCCGATTGCATGTGGCGAACCTCATCCGAAACATGCTTCGCGCCGTCCGCTACATTATTCACCGTGTCGTCGATGATCTTCCGGTCCACATCCTGCCACAGAATGTTCGTCGATCCATCCACCAGCGGCTTCACGAAAATCTTCGCGTAGATTTCATCCACGTAATACTTGTTCAGAACGGTCTCATAGAAGCTGCCCAGCGAGGCCGCAATTCTATTCGGCAGAGTAGGATTGCTCACGTAGAGCACCCAGGCGAGAATCATCCCCGCGAAAGCGAACAGAACCGAGACTCCCATCAGCAGCCACTCGGTGTTTCCGGGCTCTGCAATCGCCTTCGGGAACTCCGGTCCCAGCACCGGCGCCAGGAAATGCTCGAACCCATTGTGAATGCCAACCAGTCCACCCACGAGCGAGAGCAGCGCGAGAATCACCAGCGGAACCAGCATCACCGCCGGACTCTCATGCGGTTCGCCATGCCCGTGCGCTGCGTGCCCCTGACCGTGTTCGTCAACGCTCATTCCGCGATAGTCGCCGAAGAACGTCATAAACAGCAGGCGGAACATGTAGAACGAAGTCAGCAGCGCCGTCACCGCGCCGATTGCCCAGTAGATCCAGTTCGCCTGATACGCCTTCCACAGAATTTCGTCCTTGCTCCAGAACCCCGCCAGTGGCGGAATCCCTGCGATCGCCAGCGTCGCAATCAGCATGGTCAAGAACGTCCACGGAATATAACTCCGCAGGCCCCCCATCTTGCGCATGTCCTGCTCGCCGCCGACCGCATGAATTACCGAGCCGGCCGCCAGGAACAGCAGGCCTTTGAAGAACGCGTGCGTCATCAGGTGGAAGATGCCCGCCGAAAACGCTCCCACCCCGCACGCCAGGAACATGTACCCGAGCTGCGATACCGTGGAGTACGCCAGCACCTTCTTAATGTCATTCTGCGTGATGCCGATGGTCGCGGCGAACAGCGCAGTCAGCGTTCCGATGATCGCAACCACCGTCAGCGCAATCGGAGCCCGCTCAAAAATCATGTGCGACCGCGAAACCATGTACACGCCAGCCGTCACCATGGTCGCCGCGTGGATCAGTGCCGAAACCGGTGTCGGACCTTCCATCGCGTCCGGAAGCCATACGTAGAGCGGAATCTGCGCCGACTTGCCGCACGCACCCAGCATCAGCAGGATTCCAATTGCAGTGAGAAATCCAGCGCCGGCCGTTTCTGCTCCATAAGGCCGGACGGCATCGAATACGATGCTGAATGTCAAAGAATGGAAATGCTGGATGATCAGGAACAGCGCGATCAGGAATCCGAAATCGCCGATGCGGTTGACGATGAACGCCTTCTTGCCAGCCGACGCCGCCGAATCTTTCGTGAACCAGAATCCGATCAGCAGATACGACGCGAGCCCCACGCCCTCCCACCCGATAAACATCATCAGGTAGTTGTCGGCCAGTACCAGCGTCAGCATGAAAAACATGAACAAGTTCAGGTAGGTGAAGAACCGGTAATAGCTCGGATCCTCGGCCATGTACCCGACCGAATAGATATGAATCAGGAATCCGACGCCGGTCACCACCAGCATCATCACCAGCGAAAGCTGGTCGAGATAGAACCCGAAGTCCGCTGAGAAACTGCCCGAACGGAGCCAATGTGCCAGATAGAAGGTATAAGGCGCCGCAGCCGAAGAGAATCCCGCCGCAATCCACAGCGCCACCGCAAACGCCAAGCCGGGGAACACCAGCGCAACCGTCGTTACGGCGCGCTTCGACGAACGGCGTCCCAAAAAGCCGTTGATCGCCGCTCCCGCGAGCGGAAGAATCGGAATCAGCCAGAGATAAGGGTTCCGCGTCATAGTTTCAGCAGGTTCACTTGGTCGACATTCAGCGTCTCGCGCGTGCGGTAAACAGAAATAATGACCGCCAATCCCACCGCCGCTTCCGCCGCTGCAACCACCATCACGAAGAAGACGAACACCTGTCCGGCCAGCACGTGCCACCGCGCCGCAAACGCCACGAACGACAGGTTCACCCCGTTGAGCATCAACTCAATCGACATGAAGATCGTGATGATGTTCCGCTTGATCAGGAATCCCGCCACGCCGCACGCGAACAGGATTCCGCTGAGCACCAGATAGTATGAGAGCGGGACCATTAGTCGCTCACCTTCTTGGGCGGACCGCCGCCCGGCGTCGTCGGCTTGCTCGCCAGCACCACTGCGCCCATGATGGCGATCAGAATCAGTATCGAAGTGATTTCAAACGGCAACAGGAACTGGTGAAACAGCAGTTCTCCAATCGTCTTCGGCGCTCCCGGCAAAGCCCCGGCAGCAACAGCTTCCGTTCCCGAGTGCCGCAGCACCACCCACAAGATCAGGATGCTTCCCAGCAGCAAGCCCGGAACTCCGAACAGAATCGCGACCTTGCTGCCCTTGGTATGTTCCTCGACGCCCGCATTGAGCAGCATGATCACGAACACGAACAGCACCATGACCGCCCCGGCATAGACGATCACCTGCACGGCCGCGACGAATTCGGCGCCGAGCAGCAGAAATTCTCCGGCCAGCGCCGCCATCACCGCGATCAGCGAAAGCGCGCTGTTAATCGGATGCCGCTGCACCAGTAGGTTCACCGCGCCCGCTACGCAGACGACTCCGAACACCAGAAACAAAATCAAATGAATGCTGATCATGAAATCAGTTGCCGGTTCTCAGTTGTCAGTTCCCAGTCGCTACTTCACAGAAGCGTTTTCATAAACGCTCCGAGAAGGGCACGGCTTCAGCTGTGCCGCCGATGCCACAAACGACGCGGGCTTCAGCCCCTGAGGGATCCTCAGTACTCAGTCGCTACGCCCGAATACTGAGTACCGAGTACTGCGTTTTTCACCACACCACCGCAATCGCCGTCGCAATCACATTCACCAGCGCCAGCGGCAGCAAGAACTTCCACCCAAACGCCATCAGTTGGTCGTAGCGGAAGCGCGGCAACGTCCCGCGCACCCATATATAGAGGAAGAGAAACGCAAACACCTTCACCGCAAACCAGAACACCGGCAGGATCGCCCGCAGAATCACCGGCCCAAAAATCGGTCCATGCCAGCCGCCAAAAAACATCAGCGTCGCCAGACACGCCACCGTGATCATGTTCGCGTACTCCGCCATGAAGAACATGGCAAACTTCATGGCGCTGTATTCGGTGTGATATCCCGCCACCAATTCCGTCTCCGCTTCCGGCAGATCAAACGGAATCCGGTTCGTCTCCGCGTACGCTGCCATGATGTAGCAGAAGAATCCGACGAATTGCGGAATGATGTACCAATGCGGAATGAATCCCCAGAAGTGCCCGCCCTGCGCATTGACGATATCCGTCAGCCGGAAACTCCCGGCCATGATCAGCACGCCCACCAGCGACAGTCCCAGCGAAATCTCGTAGCTCACCATCTGCGCCGAAGCCCGCAGCCCGCCCAGCAGGGAATACTTGTTGTTCGATGACCATCCCGCCAGCGCGACGCCATACACGCCAATCGACGTGACACCCAGAATCAGCAGCAGCCCGGTGTTAACATCCGTCGTAATCTGCAGCGGGATCACGTATCCGCTGATCACCACCGGATTCCCGAACGGAATCACGGAAATCGAAGTCAGCGCAAACACCACCGCAATCAGCGGCGCCGCCAGGAACAGCGGCCGATACACATGCGGAGGCGTCAGGTCTTCTTTAAATAGAAACTTGATTCCGTCAGCCGCCGGCTGCAGCAGCCCGAATGGGCCGACTCGCGTGGGTCCCCACCGGTTCTGCATGTGTCCCACAACCTTGCGCTCCAGCCACACGGTGTAAGCAACCGCCGTCAGCAGCACCAACAAAGCGATCGCCGACTTGATGACCGACGCCAGTATGTAAAGACCAATTGGCAACGCCTTGCTTCCTTTTCTGTCTTGTCTTCCCGACCAAGTGGACGAATCGGCGAAGCCGATTCATCCGCGCGTGGAGGGACTTTATGTTCTAACGACCAACGGCTAACGACTAACGACGACTTCAGTCCGCGGCAACTTCCGCCGGCTTCACTTCATGACTTTCCAGCACCGACTTCAACGCCCGCGAATACCGCCCCAGAGTGCCGGACGTGAACAGCCCATCATTCGCCGGATCAATCGCCTCCGGCTCGTGCTCCGCGCCCGTGCCGCTCTTGGCCAGCGTCGTATGCTCGCTGTTGCCCGCCAGCAGATTCGCGCGCGAGAAATCGTATCCCGGCACCAGCCGCTGAATCTCGTCCAGAATCGCCATCGGATCCACCGGGCTCAGCTTCAGCTCCAGCCCCTGATTCTCCAGCCACACCGCATGACGATCCGCCTCGCCCGACTGCGCCCCGCGCGACTGTCCCATATCCGCCCGGACGCCGCCGCCAAACGGCACCAGTTTATGAATGTCAAATCCCATGGCATCGGCGATGCGCACGATCATCTCGAAATCCGGCTTCGTCCCCGAAATCTCGCCTGCCTTCTTCACCAACTGCAGGTCGCCGCACGTATTTGTCATCGTGCCCGCTTTTTCATACGCATTCGCCCCCGGCAGCACGACATCCGCAATCACCGCGGTTTCGGTCAGGAACATATCCTGCACCACCACAAAACCCTTCGAGAACGCAAACGGATCAATATTTGCCCGTCCCACCGGATTCGATCCGACCACATACAGCGCCTTCAGCTTGCCCGCCTTCGCGGCGTCAACCATCCCCGCCAGATCCAACCCCGGCGCGCTCGGAATCTCCGCCCACTCCTTGTGGAACTCCGTATTCCCCGCCGTCGAGTGATACCCCGGCAGCAGATCCGGATACAGCCCCATATCGGCCGCTCCGCGCGAATTCGAATAATCTCCGAGGCAAATAAATTTCGCCCCAAACGCCAATCCAAAACTCACCAGCAATGCAATATCTTTCCCGCGAATCTCCGACCCGAAAATGATGACGAGATTCTGTTCGCCCTTCAGCTTGTCGCGCAGCGCAACCCACGCGTCCTTCGTACTGCCGAGCCCCTCCGCCGCCGCGTCATTTCCCGCCAGAAACGCCGCAACTTTCCCCTCGGCTCCCCCTGGAATCTGCGTAAAGCTCGTCGCCTGCCGTCGCAACTTGATCGACTGCGAATTGATCACATACAACTTCGCCCGGTGCAGCCGCACATTATTCCGGATCTGCCACGCCAGCAGCGGATGCTGCTCCGTCGGATCATTTCCAATCAACAAAATCGCCGGAGCCGTGAACACATCCGCCATGCTCGCCGTCGCATCCGGCTTTCCGCGCAGAGCCGCTGCGAAAGCAGGGAAGTCCGCGGTCCGGTGATGGTCCACGTTATTCGTCTTCAGCACCACGCGCGCGAATTTCGAGAGCAGATAAGACTCTTCATTCGTCGTCCGATTCGACCCGATCACGCCAATCGACGCCCCGCCATCCTTCTCCCGAATCTCCGCAAACTTCTTGCCGACCAGCTCGAACGCCTCTTCCCACGACGCCGGCGTCAGCTTCCCGTTCTTCCGAATCAGCGGCTGCTTCAGTCGCTCTTCATGATTCGCGAAATCGAACGCGTACCGTCCCTTGATGCACAGGAAGTCGCCATTCGTTCCGCTCTTGTCGCGGTTGTCGCCGCGGACGATCTCCATCCCGGTATCCGACCGTCGCACGCCCAACGTCGTCTTGCAGCCATCGCCGCAGTGCGTGCACACCGTCCCAACGTGCTTCATCTCCCACGGACGCGTCTTGTACCGGTACGCTCCCGACGTCAGCGCGCCCACCGGGCAGATGTCGATGCACATCCCGCACTCTTCGCACTCCAGATGATCTTCTTTATTCGGTGCGATGATCGACGACACGCCGCGGTTCTGCACGCCCAGCGCCCACACGTCCATGCCCTCGCCGCACACGCGCACGCAGCGGTAGCACAAAATGCATCGCGGACGGTCAAAGAACACCACTGGCGACCACTGCTGCTCTTCCCGATGATTCTTGATGTCGATGAATTTCGATTCGGCCGCGCCGTACGAGAACGTCATGTCCTGCAGTTCGCATTCGCCGCCCGCATCGCACACCGGGCAATCCAGCGGATGGTTCGCCAGCAGCATCTCCAGCATCGACTTGCGCGCCTGCTTCACTTCCGGACTATCGGTCGTGACGATCATGCCCTCGCCGATCACGGTCGTGCATGCCGTCTGCAGCTTGGGCATCTTCTCAATCTTTACCAGGCACATCCGGCAAGCGCCCTGCAGCGAAAGATTCGGGTAATAGCAGAACGAAGGCACCTCGATCCCCACGCTCTTGCAAGCTTCAATCAAAAGCGTCCCCGCGGGAGCCGCGATCTTCTTTCCGTCGACAATGAGATTTACGTCAGCCATGAAAATTTTGTGATTGGGCGATTTGGCCATTGAGTGATTGAAAACGTCGGGTCGCAACGCTTTTTCAATCGCTAAATCACCCAATCGCTAAATGACTCAATTTTGTTCAATGTGCCATCGCTTCAACCCGCTCCCCCGCCTTCTCGTAAGGGCAGGGTCTCCCCTCTAAGTGGTCCTCGAACTCTTTACGGAATTTCTTCACGAATCCAATCGTCGGCATCGCGGCCGCATCCCCTAGCGGACAAAACGTCCGCCCCAGCATGTTCTCCGCCAGGTACTGCATGTTATCGATGTCTTTTTTCACGCCGCCGCCGTTGTGAAACCGGATTAGCGTCTTCTTCAACCAGTCCGTTCCCTCGCGGCACGGGATGCACCATCCGCAACTTTCATGCTGATAGAACTTCATCGTGCGCAGCGCGAATTTCACGATGCATTGCGCGTCGTCCACGACCACCACACCGCCCGACCCCAGCATCGATCCCGCCTTCGCCACCGAATCGAAATCCATCGCGACGTCGATTTCGTCCACCGTCAGGCACGGACACGAAGCTCCGCCCGGCACAACCGCCTTCAACTTCCGCCCATTCGGAATCCCGCCGCCAACCTCATAAATCATCTTCCTCAGGTTGTAGCCCATCGGCAGTTCATAGACACCCGGCTTCGCGATGTTCCCGCTCAGGCAGAACAGCCGAGTGCCGCCGTTCTTCGGAGTTCCCAGCTTTGCGAACCAATCCGCGCCGCCCAGAATAATGTGCGGAACGTTTGCCAGCGTCTCCGCATTATTAATGACCGTCGGCCCGCCCCACAGTCCAACCACAGCAGGGAAGGGCGGCCGGATTCTCGGCACTCCGCGCTTTCCTTCCAGCGACTCCATCAGCGCCGACTCTTCGCCAACTTCATACGCCCCGGCACCGCCGTGCCAGTAAATGTCCAGGTCACGCCCGCTACCGAAAATGTTCTTCCCGACGAATCCCTTGGCATAGGCGTCCTTGATCGCCTTCTGCATGATGTTCGACAGGTACCGGTATTCGCCGCGGATGTATATGTATCCGCTCTTCGCGCCCACCGCCAAGGCGGCGATCATCACGCCCTCGATCACCGAATGCGGATCGTGCTCGAAAATCAGCCGGTCTTTGCACGTTCCCGGCTCGCTCTCATCGCCATTGCACAGGACATATTTCGGTTTGGCCGACTGCTTCGGCACAAACGACCACTTCATCCCCGTCGAGAACCCGGCCCCGCCGCGTCCCCGCAGCCCCGAATTCTTGACCTCATTAATAATGGCGTCCGGCTCCATGCCAAGTGCCTTCTGCACGGCCTTGTAGCCGTCCAGTGCGAGGTAGCGGTCAATGTCGGTAGCCCCCATGCCAAACCGCTTGGAGACAACCTTCACCTCGTCGGGATGTGATACCAGATCAGCCATGAAAAAATTGAGCGATTGAGCGATTGTGTGATTGAGTGATTTGGTGGTTTTGACTTTCAATCGCCAAATGACTCAATCACACAATCGCAAAATTACTGCGTTCCTTTCTTCCGATACTCCTCAATCACCCGCTCCATCTTCTCCGGCGTCAGGTTCTCATGAAAGTCATAATTCACCTGCGCCGCCGGAGCCCAGCTGCATGCCCCGATGCACTCCACTTCTTCCAGTGTGAACATGCCGTCGGGAGTCGTCTGCTTGTGCCCGATTCCAAGTTTCTTCGCGCAATGATGCAGGATCTCTTCTCCCCCGCGCACCATGCAGCTGATATTCGTGCACACCTGCACGTTGTACTTGCCCCGCGGCTTTGTGGTCAGCATCGAGTAGTAGCTGATCACGTTCCGCACTTCGAGCTCCGTCAACTCCAGCCGTCCGGCAATTTCCACAATAACTTCGTCGCTCAGGAATCCAACCTCATCCTGCGCATACAGCAGGGTAGGCACCAGCGCCGACCTCTTCGTCGGATAATGCGGCACCATCTCCGCAAACCGCGCCTCGAATTCGTCAGAAAACCTCATACGATTGAGTGATTTTGCTATCGGGTCATTGTGCGATTGAAAGCTATACCGCACTTCTGGCAGTACGTTGTGAGGCGGCGAAAATCGCCGTTAGTTCATTGGCTTCTTTAAGCAGCGCCTCTGTTTTAGTCAATGGAACAATCCCCGACTCGGTCATCAACTCCAACCACAAAATTGCCTCATCAGCTTCTTCAACTACTACACCTATCTTCGCTACAAACTCCGCCTTGGACCTCGCTCTGCATACGGCCCGATAATTCGCCGCAATCGAAGTACTGCATCGAAGAAGCTGTTTTCCTAAAACCTGCGTATCAGTGCTGTACGGCAGCGACCGATAAAGCCGGATGATCCGCAGCGCAAAAGCCTTCGTCCGATCCCGAAACTGCTCCGGCTGACTACGAACCACGTGCCACCTCAAATCAATCGCTCAATGGCCCGATCACAAAATCACTCAATCTACCGGTCTATCTCCCCCAGTACGATATCAATCGACCCGATTGCCGCCACCACGTCCGCAATCAGTCTCCCCTCGCACATCTTCGCCAGCGTCTGCAAATTCGCGAAGCAAGCCGACCGCATATGCACCCGGTACGGCTTCGCCGTTCCATCGCTCACGATGTAATACCCCATTTCTCCCCGCGGCGACTCGATCGCCTGATAAACCTCACCTGCCGGGACCGCAAAACCTTCCGTAATAATCTTAAAGTGATAGATGAGGGACTCCATCTGAGTCTTCATCTGCTCCCGCTCCGGCAGCACGATCCCCGGAGCGTTTGCCTTGATCGGCCCTTCCGGCATTCCATCGAGCGCCTGCCGCACAATTCCAATCGACTCGCGCAACTCCTGCACCCGGCACATGTACCGCGCGAATACGTCGCCTTCCTGCGAAACCGGAACCTTAAACTGGAACTTCTCGTAGCTCGAGTAAGGCATGTCGCGCCGCAAGTCGATATCGACTCCGCTGCCCCGCAGCGTCGGCCCCGTCGCTCCCAGCGCAATCGCATCTTCCGCTGTCATCTTGGCGACGCCCTTGGTCCGCATCAGCCAGATCGGATTCCCCGTCAGCAGGTTCTCGTACTCATCCACTTTCTCCGGGAAATAGCCCGCAAAATCCCGCACCCGGTCGAACCATCCCAGCGGAGGCTCCAGCGCGATCCCGCCCACGCGGAAATACGACGTCATCATCCGCTGTCCGCTGACCGCCTCAAACATCTTCAGGATCTCTTCGCGCTCGCGGAAGCAATATAAGAAGACCGTCATCGCGCCGATATCCATGGCGTGCGTGCCCAGCCACACCAGGTGCGAATTGATGCGGGTCATCTCATTCAGCAGCACCCGCAGCCACTGCGCTTTCGGAGGAATCTCCAGCCCCAGCAACTTCTCCACTGCCAGCACGTAGCAGAGATTATTGGTCATCGGGCAGAGATAATCGATCCGGTCCGTCAGCGGCACCACCTGCTGATAGAACTTCGCCTCGCAGGTCTTTTCAATGCCGGTATGCAGGTAGCCAATATCGGGCATCAACCGCACCACGGTTTCGCCGTCAATTTCCAGCAGCACGCGCAACACGCCATGGGTCGAAGGGTGTTGCGGACCCATGTTCAGGATCATCGTGCGATCTTGCCCGGGCTCAAGAACGGGGGTGGGCGTCAGCGATGCCATCAGCGATAGCCCTCCACCGGATAATCCTTCCGCAGCGGATGTCCATCCCAATCCTCCGGCATCATGATGCGCCGCAAATAAGGATGCCCCGTAAACCTCACGCCAAACAGGTCGTACACTTCGCGTTCAAAGAAATTCGCCCCCGCCCAGACCGAGGTCAGCGACTCCACCGCCGGACTCGCGCTGTTCAAGCGAACCTTTAACCGCACCCGCTCTTTATTAGGAATCGAAAGCAGATGATAGATCACTTCAAACCGCGGCTCCGACGGATACCAATCCACGCAAGTAATATCCGACAGGAAATTGAACGGGCAGGTCGCATCCTGCTTCAGCAGTGCGCAGGCCTCGCGGATATCGCTCCGGTCGACCACGATCGTCATCTCATCGCGGTCATACTTAATGCTCTGGATGACGTCCTGCTTCCAACCCAGCAGCCGCGCCACCGCAGGATGGTTCTTCAGTTGTTCCAGATCAGTAATGGCAGGAGCTAAGGGCATTATCGGCGATCGCCCCCTGTCGCAGTTTCACCCCAGTCCAGGACGCCCTTCTTCCACACATAAAAGAAGCCCACCAGAAAAATGCCGATATACACGAACATTTCCCACAGCCCGAACCGTTTCAGGTCACGCAAGATCACGGCCCATGGATAGATGAAAACCGCTTCTACATCGAACAGAATGAATAGCATGGCAACCAGGTAGAACTTCACCGAGAAGCGCTGCCGCGAGTCGCCAACCGGGGTCATTCCGCATTCATATGGGGACATCTTGGCGCGGGTAGGCTTCCGTTGCCCGATGATCCAGGAAAGCAGAATAATCGCGCCCGCAATACAGCCCGCCATACAAATATGGATCAGAAACGGGAGGTAGCGTGCGAAGTAATTGTCGGGCATAGTCCCAGCTATATATAATTCGCGCCAATGATTGCTTAAACGTTCTAGATTATGGGCTTGCACACAACAGTGTCAAGGGAACGCGAAATACATTTTGAGGAAAACACAGAACGATTTTCTAAATTGTGCGATTGAGTCATTGAGCGATTGAAAATCGACCGAGAATTCTTATGCTAAGGTTTCCAATCACGCAATCACCCAATCGCGAAATGACTCAATCCCTATGATCTTCGGCTTCAATACCGACGTGAAACACGTGGACACCATCTACCACGTCCAGAGCGAAGCCCGCGAAGGCGAGCTCCTGCTTCAAACCCAGGTCTTCGTTCGCGGACGCTGCATCGGCAAGAAGGCCACGTCCTACGCGGCCAAGGCCGCCGAGACGCAATTCGGAGACGCGCAGAAGGAGCAGCTTCTCCGCGAGCAGCACCGCCTTGTCCTCGACGCGATCCGCGAAGGCAAGCTCGACAATGTTCTCGATCATCCCGAGCCCGAAGCCCTCGCCACGGTGAAAGAACTCGAAGTGCAGTGGCTGAACTCCGACTCCGTCCTCGCCGACAAGAATCTCACCATGCAGCTCCGCGTCACCGAAGGCGGCACCGCAGCCTCCGGCGCGCGCCTCACATTCCGCTTCGCGCGTCCCGGATCCGCTCCCTTCTACACCCAGGCCGTCGCCGATTCCGGCGGATCCGCCGAAATCAAAATCGAAGTCGAAGAATCCGGCCTGCCCGATTCCTCGCTCCTGGTCCAAGCCAACTTCGAAGGCCGCACCACCACAAAGAAATTCATCCTCCGCAAAGCCGAATGACGCTTCATATCAACGGAGAGCCGCGAGATTTCCCCGACTCTCCCGACCCCTTCACCCTCGCCGCCCTCATCGACTCCCTCGGCATGAAATCCGACCGCGTCGCCGTCGAACTCAACCGCGACATCGTCCCCCGCGACCGCTGGTCCCAGACCACCCTCAACGAAGGCGACCGCCTCGAAATCGTCCACTTCGTCGGCGGAGGCCGGTAATCGAAATTCCTCACCACGGGGGCGCCGAGGCGCTGAGCATCAACAAGCAAACTCCAGAATCCTTTGCTGCCTCCGCGACTCCGTGTCTCCGTGGTGAAGATCAGTTGTTTCCGCTGGTTCCCAGGAACTCCCTTAGTCACTAACTCCTTCCTTTTCTTTGCTTGATCCACAGCAACTCATGCCTAGAATGTCTGAAACATTTTGCACAGCCGTCGATTGCATCGAAATGGGTGACCAAAAGGTCCCGGAAATACTTCGGTAACCTCGTCCGACGACTATCGACGTGCTAGAAAAGCTTCTTAGGGAATTTCGGGCCAAGGCGCGAAGAGCGATCAACGGAGGAACACATGGTCGGTGAACTGGATGTCCTGAACGAATGGATTCCGGAACAGATGCAGCCGGGTACCGTCTTTGTGCTCGAAAACGCCGGCGAGATCGGCGAGAAAGAGGATCCCTACTGGGCCGTGCTCGCCTGCCCGTCCTGCGGCATGCTCGGCCTGATCACCCGCAAGCAGATCAACGGATTGCTCCCCGTCATCTGCGGCTCCGAAACCTGCTCCGCCCAATTCTTCATCCGCGACGCCGAGGTAGTCGTCCGCAAGCCGTTCTAAAACGAACCATTCCGATTCTCAAAGCGATATCATCCGTAAACATCCTGTCATCCTGAGGCGCAGTTTTTAGCGCCGAAGGACCTATGCATTTTGCCCGCAGCGCCAATGCCGCCGGCCAAATGCACAGATCCTTCGCCGCCAAAGTCTGCGGCTCAGGAGGACAAGTTCTTTATTCAGCATTCAACAATCAGCATTCAACATTCAAAATTCAAAATTCTTCGTCACGGCACGGTCTTCAGCGCCACCGGAACCTGCTCCACAATCTCAATCCCGAACCCTTCCAGCGCCGCCACCTTCTTCGGACGATTCGTCAGCAGCCGGATCCTCCTCAAATTCAGGTCCGACAGAATCTGCGCCCCAATCCCAATCTCCCGCTGCACGCGCTTCTCGCTGCCATCGTATAACGACGGAAGCGTCCGCCCTCCGTGGAACCGCATCGCCGTCCGCTCGCCCACTTTCTCGATCGAGAATCCCTGCGACGTCTGATGCAGATAGATCAGCGCTCCCACGCCCTCGGCCGCAATCCGCCGCATCGAGCCTTCCAGCGTCGCATGACATTCGCAGCCCGTCGCGCCAAACACGTCGCCCATCAGGCAGTGCGCGTGCATCCTCACCAGCACCGGCTCTTCGGCGTGTTCGATATCTCCCCGCACCAGCGCCACGTGCGACTCGCCTCCATCCACCTCGCTCGAATACGCGATGAGCCGGAACTCTCCAAACCGCGTCTCGATCATCGCCTCGCCGACGCGGTTGATGTAGCGCTCATGCGCCATCCTGTACCGGATCAGTTCCGCCACGGTCAGCATCTTCATCTTGTGCTCGCGGCAGAATTCCGTCAGGTCGGGCACGCGCGCCATGCTGCCGTCGTCTTTCATGATTTCGCAGATCACGCCCGCCGGAATCATCCCGGCCAGCCGCGCCAGGTCTACCGAAGCTTCCGTCTGTCCTGCCCGGACCAGCACTCCGCCCTTCCGCGCCCGCAGCGGAAACATGTGTCCCGGACGCGCCAGGTCCGACGGCTTCGTCGCCGGATCGATCGCCACCTGGATCGTCCGCGCCCGGTCGTGCGCCGAGATGCCCGTCGTCACCCCCTGCCGCGCATCAATCGCCTCGCAGAACGCCGTCCCATACTGCGACGTATTCTCGTTCGTCATCGGACCGAGATTCAGATACTCGAGCCGCTCCTCCGTCATGGCCAGGCAGACCAGCCCGCGTCCATACTTCGCCATGAAGTTGATGGCCTCGGGCGTAACCTTCTCGGCGGCCAGCGTGAGGTCGCCCTCATTCTCGCGGTCTTCGTCGTCAACCACGACAATCATCCGCCCCGCGCGTATCTCCTCAATCGCATCCGGCACATCGGTAAATGGACTCATAGATCGGACCTCAGACCTCGGACTTCGGGAGTCGTGCGGCCTTGGTCGGATTCTAGCAAAGAGGAATGGGACCGGGCCTGTCTCTGATTGACCAATTGGGTAACTTAGCGATTGGGTGATTTTGTGATTTAGCGATTTGGCGATTTAGCGATTGAAGAGCCCCTTCACCTCCGTCCCCTGTGAACCCGACGATTGTCATCCTGAGAGGAGTTGGCGTCCGCTGTAAGCGGACGCCAACGGAGCGAAGGATCCCTGCATTCTGGTCGGGACCACGATTGCCGCAGGGAATTCTTCCGCGCACTGGTCCAACTGAGTACTGGGTACTGAGTACCGAGTACCGAGTACTGGCCTTGTTGTGCCACCCGCAGTACGCGACTGTGCACTTTCCGCAATCAACTCCCAGTTGTACAAAGGACGCACTAGGACGGGGCGCGGCAGACCAATGCCGTTGGTCCCTCTTTCTTTCCTTGAGGCAGTGCAGAGCCGAGCTAAATGCTTTGCCGTCCCAAAACGGAACTGCGGCCAACAAAAATTCGCGCGCTCGGCGTCACTGCATAGCCCCGGCGGTGGGGTTGAGGTACCCTCATTGGTGACCGAAGCGGCGACCTAATTTCAATGGTCCGTAAGAAGAAAAAGGCGGGCGCAAAACGCAAACCAACGAAGAAAGTGTCATGGAGCATCCAGTCACATGCAGATGGCATTGCCACCTTTCGTTTAGATTCATGGGCGCATTTCTTCGACTTCCTGGAGGCAGAGGTATTCCCGCCGTCCCCGAGAACGAACCATCTGTATGTGTGGCGTGGCCAGCGCAATAAGGACTGGAGTCTTAGTTCATCATTAGATCGCCTGTTAGACAGGCTCAATCTCCTCGGTCCCAACAGAGATAAACTACTTCGAGACCACCTCGACTCGTTTAAATATGCAACGCGCGGGCGCCGCGGACCTGCAAGCGCTCCTCGTCTCGACAATGACTGGTGGGCTTTGGGGCAGCACTTCGGTCTAGCGACGCCACTCCTTGATTGGACAAAGTCCCCATTTGCCGCCGCATATTTTGCCTTTGAAACTGGGGCCGTTCCAACGGACTACAGAGTGGTTTATGGACTGGATCGCAGGGCGATAGATTTGCGGAGCTATGACCTACTTCACGGCCGCAGCTTGGAGGAGGGACAACCGCCCGTGATCGAATTCATCGAACCATTCACTGACGACAACCCGCGACTACTCAGTCAGGGAGGATTATTCACCAGAGCTCCTGTCGGTGTTCCAATCGAACGATGGGTCGCCCAACAATTCGCGGGAACTCAAGCGACAATTCTGCTGAAAATCGAGATTCCCGATGCCGACAGGCTGACGTGCCTTAAAACGCTTGAGCGGATGAACATCAACCATCTCTCACTCTTCCCTGATCTAACCGGCGCGTCACGGTACACTAACCTAAAGTTCGAGTTAGAGCCGCAGGCAGAAAGATAATGACCACTCACGTTACCTACGTCCCCGTTCTCAAGGGCAAGGAGGGCGAATTCGCAGCCCTCGAAGAATTGAGGACAGAAGTTCGACGCAGCATCATGCCTTTGATTGAGGTGCCAGATGTTCCCTATGACTATGTCAACGAGCGCCCAGCGAAGAGCCTGGATGAGCATGTCTCTGGAATTGCACAACGGCTAAAGGAATGTTGGCCTCATGATCCTCTGTTTCTGGACCTACCATGGTTTGGAGAAGAAGAAGGCCTTGAGGACGGTCGCGTAGCACTGGACGCGGTGCTGGCTGATTGCAGGAAGAACAGTATTTGCGCAGTACCAGTCATCACACGAAGGAGTTCTGCCGATTATCTGACGGCAACGAACCGACATCTGAAGAAATCCGATTTGGGGGCCTCTCTTCGTCTAACGGTGCAGGATTTTGAGGAGGATATAGATCTCGAGTCTGAAATCGACGACCTGCTCCAACAGGTCGGGTCGATGTCGCCCTCATCGACCGACCTCATCCTCGATTTGCAGGATTTAGGGACGGATGACGGTAAAGCTGTTCTTATAGCTCGCTCGGTGTTTTCCATGATTCCGAATAAGGATGAGTGGCGCCGAATCATCTTAGTGGCCGCTTCCTTTCCGGAAGATTTAAGTGCCATCGGCGCGGATGATGTCACGAGGTTGCCACGTCGCGAGTGGACCCTCTGGAGCACGTTGCAGAAACGTCCAAAAGTTCTTCCGCGCCAAGACATGATCTTCGGAGACTACGCAATCGCGCATCCCATACCGAGAGAGTTAGATCCCCGCATTATGCTGATGAGCGCTAACATCAGGTACACCACCGATACTCACTGGATGATTATGAAGGGCAGGAATGTTCGTCAATATGGATTTGAACAGTACTTTGATTTGTGCAAACGACTGACCGAGCGACCGGAATATTCTGGCTCGAACTTCAGCTGGGGCGACCAATTTATATTCGACTGCGCTGCTGGCATCAAGGGTCCGGGAAACGCCACAACATGGCGTAAGGTAGGAACGAATCACCACATCACACTTGTCGCACGCCAACTCGCCAACTCTTCGCTCGATTCTTAAGGCAGTCGCGGACTCTACAGCCCAACTCATCCGGCGTTAGCTCTGCAGACAGACGAGTCCACAACGCTCTTCGAGACTTGCTCCTCATTCCACCTGCAAGGCCATGAGCAACCAACACCTGCAAAGCCTCATCGCGCCACAATAGTTGGACGAGGGCAAATGGATCAACACCCGGATTGACTGTGCCTCTTCTGAACTCTTGAAAAGCGCAAGCGCCGCTATGACCCGTGGCGACCCAAATCCCCCACCAGTCCGGAACAATTCGCTGGACATTGCCAACGTGTGTCGATGCGGTAACTACAGTGACGCAATCCAGAACGCGGCTGTAGATTGCAACTTGAGAGGGTAGACGAAGTAGCGTGTCATTTTCGCTTTTGATCTCGTACCCGTGAATCGTTCCGTTAACAACTGCCAGATCAACCCGCGCTAAGCCTTGGCACAACCCTAGTTCCTCGACAATTCGAGTATCCGGGTCTCCGGCATGAAGGCGTTCGTCGCTTCGCAGTGTTCGACGGATATCAACGTCACGCATGGAAGTGTGGGTATCTATTTATACTGCCGAAGAGACCTGTTTTGTAAGTATTCGGTCAGACTCCCTCGGAAACCAAAAACCAGAGGGAAAACCGGGGACCGATGGCACGCTCCCCAATTTTCCAAAAGCTTTTTTCCGACGCCAAGTCGGACGCACCCTAAGATCTCCCCTGTGGATTTCCGCATCTCGATGGCGAAATGCGCCCGTCTTCCGCGCCATCGAAAGACCATCCCGAACCCCAATCATCAGCAACTACACGACTTAACACCAAAAGTTTTCCACAGACAACTTTATTTTCAACTTGTGACGTACAACCTTGACCATAAGAATTAGATCGGCAATTCTGGGCCCATGCGCGACCAACAGGGTCCCAACCAGAATCCCCGAAAGCCGAACGTCGAAAGCCAAGAGTCGGAAGCCGAAGTAGAGCCCTGGCTCCCCGATTCCCGCTTCGCACCCGCTCACCACGAACTTATCTCCTTTGTTCGCAAGAATTTACTTACAAACCCTTCATTTCCAAGAATTTACGCGGACGTCATGCTTCGTTATTACCCTAAGTCCCGTGAATCCAGGATTTTACGGCCCGTATATCAAAAAATTTTAGACAGGATCAATACCATGACTCAGTCTTCTACTTGCACTCATATCAAGGTCAACGGACTCCGTTGCGGCTGCCCCTCTCTTCGCGGAGAGCAGTTCTGCTACTTTCACCAGCGCATGCATCGCGGCGTGCGCATGCCGGCGCAAGCCCGCCTTCACCCCATCGCATTAATCGAGGACGAAGAGTCCATCCAGGCCGCCCTGATGGAAGTCATCAACGCCCTGATGCGCAACACCATCGACCTCAAGCGCGCAACATTAATTCTCCGCGCCCTCCACATCGCCGTAAAAAACGCGGCCCGCGTCAAGTTCGGTCTGGAGAAAAGCAACATGGTCCGCGACATCCCGCAATACGAAGAAGAAGACGTAGCGACAGCCGCCTCGGCTGTCCCAGCGAGTGGAGCGAGCGCCGCCGCGGCCAGAGCCGCCACCATGGCCTACGCCGCCGCCGCAGAACCCGCGCTCCAGGCCGCGCCAACCGAGATCGATCTCCCCGCAGTAGCGGCCAGCGAACCGAAGCCAGTCCACCCCGACCCCGAATTCTGGCAAAACTGGGAAGCCGGCGGAGTCGAGCTAAAACGCCAAGCCGCCGCCCGCCGCGCCGCCGCCGCCGCCGCGTCCACCACGACCCACGCAGCAACAGCAACGTCAGCCAGAAGCGATGTAGCGGCGCACTCGGCTGTTCAAGCGAGATCCGTACCGCAACCTCGAACCTCGTCCACATCCACGTTGCCCACTCACGATTTCAAAACGCAACCGTCATCCGCAACCGACCTCGTGTCGAAACCCGCCGCACCTGCCACGAAACGCGAAGCCCCACCACTCCCACCACGCAAGCCCGCAGCCACCGCCGCCCCAGCTCCGAAGGAGCGAAAGAACGCAGCCCAGCGCGCAAGCGCTGGGTAAGGAGAGGAAAAGAGAAAAAGCCCCGAAGGGGCGAAAGAAAAATCCGCAGGCACGAGACAGGCGACGAGGTGAAAGGTTTTTCAATCACCAAATCACAAATCGCAAAATCACCAAATCGCGCTGCGCCGAGAGCCGAAAAGCCGGAAGCCAGCCTTATCTCGTGGGCTCTGCCGGAGGTAACTCCCGAGAGTGCTTGTCGACATCCGCCGCGGCAACTGCTTTTGCTTTGCGATAGACGTTGACCACAGCGATCGTCCAGAACGGAATCAGGTCGGCTCCGGGAACGAGCTTGGCGAGGAATGATGGCAGAAATTCCCAGTGCCATCCCAGCAGGCGCGTCAGAATTCCACCGACCGCGAGGTCGAGCAGATCATCCATGGGAGAGAACGCGCCTTCGACAAATGCGGGGAAAACGGCGAGCTGCAGAATGTCGGCGAGAACAGCGATCAGCATCGCCAGCTTAAACTGCGGTCCAGGAGAAAGCGAGATGGGCTCGTCCGACATAGTTCTGCTGCTGGTTAGATTCTAAACCCGCACCGGACTGTAATTCCCTTTCGCGTCCCATAGATTTTTGTAAAGATGAAGCGCGCTGGTGAACTCCGAATTCGGAATCATTGCTGAGACAAGGAGCGACTAGCGAAGACTCGCAAGGAGGCTTTATGCAGATATCCGGAAGCGTCGTGCTGGTTGCCGGCGGAACAGGCGGGTTAGGCCGCGACGTCAGCCTCGCGTTCCTGGCCGCCGATGCAAAGGTCACCGTGACGTATCGAAATGAGGAAGAATTTGTTGCGTTGAGAAAAGAGGCAAGCGCGGGCGCAGCACAAGATGGTCTCCTCGAGGGATTGGCCACTGACGTCACGAACGAGGGCGCGGTGCGTCAGGCGGTCGATGCGATCATTGCGAAACATGGACGCATCGACACGCTGGTGAACTGCGTCGGCGGCTACGCGGGCGGAAGGGCGCTTTGGGAAATCGACCCAGGAGAGTTCGAGCGGATGTTGTCGCTCAATCTGCGCTCGGGATTTCTGCTGTCCCGGACAGTCGTTCCGAAGATGCTCGAGCGAGGAAGTGGCGTGATCGTCAATGTCGCCTCACGCGCGGCGGTGGATCACGCTGCCGGAGCCGCCTCGTACACGGCATCGAAAGCAGCGGCGGTGGCGATGATTGACTCGCTCGCAGCGGATCTCCGGGGAACAGGCGTGCGCGCCAATTCGATCCTGCCAAGCATCATCGACACCGAAGCCAACCGCAAGGCGATGCCAAAGGCCGACTTTGCGAAATGGCCCAAGCCGGAAGACATCGCCAAAGTGATCCTGTTCCTGTGCAGCGAGGAAGCGAGGCTGATTCACGGGGCGTCGATCCCGGTGTAGGAGTCGATCGAAAAAGGAGGCTAGAAATACTGGCGGAGAGAGTGGGATTCGATTTGTGCATCTTCCGCGCCCTCCAATATTTTCGCATAAGTTCCATTTTTCACCAGTGTTTATGAGCCTTATGTGATGATTTCACAGTGTTCAGCTTTGTGCGTCTGTATTCGTCTTTTATCATCAGTTTCATGGATTCCAGTATCATTAGTATCAGTTCCACCAGTTTTATCTGTGCACAATATATGGTATCTGTTGCATTCACAGCCCCATCTGTAGTACAATGAACTTAGCAGCTAAAATCTTGGCTGCTCCTTCATGCACCCGGTTCCGGAGCCAGCATCGGAGCCCATCTTGGGGAACGTGTTATGGAGGCTTGCCCGTCGTAACGGGCCGCTAACTGGCAACTTGAAGTGCTACCTAGCGGAGAGCTAGGCCAGCGCATGGGCTAACCCGTAGTGCCCTCGTGGACCGGGCGCTCTTCCCTAATCTGCAGTTCAGAGGTCAGCCGCATACGTGTGTCTGGCTTCAAAAGGGAGAGCACCGTGTCACGGTCTTCACTGCCCATTATTGATAGCGGCATCTTGGAGAAGCTCGAACGCATTGACCATCCACTCATCGCGCCGGAGCTGGCGCAGATGTTTCGTTCGTCCGTTCAGAAGGTGTACCGCCTCGCACGGAACAACGCTATCCCGAGCTTCCGGTTCGGAGGTTCGGTGCTGTTCGATGGTGCCAAAGTAGCCCGGCGTCTCCGGGGAGAGGCGGTAGCCTAATGCCGGTCAAGCCTAACCTGCAACCCCTCTCCGCCGAACACATCCGTTACGGCACCGGCGAGGTTCTGTCCGTCCACACCCTGGACATAGGCATCCTCGCGGCAGTAGTCCGCTTTCTGGACGGAACGGAGCGCTGCATTCGTCTCGATCAGCATTACTGGCTCACGCCCATCGCCGATCTCGCGCCGACGCCGCCGAAGCCGCCGAAGCGCATGAGGAAGAAGCGCGCTCCGCAGACAGCCGAATTGGAGGCAGCGTGAGCAACCAAGTTCGACAGTCGCCCTGTCCGCTTTGCGGACTGCCTGCAAGGCCCGGCTCTGCCATTGTCGTGGAGTACGGAGCCGGGGGCAGAGCCCACAAGGAATGCCTCGCCCATGCGCAGGATTCCGCCCGGACGAGCGATCCTCGCCAAGTGGTTCGGCAGAGCGTGGAGGCCAACTGATGCCCCGGAAGCGTCCCAAGACTGCCGCTGATCGTCCCGCCTACCGGGCACCCGCGCCGCTGACAGCGCCCGTTGAGTTGGAGCCATTTTTGCATGGGATGGCTCTCTCGCAGATCGTGGCGCAATGTGGCGTTGCCAATGTTCAGCGAGCGCTAGATGCGATCTCCGAGTACCAGCGCCGCGAGATGGTCGAGCGTCGGGCACAGGAAACGATGGACGCCTGGAAAACGAACACGCGGCCAC
>Ga0070735_10000391_pt1 | contig 49997 bp, 74 predicted proteins | sample Coa_R1_FD_66443 | JGI IMG/M metagenome (GOLD analysis project Ga0070735, IMG submission 66443) | Surface soil microbial communities from Centralia Pennsylvania, which are recovering from an underground coalmine fire - Coalmine... | ecosystem: Environmental > Terrestrial > Soil > Unclassified ... | reverse complement strand
ATGAATGTATATTATGTTCTGACTGTAGTTGTTGTAGTAATGACATTAGCTTGGTTATATGATCGATGGAAACATTAAATGATTGAATATAAAGATTTACACTGGGAAATGGATAGGCTGTATTATGGCAAGAAAGATACAACTGTAAGGCTCGTTCGCGATGATAAAATAGATTTTATGTATTGGTTAGAATGGAATTTTAACGGGCCTGAAAAATCTATTAATTTCTACAATTTGATGAATGCTAAAGATAACGGGAAGATATTGTACATGAGACACAGAAATGCTGTGCCGAAAAACGGCCCTAGCAGCCTCACTGATGCGTTTAAATGAAAAAGATAGGGGAATGTACCATAATGAAGAAATTACGCTCTGTGGCCTTCTGTGAACAGGAGCACATGGATAAGTTTTGGTTCTATTGCGGACGGGGTTGGTGGTGTTGTTGGAAGTGTATGAAGCTTCGTTTCTTCTAAAATTTTTTTCGAGTAATTTTTGAGGTGTAATTCAAGCGCACTTTGGGACCCCCCTAACCCCCTTGGAGGGATTTCGGTCAGCAGCATTGACCAATAAGCATGCTTATCATTCAATCGGAAATAGTCTCGGGATGCATTCTATCTTAAGAATACCTGAGTACCTCTAAGTTACTATGCTCGTAGAATACCCTAGAGTGGTAGAGCGTAAGGCTTAGGGAGTATCAGGTTACCCTTAAGAAGAACATAAGTAGTACTAAGGACTAGGTACACAATAGTTCAATGAATTCAATGACTTAGTACTATAGTACCTATAGGGGCTTTGAGGTAGTCTATTACCTTTGAGAGATCATAGTGTGTTGCAGTGCAATATGTGAATAACCTCTAGGATTTGATTAGAGCGTCATACGTTGGCGTTCAAATGGCCGCTAGGGTGATATGGCTAAACAGTCAAACTCACTAGCGGCTTTGTTATTGAATGTTGCATTGCAACAGCTATGCGATTAGTGCATAACTCAGAGGTAAAATCATACTCCACGAAATAATGTGTTATGCGTCTGTGTTATAGCTAAAAATGGTATCATCTTACTATTGTCTTGATTTCATTAGGTTATCGGCTTGCGTTATCAAGTGTGATGAAATAATATGCAGAAGGATTAAGAAATAAGCAGCGTTTGCCTACGTCTTAATCAACCGGGCAAGACAGCCATTGAAATCATTGGACTATTTCTTGGCATAGCTCTTGCATCGCTTCTCTTACGGCTAATGCCGTGTTGGCTTGGTGACTGTCCGCTAGTGGCAGTTGAGAGGCTAGGTCATCGCTCTTTGACAAGTGAAAAGACGACACGAACGCAAGGCATTCCGCTTTGCGGCGTTTGTCGTTTGAACATAAGGACTAGAACAATGGCTAAGAATACAACTAAGACTAACGTCAAGTCTGAACCTGTCACGAACGCCGCGCCTGACATACAGGCAAAGCTTGCGGACACTGTGAAAGCCACAACCGAGATGCTGGAAGGCGTCAAGGAAGTTTTCAAGGTTGTCAACGATCGTGATATCAAGCTTTCCGACAAGGTTCTTAGCGAGGTTATCGGCCGCGCTAAGGACTGGGACACTTGGGATGACGATCAAAAGATGGCCTTCCTTTTGAAGGCCGAGGAGACGGCCGCAACCGTCATGATCGCAGACCCGGGTATCACCAAGCTTGTCGCCAAGATTGACGGCACATTCAAGCAAGTCGTTGATACTTGCTTGGAAGCCAAGGTGACAGACAAAGCAAGCGCCGTCATGGTGCTGGCTCAATTCCGACGCGTCTTTACACATTCGGAAATGGCTTCGATGCCAATGCCCGGATGGGACGAGGAGGATGCGAAAGGCACCAGCTACAAGCCCGACAAGCGCAAGGTGAAGGCGTCAACGGGCGAACCGATAACCGTGACATGGACGAATGATTTCGTCTCTGCCATGCCGGAAGGGAAGGGTTTCGAAGATGACTTGGCAGTTGCCAAGAAAGAAAGCGACAACCCGGGCTCAACGCGGTTCAAGGCACTCGACAAGGACGGTTTGAAAGCCGTCATTGCCAGCGCGACACAAGGCCGGAACAATCTTCGGTCGCTGGTCAAGCGTGCGATCAAGCTTCACCACAGATGGGAAGCGGCCCGAAAGCTGAACCAAATCGGCATTCGGTGGATTACTGGAACCAAGACGAAAGGCGTAGCTATGCCTGAGAAGTTCGGGCAAGCTGAACCTGCCGTCATGGTTTCACTGTCTCCGAAGCCTATTTGGATTTACGACGCTTCTGATCCAAGCAAGGGCCGTGATTTCTCTGTCACGCAATTGCTTGCGATGCAACCAGAACTAGCCAAGCTTGGCGAAGGTGGCGGAACGATGGCTGATCTCATTGCCACTGCTGGCAAGGGAGCGGACGATCAAGCCACTGATGACGGGCTTAAGGCTGGCGAAGCAATGGCCGACGATGAGGCACAAGCTACGGGTTCAATGTTGGTGAATTTCTTTACCAAGACTGAAAACCGTGCCCATGTGCTAAAGTCTATCGCCGACTACAAGAAAGACCCGGCTGGCCAAGAGTGGCTGGGAATATTGATGGAACTGGACCGCATTGTCCATCCGATTGCGGAAAAGAACCGCAACACATACGAAAACATTCAGAAGGCGAAAATGCTGAATGCGGACAATGAGGCGGAAGAAACGGCCGACGCAGCCTGATCTGATCTACAACCTAACCCCAGCCCTAACCGGCTGGGGTTTTTTTTTATGCTTGCGTCTGGCGGTATCTAGGTATGCGCATTGCTGCGTTGCAACATAGTCATGCGTTCACTGTCTGTTCTATTCAGCGATTGCATGTTGCGTCGCAACAAATTTTGTTGCATTGCAGCTACCGCAGTGCAGCATGGCAACAGCTATGACAGGTCGCCTACATATGCGTGCGCGCCGCGATTTCAATACCATCCGGGTAAAGAACCTGTTCTGTCCAATAATATAATAATCCAAGGATATCAATGACTTAGGCCGGTAACCGGTTTGACTTACAAGGTTGGTTCTGCCATAATAGGGACAATGGAGAAAAGAAATGAAGGTATGGCTGTCGCTCCGGCGAGGTCTCCAGCAGCTACCACGCTTTCATCCGTGGGTTTCGTTTACCCACACGCTCAATGTTCAGAGCAATCCAGAAACGGAGAGGCATGACTAGCTCTGCCTCAGCCTGACTTAGGCTTTAAGTAAGTCACAGTTGGTTACTATAAACCCGAGAGATAGCTCACTTCATCGTACTTGATGCTATCGCCAGCAGTCTCTGGCTGCTGTTCTCGTCTGTCCTATGGCAGCCAATATCTCTGGCTAGTTCCATTTTATGTTTTGTTGCAAGTTTGCTCTTATGGAGAAAACTTGACAGAGAAACTGTGCAACATTCATAAGTGGACTGTGTTGGTAAAAGTGGTCACAAGTCATAGGGCAGACGGGAGCAGCTCGGCAACTCGGTTGCTCCATTGCGCAATGTAAGGAGGAGGTGGAGATGACGTAATCATCGCCCATCAACTACTGCACGCACTCGAAGTCCTGAGCATGACTTTAAACTGCTCATTCATAATATCGGGAGCACGATATGATTGAGATCATAGTTATCTGTGTTGTAATAGCTGTGCCTATTGCAATGCTGTGGGCTAAGGGAATGGATTACTCAGACAGTGAGGAGGATTTTCCATGAAACGATTAGTCTATTACGTCCCTGAATACAGCTTAGCTCACCTCATTCTCATCCGTGCAGGATGGAAACAACTGCATGGTTTATTCATCGAAGGAGAAATCTGGATTAAGATGGAGAGTTGTTATGAATTGGAGCCATTTACGCGGGCATAAACCCTGCAAACGTAACCATTCTTCACCGCGAGACAAGCGTGGCAGATGTCGAGAGTGTTCGGCACTGATACGTAAGCTCGCATATCGTGCCGTAGCTGCACACAAACGATGGGCAAAGGAAGATGCGCAATCCATACAAACAACCGAGGGCAGCACATTGCATCGGGTGCGGAGAGACGTTCAACAAGATGCACGAAATGATTAACCATCGTAGACTTAACCGTTGCGGTGGTAGGTTCTTGTGTCTCGATGAACGTGAGTTAGTCGAGGCTGCAAAGAAACATTGGCAGAAATTACAGTGTTGTGAAGATGGAAGTGACAGCGCAGTCTGGCATTACCATCAATACCGAGACATGGCTGCTCGTTTCTTTCTATTACGCAAGCGGAGGATTGATGATGCGTTGGTATAATCTTTTATATCAAACTAAACAACGCCCCCGCAGACAACCGTTATCTTATTCAGAGAAACAGTATTTGCGCGCTAAAACTCTTCATCAGATTGCGGTCAATCGAAGCATTAACGTGAGACTTCCGAAGGAAGACAAGCCTCGTGTTAGATACAAGCTTCGTGTTTATAAGATTTTCTATCCACAGATAAGGACTGTGTGGAAATGACACACAAGCCTAGACCCGGTGATCCGGTTAACGACAGAAGCCGTATGCCTCTCCTAGCTAACGGCTTCGTCGAACGTATCCTCTACGATGACGGACCAGATGAAGTCATCGTGAGGTATGACCGTGAACTAGTATTCTATGAATACAGTGAGTTCACGGATTCATGGACTGACGCCTATGGTGGCGTCTTCATCCTGACATAGGAGAATGGAATGGGATACCGATGCAAGGTTATTGTCGATTACCCTTACGAGGGTGAGAAGACAACTCTGGAGGATATCCAGAAGGAAGAGCACGAAGCTATTATGAGTGGTGAACTCTCATTCGAGGACATCATTTCTGCTGGCGGTGCAATCGTCGAAGTTCTCGCCAGCGAGACTGTCGAGGCGTAACTCTCTTGGGCGGTGTATCACCCGCCGCCCATCCTTATCCTAATATCGGAGGCAACGATGACTGAGATTAACTTTAACGCTGAAGTTCGTTCGATTCTTGATAATACTAAACTTTCTCTTCGAAGGAGAAAAGATGTTACACCCCATCACATTCCTCAACCAGAGGTTATGAGTATGCAGGAGATACTCGATGCAGCAGACAGAGCGGGTGCTGATAGTGATCTCGTCATTGACCACTATCGTTATCTTCGTGATGTTGATGTCCAGAATGATGACGTCGCTGGGAGACTTCGACATCGCGCTACGCTGATGCGTCAGCGGGCAGACCAGTTTGACCAGATGGCTGATAAGTACAGAGAAGCCTGTGCTTCTCTTGAATCTGCTGTCCGGAGTTATGATGAATTGAGTATTCGTATATTGCGTACGCTCGAAGAACACAAGCACGTCGAGCCGACTAAGGATTTGTTCTGATCCCCGTGGATGCTAGTCGTGCCGCGAAAGCAACTAGTGCCCCCCCAGTCCAACCGTAAAGCATGGAAACAGGCCCATGACATCCACACTTTCATTCACTGACCGTGACAGGTCGCTACGGAGACGCATCATGCCACTATTTTACCGAATTGAAATCGAAGACGGACGTAATGACGAAGGTTACGTCTGGTTACACGAAGTCCCTGTAAGTACACCTATGTCTGACATAGGTGCGGCTATAGAGACACTGTATCCTACTGCGTCTGAGATCATTATAATGATTACAGACAAGGAGGATGCAGAAGTACAGGAATAGTAATCAAACCGGCGCAGGAGTTCGCGCAGCATATCACTGGAAAATGAGGTTGTCAAGACTTATTTCATGACAATCTCAAGATTCCTTTGATTCCGTTCAGAAACCGATTTGACTTACCATCTTACCTTTGCTACTATTAGGGATAATCGGGGAATAAGAGATGGCTAACAGAACAATCCAACAGAAGATACTAAAGCGGAAACGCCGGGGACGCTATGCCATATTCAGTGGCAGCAGCGTGAAGCACATCCGTGGGGAAAACGAGAAAACAATTCAATACCTTGAACACGAAGGCGAGGACAAAGTCCGCGTCAAGAGTAAGACTGTGTTCGTTGGAGTTAAATCGTTCAGTAAACAAGTGATTAATACCGGGCGAGGACCGGATAAGGAGCGTATGCAATCGTACTACGACCGCGTTCCGACTTCATTTGAACCTAGAACCTTAGCGGAGGTTCTAGGCTTGGTGAAGGACCCACGATACGCAAAGGTGTGGTGGGATACTCCGGCTACCAATAAAGTCAGGCTACTGGCAGATGAATTAGCCGTACTTGACTTGTATTTCCACGGCGCAATCTGGTTCTTTGTAGAACTAGATTTCGAGAGAAAAATAATAAAGCGGAGCCGTGACTACGGAAGTAGACAAACCGCTATGACGTTTCTCCGTCTAAAGAGAATTCTATGGGTTGAGCAACTCCCCATGGTAACTCCGTAGCACGTGCCCCTGCTGCTACGGCTTATCCCCAGAGTACAGCGCTTTGCCCCCGACGCTCCCTGCTCTGGGGATTTTCTTTCCCCTGTAGATGTGTAACTGCCCGCGTGGCGAAATTGGTAGACGCAGCGGACTTAAAATCCGCCCGGAACTATGACGACGGTGCAGGTTCGAGCCCTGTCGCGGGCACCATTATGTCTTAATTTTTTCATTAGGCAATTTTGCCAACAAGGAGGATTTCATGCAACGTTATGTAGCCTTCGCTTCGAACCAGAACAGCGGCATCAAAACGAAGGAAGAAGCACTTGAGTGGGCTTCTGAGCAGCTTCGGCACGGTAAGGTCGGTAACTGTTACCTTGCCGAAGTCACGCATGATATTAAGCGGTCTCAGCCTCCGATTACAGTGGTTGAATTCAGACCGACTATTTCAGCTTAAGCTTTTGCTAGGGCTTTGGCCCTAGCGTTAGGCAATTTTGCCTCGGAGACAACACATGAAATGGGAGCCGCTATGGGAACTTGTAGTTAATCACTTCCAACAAAACGCAATAGTATGGATCGGGGTTGGCGTAATCCTACTGTTGACGTTTGCTGCATCACAGAACAATGAACCGGGGTGGATTCACTTCCAACCTCGTGGATTCAATCGGGGGAAGCGAATGCTACGCAGGGCACGACAGCAGTTCGTCGATAACTTAGTCACACAAGAGTTTGTTGATAGTGTTGAAATGCACGTCTACAACGGGCAGATCACGCGTCAAGAGGCCAGTGAGATTTATCGACGGATGAAGCAGCTGTTCCCGATTCGCAATCTCTTTCCCAAACCTGAGTTGCTTAAGGAGAATATTCGGAAGCGACTAGGGACTCATGTTACGCCTAACTTTCCGGATAAGAAACCAACGGTTAGGCCAAAGAACCTATTTGACAACTCCCCTAAACGGGTTGTCATGTAGATGACTACGAAGTTTAGGACGATCCAATCTCTCACAGGCCATAGATGGAGACACAGAATGGCTCAATCGGGTGTTACAATCAAACGGAATGCGTCACTGGCCATTCCGGAAGACTACCTCAAGATAGCGATCAAGGAAAACCCCACAGCATGGGGCTGCGCTATCGTTACGCCGGACGGGTTAATGACCAGTTCCGGCGACAGCACGATGGACATCGAAGTCCTTCAGGATACTCTCAAGGATTTCGAAAACAGGGATATCTTCTTCTATCTCTGTAACTCCGAGTCCGCCATTAACATGGACGATGTCTCCCCGTTCTGGTTGTTGGAGAAGGACGACGCACCTTTGTTGGTTGCATTCATCGAGGGATCGTTCCCCGGCTTTACGAAGACAGACAGTTCGCATCCTTCGGAATACCATTTCCTACAGGATTATCTTCAACCGAAGGTCAATGACCTTTGGGAACTTTGCGACAACGACCTCCCGAAGCTGATGTCTTTCATCGAGAAGCCCGGCTTCAAGAAGGACCTGCTACTACACGCCAATCCTCGTGGCTGTGTCACATTCGTCGCGGCCAACGGCAAGGCTCTTACCTTCGCTACTGGCGAGGGTTCGTCCGAGTATAAGTGGGGATGGGTGAGCAGGAACTACGGGTATGCATTAGCCAAACCCGAAGAGCCGAAGGCTGAGAAGCCACCGGAGAAGAAGAGTCTGTTCCCCAGTAAGTCCACCACACGCGAGAAGTTCGTGCCTCCCGGCACGGCTGTATCGCCAGCACCTACTGCAGGAGCTACTGCCGTACAAAATTTTACTATACGGAAGGAAGCGCCGAAAGCTTCGGACTCCCGAAAAGACCGCAAGATGTTCTACCAGCGTCGTATCGGATACTGTCCAAAAGGCTGGGAACAAAACATCGCTATTGAATGTTGGGTTGATCCCAAGACCAACCAAACTGTTTTCCTTTCTGAGATCAAGAAGCTTGGCATCGACGCCGTCGGTGTTCCTAAGCTGAACAATCCCGGTCGTGCCGAAGGCAAGGACACGGAACCGAACAACGTCACGGGTAACGAACGACCGACTGGTCCGGCTGTTACTGACGCCGTTCTTCCGATCATGTCTCCGAAGACACGGGAGTATGCCCATGACTACCTCCGCAAGGAGGATGTCAAGAAGCTGATTGCTGAGAACGGCGATCCTATCTCCGAACCCAAGGATGCCAAAGGTCAAGAGATTAAGATCGCAGGCTTCGGCGAACAGCTTGGTTTGAAGGACGGATTGTCGGACTTTGCCCGACTGCCGTTCAGTCAGTACAAGAAGATCGCAACAGAGAATGCCGAACTCATGGCCAATCTCTGCTGGGCCTTCAAGAATATGGCCTTCACGTACAAACTCAGCAAGGTCACGGCCGAGGAAAAGCATGAGCTTGCTCATGAAGAACTCAAGCCTGCAAAGAAGTCCCTGTTTCCTCAGAAGCAGGTAGCCTAATCACCTAGGCACCGGTTGAGCGACGACCGGTGGAGTGTGCGAAGAGTATGCTCGGGGGTGGTGGCTACGCTGCGGCGGATCGAGGGAAGTCATCACCCCTTCCTTTTTCAACGGAGAAGTCAATGCTAAAACTTGCGCGGAAACTTATGGGGCGTGTCCCGGAACAAGCTCCTGCAGTTGATTTGATTCGTCCGGATATTACTCCCGATATGTGGCGGCTGGGCCAATATAAATGGCAACATCTGTTCGTAATGGGGGATGAAAACGAAAGGGACTTGGCAGTTGAGGCGAGTTTCACTCAGCTACCGGAACATCCAACGTGTTACACAGAGGCACCGTTTACTCTCTGGAAGAAGGATTTAGGGAAAGAGTCATATCCTATCCCTCTCCCAGAGACTTATCGTCCTACCGGGTTCGTTCGATGGCCAGTCGAGCCAGCTCGTATTAGAGGTGAGTTGTGGAAAATTCATCCCGAGCAGTTTATTTTGCTTGACAGCCATAAGCAAAATGGTATACAGTTCCGGCGTCAACGTATCAAGATCATTCTCCCTGCGGCTGAGGTCGCATGGCGTGGGAAGAACGGATACCCAACGCTCGGAGACTTCCACGTCCGGGCTATCATCCCGGCATGGGCTTATCTCGGCATCGAAGACTATTGGGATGCCCAGATCGGTGGTGTCTTCGCCGGTGCGCAGCTAGAGCTACGCGAAGGCAATCGGAAGTATGCCAAGCAATTCTACCAATTCCAAAATCGTTGATCTCCACATATCTTGCCCGGTATGCCCGTCTTCAGACGCGTATTGTACGTATGAGGACGGGCATGGGTATTGTTATTCATGTAATTATTACAAGCCTAAAGATGGTATTGATTTGACGAATTATACTTATGAATACCTCCCAACACGAGGCATTAATTCAGAAACTTTTAAATTCTATGACGTACGAACAAAAATTGATGCTGACGGAAAGCCTTTTGAGCAAGGCTATCCATATTCAAATGGAGCATTCAAAATCCGTACCCTTGGAGAAAAGGGTTTCTATACTAAAGGGGATATTCAAAAAGCTGGTTTATTTGGTCGTAATAAGTTCGGCCCCGGTAGCAACCGGTCTGTGACGATAACCGAAGGGGAGTTAGATGCTTTATCGCTCTATCAGGTTCTTAAGTCGCCTGTTGTTAGTGTACGTTCTAGTGGGTCTGCTCGCTTGGACGCATCAATTGACCGATCCTACCTCAACTCATTTGAACGCATTTACCTTGCGTTTGACGGAGATGAACCGGGCCGGGCTGCAGCAGCTGAAGTCGCTCGTCTCTTCGACTACAACAAAGTTTATGACGTCCGTTTCCCCGGCGGTAATCGAAAAGATGCAAACGATTATCTCCAAGCCGGAGAAGACAGAGAACTAAGAGAGATTTGGTGGAACGCTAAGAAGTTCCTCCCAGACAATCTAATCTCTTCGTTGTCTGACTTCGAGAAAGAACTACTCAAGCCCGTCAAGTACGGCGTATCCTATCCATTCCCTACATTGAACAATATGACTTACGGAATGAGGACAGGCGAAGTCGTACTACTGACTGCTCAAGAAGGAGTCGGTAAGACGGAAGTTATGCATACAATGCTTCATCACCTTCTAAAGGAGACAACAGATGCAGTCGGTGCGATCTTCATTGAAGAGTCAAAGCAGCGGTTACTACAAGCGCTGGCAGGAATTGAACTCCAAAGGCCAGTCCACCTTCCGGACTGCGGTTGTGAACCTAGCGAGACGGTCAGTGCTTTCAAGCGAGTGGTGCCTACCGACGATCGTTTGTACGTCTATAATCATTTTGGTTCTGACAGCGCAGACAGTATTATCGACACTATCAGGTTTCTCGTTACTGCGCGCGGCTGTCGTTGGATTTTCTTTGACCTTATTTCTCTGGCCGTTGCTGGTCTTGGCGGAGATCGAGAGAGAGAAGCTCTCGAATACCTCTCAGCAAGACTAGAGCTGATGACGCAAGAGTTGGACTTCGGTCTGATCATGGTCAGTCATGTCAATGACAATGGTCAGACTAGAGGTTCACGGATGATTGCAAAGAACTGCCACGTCCGTATCGATATCGACAGGGATATCTCTGCTATCGACGAACGGACGAGGTTGACTACTAAACTCACGGTTACAAAGAACCGCCCGACCTCGATGACAGGTCCCGCCGGACAGCTGTTATTTAATATGCAGACACATACTTTATCAGAAGATTTAGGTATAGTTGATGTAGTTGCGACAGAGTTAACCGGGCCTATGCCCCCACTCGTTCCACTATGGAGACAAACCGATGAACTGGAGAGCCAGCCTCTCTGATGAAGAGGCGAAGGAGATATACGAAGATACCTGCGCTGCTTATCAAAGTGGAAAAATTAAACAAAGTGAATTCTTCATTCTTCTCGCTAGATTAGGCTATAATGCCACGGAGATAGCAGACGCAGAGAAGTTCTATCGTCCGGAACCACCTGAGGGGAAAGATGATACTGATGGGGAATGACGATCCTTATACGATCCAAGAACAAGTAAAAAAATGGGAAACAACCCATGGGAACAATCAAAGCAAGACGGACCAGACTCCTTCCGTCAAAACTCTTCAACGAACTGTTGGACGAGATTTCAACAGGAGCGCCCGTCAAAGTCATAGCACGTAAGACGGGTCGAGCGCGTAAAACAATTAAGACGGTAATGAAAGAAATGCCGTTGTGGAGTAAGCGTATATAAGGCTTGCTGGTGCGTTATAATTAGACCCTTGGTCTACCTACTGCCCCACTGAAATAACGCACCAGTGGGCTTCTAATTCAATCCTACGGGGTATCTAATGAGCAAGGTCGAAAACATCAATCCTGAGAAGGAGCCGATACCTGTGTCATGGACTCCTCGTGTCATCACTGGTGGTAAAGACGGTGATCCGCCTGATACTCCTAGTGGTAATTGGCTAAAGGATATGGAGATAGGAACTGTATTCGTTACAGCTCCTAAAGGTTCAATTCAGGCTTATCTGTTTGAACTTGTTTACAAAGGTGAATTGTTTTGTCTATTGCATCAATCCATAGGTGGTGCTATAAGTGAGATTTACGTCAACACCAAACTATGGTGCAACGCCCACAAGGACTATGAAGTCCTAGGTATAAATCCCCCCGACAGAAATAGTGATGGTTGAGTGCAAACTTTGTAATAAAAAGTTTAAAAAGAACAATGGCAAGCAGCTCTTTTGTTCTTATTTTTGCTGTCGAAAATACTGGAAGACTAAACTTAACCCAATGAAAGTTAAGCTAGCGCGAATAAAAGACAGTGCCCTAAAAAGAGGTTTAGAATTTAATCTTGATGAAGCAGATTTAATATATCCGAATATTTGTCCTGTTTTAAAAATTCCTTTGAATTCTGAAACATATGGCAATAAACCATCTGTAGACAGAATTGATAATACAAAGGGCTATGTTAAAGGAAATGTCAGAATTATAAGTCAAAGAGCTAATCGACTTAAAGCTGACGCTTCTATAGAAGAGCTAGAACTTATACTAGCCGATAGGAGGGAATAATGAACCAGAATAACGTGATCCAGATTGATCCTGCTACCTTCTACTGCATGAGGCAGTGTCAGGAGAGTATCAAATACCTCTCTGCCAAGAATGATCCGAAGTATAAGACCGAGATCAACGGCGAGAAAGAACTGTATCGTCACTTCATGGACAGCATCTTTAAGGTGGCTGCATGATTGTAGAAGAGCTTATAAACAAGCTTAAGGAATTCCCATCTAATATGCGTGTCCTCGGAAGAGGCTACGAAAGCGGATGGGAAGACCTTAGTGAGATTAAAAAATCAAAAGTCTACCATTACCCTGACAACTCTTGGTTTGAGGGTAAATATCAATATGAAGTCAATGATTTTTTCGGCGATCCTGCCGATAAATTGACAGCAGTTACTATAAGTTGAAATATATAATTGACATCGAGGCGAACGCTTTAGAAAGACCCGACCGGATATGGCTTGTGGTCCTCAAGTGCATTGACACCGGTGAATATTTGAGATTTTATGATTTAACGAAGAAAGAACAAGAACGTGAAAGATTTATTAGGTTTATTCGCGAATGGCACGAAATGGGCCATACAGTTATCGGGCACAATATTCTTGGTTATGATTGGCCTGTCCTCTGTTCCCTCCTTGAGCTGGATACCCAGATTAGTTTGGGCGATGTTATTGACACACTCATAATCAGTAAGTTAGTTGATTATTCCAGAGACGGACATTCTGTAGAAGATTACGGAGTGGAGTTTGGTTTTGAGAAGATTAAGTTTACTGACTTCTCGAAATTCACACCAGAGATGGAGACGTACTGTGTCAGAGATGTCGATATCACGCACAAGATATATACTAAGTATTCTCGCTATATCAACAATCCTGACCACAGAAGCTCTATTGATCTTGAACAATGGTTCCAGTTGGTTGTCAATAATCTCCACGATAATGGTTTTTGCTTTAACTCTACACGGGCTTCTAACCTCTTACAAAAGGTGACCTATGAACTTGCCGATTTGGACAAAGAGATATTGGAAGCTTTTCCTCCAAGACTTAAAGTCATACGCGAAATCCATCCGAAGGTTACATCCTATGGCACGCTTAACCGCACTGACTTTCGTTGGCTTGGTGATGGTGACCTATCTGATTACAATGGTGGTCCTTTCTGTCGTTGTAGTTGGAGTACATTCAATCCTAGTAGCCACAAGCAAATCATACAGGTCCTTAACGAAGCTGGCTGGAAGCCGGTAGATAAGACGAAGACACATATCGAGGCTGAAAGAGAATTTAGTAAAATAAAGTATGGCCGAGGCGGTCCATCTGAATTTGATAAAGCAGCTTTAGAAGAAAGACTTTATGAATTAAAAAAAACTGGTTGGAAGGTTAATGAAACCAATCTCGAAACTTTGCCTACTAAAGCCCCTCTTGCTGCCAGACTGTTGGCAAAACGAATTCTTCTTGAGTCCCGCAGACGAACACTTACTGAGTGGCTTGAACTCGTTCAACCCGATGGTAGAATACACGGCAAGTTCTATGCGCTTGGCGCATGGACTCACAGGATGGCGCATCAAAATCCAAACACTGCCAACATTCCCAATGAATTTGATACAGCTGGGAAGCGTAAATTGCTTGGGAAAGAACTTAGATCACTATGGTGTGCCCCCCGAAATAGACTGTTAGTTGGGTGTGACGCCGAAGGTATTCAGTTACGTATCTTTGCTCATTACATCAACGATCCTGAATTCACTGACGCTCTCGTAAAGGGGAAGAAGGATGACAAAACCGATCCGCATTCGCTTAATCAGCGAATACTTGGTAGTGTCTGTAAATCTCGGGCAGCTGCGAAGAGATTCATTTATGCGCTCCTATTGGGGGCCGGAATGGCTAAGCTTTCTGAGATATTGGACTGCTCTGAAGCCCAAACACAAGAAGCTCTTGATCGTCTCATGGGAAGATACCACGGCTGGGCAAAGCTCAAAAGGGATGTTTTTCCAAAAGATGCTAAGCGAGGCTGGTTCGTTGGGTTGGATGGTCGCAAGGTGCGAATTCCCGGAGACACCGATGGAACTCGTAGACATCTCGCTATGTCAGGATATCTTCAATGCGGCGAAGCCGTATGTATGAAGTTAGCCACTAGGTATTTTTTTTCTCTTCTACCGTTATACGATGCTAAACTCGTTAACTTCGTCCATGACGAATGGGTTGTGGAGTGTCGTAACAGTTTAGACCGTGCGGTTGAATTGGCTAAAATAATGGCTGATAGTCTAACTAAGGTCGGAGAAGATTTAAAATTAAATTGTCCTCTTGCTGGTTCATATTGGAATGAAGATAGAAAAGATTATACAGTAGGTATGAATTGGTACGAGGTCCATTAGCAATACGTAAAGGAATGTCTGCTGAGTATTTGGCTAAAGCACACTTCAGTAAGCAAGGACATTTAATATTTTCACCAGACTGCCATGAAAGTCATTTTGATTTCATTGCAGGTGACAAACGTGTTCAAGTTAAATCTATTATAGAATATCCTGCATTTAATATAGCGCGAATTAGAAACAAACATGGTTCAACAAACCGCTTGTATTCTGTAGAAGATTATGATATATTGGCCGGAGTTTGGGTTAACAGAAATAAAATCTATCTATTCAATTCAAAAGATGTTAACGGCATTTGTAAAGAAACAATTACAATAGCTAGATTAGATGGTACAGAACTTAGAGACTTTAACCGGCCTGTTCCATTTTATGCAGGAGACATCTGATGACCACAGAGCCAATAATTTTAACACATATTGACTGTATTCCTGTGTGGGATGAAAAAGGAAATGAAATTCTTTTATTTGATTGTTATACTAAAGATGGTCAATGGTTAGGAAGTAGGAGATTATTTAGATTTGTTGAGCAATTAAATATTGATTTTCCTAATATAGATTTAGAAAAATATCTTAAAAGATATATTATAAGAGGACGTAAATGAATATGTACGTAGGAACGGCAGTGATTGAAAAAGACTATGAAGTCAATGCCGAAGACGAAAACGAAGCCCGTTTAATTATTCTTGACGAAGCAGATCGAGAATATCCTGACGCAGAATTGTACTTAGTAAAAGAGATTGAAAAAATTGGCTAAAGCAAAATTAATTGATATTCACGGCAAGGTTAAATTCATACATGCCGTTTCATTAAACAAATACAATCGTTGGAGCATTACTCTCTACCCAACCCCTGAAAGCATGAAAGTAGTTCGTGAGCTTAAGGCAGAGGGATTGAAGAATGAAATCCAACGGGACGACGACGGCGATTACATCACATTCCACCGCGATCCTCAAAAGATGATGCGTGGTAAGGTCGTAGCCTTTACCGCTCCTAGAGTCATCGACAAAGACGGTGTCCTCATGGATGGTCATAAGGTAGGGTGGGGATCAGATGTCACCTGTAGAGTTGAGTTTTATAAGTCTACCCCACAGTCGCCGTACAAGTACGCTGCTGTCCGGTGGGACAGTCTCCGTGTGGATAACCTAGTTCCGTTTGAAGCCACTAGAGACCTCCCACCGGCGGAAGCGGAAGCCGTTAAATCCCTTCAACAAGCGGAGGAACCTAAGCCATGGTAAAGGGCGTACTTAAAGCACTAGACAGTATTGTCTCTATGTTTATAGGGATGCTTGTCGTATTAGCAATTCTTCTAGCCCTGACAGGTCACCTCGACCTCACATTCAGTCAAGGCTTACGGTCTTACGGAATGTGTTATACTTTTATCAAGTAATTGGTTAATAGAGCCGTGGGTCTCCCAGAGCAGTTGACAAGGAGACATCTAGCCTCGCATCATGAGATACCACATGCCGTGGAGTCGCCCTAGCGAGGGAATAACTGGCGACCTAGACTGCTTATTTCTTTTGCCAATAGTGTAAATCACGTCCCTGTTGTCTCCGATGGAGGGCGTTAGTCTCTGGCTAATGGCCCTCCGTTCGGTTGTGGACCGGATAGAGACAACTGTACACCAGCACACGGTATGACTAGCTCTGCCGTAGAGTAGAAGTTGTGAACTACTTGGCTGTGGCCGGGGCTCCAAACCCCGTGTGCCTACCCCGTACTACAAGTGAGATAGCATCTGGTGTAGTACGCAGCTGGACAAGGAATGGTCCTGCAACCCATGAGCATCGGTGGGACTTCATGATGCCTGATGGCCGATCAGGAACTCGGCAAGCTGTAGAGAGCTGATCAACTCTGTAGACTAACTGATCGCCGAACGGATAAGGGACACTCCAACTCGTGTTGGTAGACGAGACTTGGAGGGCTTTGCAAACAAGCCATTAACAGTCCGCATAGGAAGCACAGCGAACCCCAGACGTGGTTCTGGGAAACAGTAGGCGACGACCCCTGTGTCGGGTACAGCCCGTCCTGCAGGAAGTTAGCCCAAGCCTGACTGCACAGCTACAAATCTTGAGATGGCGGAATGAAGCTGAATAAGGCGGGCCATGAAACATCTGGACGTCCCAGCAGGTTACGCACTACGGGTGCAACCGTAGAATGTCGGTTCGAGTCCGACTTTCAGGAAGAAGTAGTCAGTCAGAGGACAGCTAGTGGAGAAGAAATCCACTAAACGTACTCCAACCTCTTAAGCGCAAGTATGGCCCTGAACCATACCTAGGCACTGCTGTATGGGAAGAAACCAGCCGGGTTGAAACATCCCCACAAGGACTTCAATACTCAGGTGAGTCGATGCATGACACACACCCAAACAGGTCTCATTAGCCTGCGTAACAGGTCTGCATCTAAGATACCCTACGAACCTGCCCTCCGCCCACTAACTGTAAATTAGTGCCCTGATGGGGTGAGAAGACGGAAAACCAATCGTAGGAAGAAATGTACCGTCTGGTAGTCTAACTACTAGTCACTACATTTTATCCGCACTGACGGTCTATCAGCAGCGGACGTTAGGCTGCGTCAACGCCACGTGAAGTTCAAACGCATTGAACAAGTGCCAGCAATGGCTATAGCCGACAACCCGCGAGTTAGGGAGACAGTCCCACACGATGGTGTAGTAAGATCACCAACCATCTCTGACATGAACCGGCCTCTTACACGACCGTGTGCTGTAGGATAATAGACTCCACCGCACTGATGTATGGCATTGGTGATCGGTACGAACGGGTCCGAGACTGAGAAAGGGTACACCCACAGTCGAAGTCGTAACGTCAAGCCTTCTAGCAATGGAGAACGCCATGACGAATAAGAGCCTCAAGATATTCACGAGGGTCTTAATAGAAGAACAAACCCTTGGACAGCCACCTTAAGCAACTGAGGCGGACCGAAAGAGAACATAGCGGCAGATTACCGTAGGCTCTCATGAAGTAGGTTGTACAAGGGGTATGACACTACCGTCTACCCCGCCTCCATTTAATTAATTCCTTTGGTAATAAACCTCCCACAGAAGGAGAATACCATGAACTACCCTTACCCACCTCCGTGGGGCTGGGGTCCCCCACAGAACAATCGCGGCCCTAATAGTAGAGAGCTGCAGAAGATTGCCAAGAATGCCGTACGAGAAGCTCTCCGGCTGAAAGACTTGGACAAGAACAACAAGCGTAAGCGTCGAGAAGAAGCGTCGAAGAAGGCTGCACAGTCGCGCCAGAAGTTCTTTACCTTCCTCGAAATCTTCATCCTAGGCGTAGTCCTCCATCCGTTTGTTGGAGCCGCCTATAACTACCTGATGCATCGGATCGGACAATGAAAAACATCTGGTTCATCTCAGATACACACTTCTTCCACGACAACATCATCCGGTATTGCGGACGTCCGTTTGCTAACTCGGATTTGATGAATGAATGTCTGGTAGATAACTGGAATAGTGTTGTCAAACCCGGCGATAAAGTTTACCACCTAGGTGATGTTGCTTTAGGATTTGGAGGCAATGAAAGAGACCTATCTCTTCTCCTTGCATCTCTAAACGGGCATAAACGCCTTATCGTTGGCAACCACGACAATCTGAAATCCCCTGCACTTCATAAACACTTCGAGAAAATCCTCCTATGGAATGGATTTTATACCGGTGGTGTCGAGTTTACTGCAGGACACATTCCACTCCCTCTTGAACATTTCCGTGATGGCAAATACATGCTTCATGGACATCTCCACAACAACCTAATGAGTGATCCTCATTACATGTCTGCGTGCGTCGAACAAATCGGTTATACTCCGATCCATATCGAAGTCGTAGCTGAACAGTTTCGAAAACGTGAAATCAATACATAATCTAGTAGACGACATCTACAACTACGTTGGAGGCGAACATGGTCTTGAGGATCATATTGCATCCAATCTTTCCGCTAATGTTTCAAGTGCTCTCCAGCGGTCGTTTGGAAAACATGAACACCGAGGGCTCCGGCTCTCAGGGCTCGGACCGAAGTGCCCATGTGCACTCTGGTACGAAGTCCACCACCCAGAACTCGCAGAACCTCTCCCACCCTACGCCCGAATAAAGTACGCCTACGGGCATGTCATAGAACACATGATCATCGGGCTTGCGAAGGCAGCAGGTCATGACGTCACAGGAGAACAAGATGAAATCTCAGTTGATGGAATTCTTGGGCACCGGGACTGTGTCATTGATGGCGCAGTTGTTGATGTCAAATCTGCTGCTTCCCGTAGCTTTCTCAAGTTTCGTGACAAGACGATTGCTTCGGATGATCCTTTTGGTTATCTGGATCAAGTTGATGGCTATGTGTTGGGATCAAGAGATGACCCTCTGGTTCTCATAAAGGATAGAGGATATCTCCTTGCTGTCGATAAACAATTAGGACATCTGGCATTATATGAACACAAACTCAGAGACAGTATTACAGACCGAATTAAATCTTATAAAGAAATTGTACTCAGACCTGATCCACCTCAGTGTAGTTGTGGAACAATCGCAGACGGAAAGTCTGGAAATATTAAACTCGATACAAGAGCAAGTTACAGCTCTTTCAAATATTGTTGCAACCCAGACCTCAGAACCTTCCTCTACAGCACAGGGCCAGTCTACCTCACTAAAGTCGTTAGACGACCTGACGTGACGGAGGTTGACAAGACCGGTAAAATCGTTTACAATAATTAAATTGAACAAACGCGAATACCACCTCAAACGTAAATACGGCATAACGGAGCAACAATATGAAACTCTCTTGCATAACCAAGGAAATTGTTGCGGTGTTTGTGGAAGAGAGTTTAAACTCTTTAAAGCCAAACTCTGCGTTGACCATGACCATCGCACTGGTGAAATCCGAGGGCTTCTATGTCACTTCTGTAACCGACGAGTTATCGGACGACACCGAGATGCAGAGTTATTTGAAAGAGCTGCTGCGTATTTACGAAGAGGAACTGGATGGATAGTTCCACCTAAAATAAAGAAGAAACGAAAATGTCGAAAGAAACGGAAGAAAGCGTCGTAGGGATTTGTTTCGCAATCATACTGACTGTGTTAGTTATCGGCGCAGCATATTTATATCAACTGACTAAGTGACAACCTGCTCTCTAATTTTAGATTTATACTCAATTTCCGATTTATTAGAACTGAACGATAAGACGGAAGAAGACCTCTTACTTTTCCTTATTGAGGAGGGTTTTATAAAAGTTCCTCCTATTAAGCCTCTTGATTTTGAGTAGAATGTGTTACAGTAACGAGTCTTATTTAAGAAATAAAGAACAACTTAGAATTAATCGGCGTAAGTGGGCCAAGAAAAATCCTGATAAAATAAAAGCCTTTAACTTTAAACAAAAACTTAAAATCAATTACGGATTATCTTTAGATGCTTATTCAAAACTATTAAACAATCAGAATAACAGATGTGCAATATGTGAAAAAGAAACCAAGTTAGTTGTTGACCATTGTCATGACTCTAAAACAGTAAGAGGAATGCTTTGTTTCTCTTGTAATTTAGGACTAGGACATTTCAAAGACGACAAACAACTTTTAATTAAAGCTATTGATTATCTTGATAAAGAAAACAAAACATCCTTCTAACCGTGGGGAGCGGATTGCTCTCAAGGCTAAGAAGGAGAAGTCCCACAAGAACGCCTCTCCCGTATTCAAGCTCCTCCAAGAGAAGGAGATGCAAGATGCAGCGCGTAAAAAGGATCGAGTTTCTGTTGCACGACAGAACTCTTCAGGACTTAATCGCAGTCCATCTCCAAACGATGTCAGTGATTAAGTCCTCCGAAGACGTCATTGACGTCTCCATCAGTGCTCCTGATAGCAATGGAGTACGTACTCTTAGGCTCAATATCGAGCCTGATGTTCAAACAATATATCATAACTAAGGAAATAAGAATGAATGAAGTTACTCAAGAAATTTCTGAGCTTATTCACAAGCTCGAAGACGAACTCGAAGGTAAAGGTGAAACCGCACCAGAGGAAACCCCGAAGCAAGAAGCTCCCGTCGAAGCCAGCAATAGCTAAGTATCCTCTCGGCGAAGCTGGTTAAGGATAAGGGCAGAGGTAGTGTGAACCAATGTGAAGCGTTCGTGCTTTCCCCTCTCTGCCCTTTATTTAGGAATTAATAACTAATGAGTATGAACGATTTAATAAATTTTGCAGCAGGTCCAAAAGGGATGCTACATTTTAACGGTACTGATGAATGTCCTTGTAATGTTTCTGTAATGAATAATTTTCCATTTCCAGTGAATTTTAAATTAGAGCAATTTTCACCTGCTCAAACAAAAGAACAAGAAGGGACAACCCCCATGAATAATACATACCCAGAGCGTGACTACCTCAACCGTCGTCTCAGCGATGTCAGGACCAATCACCGTATTGCCCTCCAAAAGCAATTCCATATCCACGACCATACCGGTCCACATACGTATAAGGAATTGATCGACTGGGTCAAGAACGGCAAGTACACGCTTGACGAGAAGCTGACGAAGATCGTGGATACTAACGACGAATGGCGACACGAGCCTTTCTACGGCATCGTCTGGACTGGTCGTGGTTTTACCAACGACTTCGCTGGATTTGAGGTAGCCGAGGAAGCTCTTCAGAAGGCTTACACGAAGGCTAAGGATATTATTAACACACAGTATCCTGAGCATGGTCTGGAGGCTCTGCGAGAGTTCGAGGCTTGGACTTACGAAGCTGCTCCCACTAAGAAGAGCAAGCACTAACTCAATCTGATGGTGTGATGCCCGTCGGATCGTAGTGGAATCAGACCTCCCGTCCCACTACGCAAACTTAAAGGCCCTAGGGTTAAAACCTTAGGGCCTTTTTTTTGTGCTTATTGAACCTGGACGTTACGATTAACGGTATCTAATTACCTCATGACAGGTCTTATTTTGGATTGGTTAAACCCTCATACATGCCTTTAATTATACCACCTGCTTGTTTAATATCAGTAAGAATGTCATCAGCTAATGGTCCTGAAGCCCTTGTTGTAGTATAAGGTTTATTGATATCAATGTTATCAAAGCCTAAATCTTTAGCAAGACCAGAAGGATTAAGTGGAACAGGTTCAAGAGGGTCAGGGTGAATTGTGTCATGTCCATACTGCCACAATCCATGTGCTAAAGCTTTGGCTTGATCAGTCATCGTTTCATCACGACGGTCTTCGATATCACTAACCTTAATAGGTTGGGTAATAGTATCCTTAGACTTATCTCTAACTGAGCCGGGGTCGATGTCAGGGTCGATGACGTTATTGTCATTACCAGAATACTTCTGGGTAGCATGACTGAGTGCGTCAGGAAACCACTGGCCTAGACTAGTACCAATCGCCACTATTTGTATCCTTTATGAGGAGGCTGACGAACGCGATTACGATGGCGACTGACAACAACAGCTCTAACGCCACGTAATGTCCCAGTGGGATGGTAACCGACATGATCTAGTTCTTTCTTATCCCCCTTACGGACGAGACCTTTTTTAGCAGCTCTAGAGCGTGCCTTATTACGAGCTTCCCTCCGCTTAACTTGACGTGGAGAGTCTTCCCATTTATTTTCTTTCGCATAATTATGCGTCATTCTTTCTTCTCAGGCTTTTGAGATGAAATTATAACTGATTTAATAATACGCTGTGGAATTGGAGAGCCTTTTACATCAACAGACTCTGGAGACCAGCCTGCTCTTTGCATAGTTCTAAACAATGCGGCGTTAACATCAGTGCCTTCTTGTTCATAAACATGAGCAAGATTACCTAACATAATATTAGCGTTACGGACAGCAAACATATCTGGACTTACACGCGCCAGAGAATTCAAATCGAGGATATTACCTTTATGGTCTGTAACTCCGATCTGATGTTTATCACTGTCCCAGTAGAAATGATGGTCTGTGTGAGTAGGCATATCACCTTCAAGGGTATGAAGAACTTGATTGTTCTTGTACGCCTCTTCGTTGACATTCCATGTCTTAGCCATTGTCATAAGACTTTTGGCAGCAGTGTTATCAGCCCATGTCTTATAGTTATCCCAAGCCGGACCGTTGCCTTCATGGGCACGTTTCCAAACAGCTTTAGTAACATCCGGTGCAGTTAAACTTCTATATGCTTCAGTACGCCCAGTCTTGATCTTACCAGTTGTATTATCATAATAATCATCCATGTACTTATCGAGAGTACCTGTGTTGGATGGAGCAAAGAATGTATTAATAGCTGCGTCTACGACACGAGGGTCTTTTTCATTAAATGCACGACGGAATTCAATAAATTTCTTAGCAGCTTCAGCACGTTCTTGTTCTGTAGCGTGTGCTATATCAGCAGCTTTATCTTGTTCGACTTGGAATTGTTTAAAAGTATAACCATCAGTAGTGTCTCCACCTTGCTGCGTTATAGCATTCCATTTCTGCCGAGTCATTAAATTAAGAAGCTTCTTACTATAATCCGGCATATCACCCCAGACTTGTTTAGTAAGATCAGGACTAAGATTGGGAGCAAGAGTGTTTAAAGCTGTAGCTGCCCTAGCAACAGCACTTGTTGAATTATCTTTTAAAACATTCAGAGCGTCATTATTTTTTATATCGCCGACAGCATTTTGAGTAGCATGGACTAATCCGAGATTATCATCAGTTAAGAGTTTTTGTTGAGTTCTGAAGAAACGATTATTAGTTTCATCAATGATTTCATTAGCTCGTTTAGGACCAAGAACTTCCCAAAGACTTCGACCGTCTTTATCTTTAGTAGTTTTGTAATAATTCTCAAGGAGCATAGCGTTGCGTTGCCTAAGTCCTTCGAGTTGAGTACCTATTACACGTGCTTCTTCCTTACTTTCAGGTGTAGGATTCTGAGACATCTTAAACAGTCTATCTGATAACTCAGAAGCTGACGTACCGGGGTCTACTCCTAGTGTTCTGCCCTGAACGTCTATAATACGTTTATTAGTAAAATACTCAGTGGTAGCATGATCAGCAGCTTTATAAGCAGCATCCTCAGCTACGTTTTGATGATACGACCTAGACTTATCAGCTAGATTAAATCTAGCAGTAGCTTGAGTTATACGTTCTCTTTCTTCGTTATTTTTAGCAAGCCAGTTTTCTACAGCAGAGATGTCACCTGTTGCTCTAAACTGTTGAAGTACTCTTTGACTACCAGAAAATCCTGAGGATACTACTTGTCTCTCCCAGTACTCTTGTTCTTTTTGTTTGTTAGTAGTAAGTTCATTCAACTGAGCGAGTTTGTCACTGACGAGTTTATTAGCGGGATTGTATCCGAGAATGCGACTGGCTTCTTGGTCGATGTAATCTCTATAACCGGGCCACTTCGCACGAAGGTCTTTTAGAGTGTTATTAACTTCAGCATCAAGAGAAGTTGTTCTAAACTTACCACCTTGGTCTTTAGCATTTTGAATTCGCTCAATAGCACTTAAGCCACGACTAACTGATGCAGGAGCATCAGCTCCCTTATCAGGCATCAAATCTTGATCTGCAGCCTCTGCTCTAGCATTTAAAGGAGGATTGCCTGCTTTGTTATTAAGAAGAGTATCAAGCTGACCTATGAATTCATCCCGACGACTTCTGATGAAATCTTCTTCTTCATTTTTGATAGAGTCTTTAATTCCGGTATCAACAAGTTTAGTGCCTTCTTCTAATCCTTCCCCGGCTGTCTTAAGAAGTATTCCAGTACTTTTATCCCCTTCAGAAGGAGAGTAAGGCTGTTGGATAGACTTCGACATATGGAGATAGTACGGAGTCTGGGTTTGAAACTGTGGGTTAAAATCCGTCATCGTTGTTGATCTTTCAATGCTTTATAGGCTTCACCGTGTTGAGTTTCCTGCCCAGATGGAACTAGTTTGTGGTAGAAGTTGTCGTAAGTTAAATCTTGTTGATTTTGTAACAGCGACCGAGTTTGTGCAAATATCTTCGCAGCCTCATCAGGCGGAACATTTCTACTTTGAAGAACAAAGTTAGCACGCCTGCCGTAGTCCTTCGCCTGTTCGATGTCGTTGTTTTTAATAGCCTCTGCTTGAAGACGCATGTTCTCCATATAGTCAAAACCAGCCTGTTTGTAACTCTCAGTGCGTTCTTGTTGTATCTTATGGAGAAGATAGAGATCGTCTATTTTTTGATCATTGGTGCCCAGCAGCGTCCTAAAGATGGCGTCTATTGCCCCAATGTCTTGCTGATTACGGCCATGACGATCTAGCCACTTACCGAAGGCAAGAGCATATGCTAGTTTATCCCCAGCTCTAAAACTGTTGATATTATCAAGTCCTTGCTTCCAATCATTGAAGGTTAACTTAAATGGGTTGTCTTGTTCGTCGTTATAGGCAGAAGTCCATGCGTAGACAAACGGTGTCGCACTCTTGAGGTTATTATACATAACAGAGCCTGAGGCACCGAGAACTATACCCCAGAAGGTATTTGAATTATCAAACAAATCTCTCAGAAGTTGATAGCCGTTAGCTCCATACCGGTCGTTGAAGTTATAGAATGTGCCCTTAGACATATCCCATTTACCGGTTCTAAACCAGCCAGATAGATACGCCCCAGCTACTGACGCAGGACCTTCCATCATCAGGGATGGCATCAGACTACGTCCGGGGACATATGGATCGGCTTGGTAGATACGGATAGGACCGATGTGATAATCACCAGATAAAGCTTGTTTACGTACGATGTCATTAATTGGTAGGAGAGAAAGACCGGTAGCACCTAGCGGCCCAAACATCAAAGCATACATGGCGTAGACTTGAGCACGTTGACGGGCTCGTGTTGCCCATGTATTCTCTTGACCGAAGACATCTCCGATACGTTTAGAGAAGAAGATTTGACCGACGTTCTCGATGTATTTAAAGAATTGGAGAGTTACACTTCCGATGCCAGTGTTAAGAAGAGTTTTACTATCTCTTCCCATATTAGCATACATATCGTTAGCTCTGGCGCTAATCTTAGCGATATCAGTCTGGTCTATCTTTTTATTCGGAAATGCTCGTTTGAATTCGTGGAATGCTGTATAGAATGCACCGATACGGACATTACTTTCGGCCCAGTTAAAGAATGTAGTTCCTTGCCGAACACCTTTAGTTGCCAGTGAAGTCAAAAACTGCTTCTGAGTGTCGTTGATAGCGAGAGTATTTGCAATGTCAGCGAAGTTAGTATTGTTGAGTATATTTCGAGCTTCTTCCCACTCACCGGGTTTCCACGGCTGTATTAACTTCTCTGTGAGTTTACCAAGCCCTTTTAGTATCGCAGGTTTGTTATTGACTAACGACCAATGATGCATCCATGCACCGAATAGTCCTGCCATGGTATGGTCTGGAGACATTCCGGCAATTAATACCCAGCCCATATTCTGAGCAGCTATCTGAGCCCAATTCCAGAAACCCATGGTTTGATGGAAAGCCATACCACGGATGAAGGCAGTAGGACTGTGGATATTTCCTAACGTCCATTCAGCAGGAATTAATACAGATTTCTTGATCTTACTGTCGGTATTAAATATCTCATCAGCTAGTGCTTGTTTCCAACGATGGATTTCACTATCAATGGCAGTAGGCATACCGATAAGCTTTTTAATCTTATAGCGGTTGCTCTCAGCTGCTTGACCAGCCATAGACATTCTAAATCTACGGTTGAGTTCTCCATTCATGAATGTAGCAAACGGAGCGCCTCTGATTTCCTCAGGGCGTCCTGTTAACATATTCATGTTCTCTTGCAACCAGTGTTCGACTGCAGAGTATTTATAATCATCTCCCATCTGAGACTGCGTAATGCGTCTCAAAGACCGGAGTAGAACCGTAACAGGATCAGTCAGCTCAGCTGGCTGAAATTTGTACATCGGGTTGTTGATTGTACCGGTGTTAATAGGTTCGAATAGATCGTGACTATCCCTAGCGCCTGTGTATTCGACTTGGAAGTTACGAGCTAGTGATTGCTCACCGCGGGCAGAGTTAACAAACTTACCTGGCATCGCCTCATATTTCTTGATGAGGTTTTTGTCGTACTCGCCGATAGTAAAGCCTTTAGGAATGACACGGAAGTCTTCATCGAGATTAAATCGAGAAGGGACTAACTCACCACGTTCATTCTTACGTGGATAGAAGTTCTTGACGAAGTCTTTCCATTCCATGTCAGAATATGACTGATGGAGAGCCTTAGCGTCTTTGACTTTCTTATCACGAAGTAAAGATATGATCTGATTTAATTTGCCAGTAAAAGCTTGACCGTCTGCGTGGTTCTTAATAGGAACGAATGTCGAGTCACCACTATAAACCCAATGAGTTTTACCGCCTACTTCAAACTTCCTAATCATAGGTTGTTTGACGTAATAATTGTAATTATAATCCCAGTGACCACCGCCTCGATAGCCTACTTGTTTATAGGATATCGGTGAACTCTCTAGGGAATTGGAAATGACATAGACAACTCTAACGGGATTTCTATTCTTATCGAAGATTTTAATATCGAAGTTATCGGGATTATAAAGCTGAATAGCTCTATATCCTTTCTGTTGCATTTCATCTTTAAAGGCTTGTTTAGCCTTGACACCCATAGAGTTATAATATCGGACACCGCCGTCTTTTTCCATAATGACGACAGGGACGTTACCTTCAGGTATCTTCGAGATAAACCTACCTTCAAATGGTGCACTACGGATTGCTTCTCCAGAGTTACTGCCTTCTGGGAATGTTTTATGGACATGCTCCATCACACCGAGTCTGGCTTTGTTCTTGAATACCGAGATATTCCTAAACACCCAGTCAGCATAATCCATTCTGCCTACGGCGAGATAAGCTTGTTGTTCAGCTTCTGAAGGCGATCTATTAAAGACCACGTTCCAGAAGTGATGTATCTCTGCAGGAGTTCTCATATAATAACCCGGCAGACCTGTATCAGGATCAGGTAACTTCTGCGAGATAGTTAGAGCACGTTTAAAGTCATTCCAGAGTTGAGAATTCCTACCTGTAAGAACTCCGCCAGCAGCGTCTAGATAAGATGTCTTACCTTGTTTAATAACTCCGTTATAAAGATTTTCGACATGCTGCATCTCATTCTTAATCAGTTTGAGATATCTGTTCTCACCGTAAACTAGTTTAAATCTATTCTCATTCTCAGCAGCGGAGAGAGTATCCTGCGGCAGACGGAGATAGCCGAGGAAGCTGTCGTTGAAGAAACTACGTTTGGTTGATGTCGGACTTGAAGATGACATCTGGCGATCACTCTTGATGAGGTGATTCTCTCTTAGCCAGTTGTCTTGTTCATTAAGTGGGATCATCCACTTGATGTGATACCCTATTCCTTTCTGTACGATATGAGGCCCGATAGCCAGAGGCTGTCCGAACTTACCTGTTTTGAGATTAAACGGTATATCAGTAGGACCGGGTTCTACTGAAGGAAGGACTTCAGCACGAGTGCCATGAGGATCGTCTAAATAAAATCCCCAACCGTTAGGTCCCTTCTCGTGGACAAAATTACTACGGGGTTGTACATCCATATGGGAAGGAAGAACATGTGTGATCTTATTTCCGTAATGAATTTTATTGTTAGGAAGAATTTCAACAGGATGTAAACCAACCTTGGGTTCATCGTGTCGTGCTTGGATAAAGGCAAAATTGTCCTTATCCGTAAATATCCTTATCTTATCTCCGGACGCATCGACTGCGTACTTATCCTTCGGAGTCTTCTCAATCGTAGCAAGTTCTTCAGGAGTTAAGTACCCTGTTTTTAAACTACGGGGTTTGTATCCTGTATCAGGGCCATGACCTTTGTTTCTAGTTGTAGTCCCATCATCATGGAGTTCATATACACTTCCCTTCTCAGTTATGAAGTTGTCAGTGTATTTATTCTCTAAGACAGCAACCTTCGGAAGATAGACTACCTCCGGATCAATACCAATAAGTTTAGGCTTACCATAACCTTGGTTTACTGCATGGTTCTCTGCAGCCTTAAGACTCCAGAAAGGACTGCCGTCGTAATTACCTAACGTATAGACATGCCATTCAGTATTCGTCGTGACATCATGATGCATATCGACGTTAACGATAGTGTTTTCTCTGCCATTAAAGAACCTATTAGCCCGAGTAGCGACAGACCTAAACCCTTCTTCTGCAAGCGCAGGTAGGCGTATGATTTGATTATCATTCTTAAGGACATCTACGATGTTCTTATCAAATGACTCACCAGCATCAATTATACGTGTATGGGCTTCACGGGAGTTATTGCCCGGAAACCGTTTGATATCTTCTTGATTAGTTCGGTGCATGTCGAGTAACGTATCGACAGCATCCCGTTGAGGATCAGGTTTTGTAAAAGATACAATAGCTTTTTGAGTAGCAGCTTCTCTGGCGTCACCAACGGCTTCTGCAACATTCGCTTTAGTCGGTGAAGCTGGAGACGTCCGAAGGACATCTTCTACAGCCTTCATCACTGCTTCAGTATTAGGGGTACTAGCTGGAGCACTCGGACGGTAGACACCATCAGGACCTGCCGAGAGATTGCCTGAGGAAGGCGGAGGAGGGCCTCCACCGACATTCTTGACTTGATTCCTGCCTATACCACCTAAGATATCCTTGATGCTCCTAGTGGCTGCTCCTGCTCCAACAAGGTTGATCGGAGTCATGACGTTTCTGACAATAAGGTCGTTAGTCGACAACCCTGCCATCATAACAGCCCATTGCTGGGCAAGTGCTGGGCTTTGTTGTTTAAGACGTTCAAAGCCTTTATCAAACATCTCTTTTCGTTCTTCAAACGTCGGAAGACTCATAAGCTCTTGAGATTGAGCTAAGAGATTACTACCTTGAAATATCCCCGCTAATCTATTAGTTTCTTTCGTATTACCACGCATAAGGTATTCATTACGAACACCTGAATATAGACCGGCAATGATGTTAAAGTTGCCGAGCATATCCATGACACCCGAGAATGGGGAGGTCTTACTACCGAAAGGTATTTTACCTTCGGGAGTCCAAGGTGTCTTAAAGAATGGGATATTACCCCAGACGTCATTATCGACGTCAGCTTGAATGTTCTGAGCCTGAGAAAGAAAATACTCACGAGTAGATAAGACGTCGCTACCAGCACGAAAGAACTTCTCAACCTTTTCAGGGTCTTCGGTATCTGCTGTAGTAAGGACGTTGTCATCAATACGTTGTGCAGCTTCTTTCAGCTGCTTTACGTATGCGTCTGCATAAGCTTTTTCGATGACTGTATCAGGATTAGTAGGAGGAACTCCACTAGTTAAGTCATGGATTTCTTTTAGAGATAATGGTTTGGTAGCCGCTGCCTGTACTAACGCCTGTTGACGATGTTGTTGGTTTTTGTTGTCAATAGCCGCAGCAGCGCCTTGCCGGAAAGTATTCTCTTGTCCGTCATTGATTTGTTGATGAATAGTATCGAAGTCTTGACCGACAACAGGTCCTAATCCAAACTCAGCTTTAGCAGCACGAGACTTGGCAGAACCACTATCGAGTGTTCCAACCGATGCCTCACCAAGAGATATCGGCTGATCCTGAGGAACAGCATTATCAAGAGAGATTAAATTATCCATTAACTTGTCTTAAAGAAACCACCGATTGTAGGACCAGCTTTTATTAAAGAACCTCCGATAGAGGCTATACCAGCTGATGTAGCGGAATTGCCTTGGACATCAGCTTCTTGAGCACCAATCTGAGCCATCCTAATCTTGTTAGCATCAATAGAAGCATCGAGACCAAACATTTGTCGACCAGACTGTAGACTTTGGTTAATACCCTGTAGCCCAAACAACCCTTGGTTTTCAGTCTCTGCTATGCCACCTTGTATACCAGAACCAGTCAACGAGCCTGTCTGGGTTGCTCCTGCTTGGATAGCAAAAGCTCTAGCTCTCTGAGCTGTACGAAGCGTTTCCAGCTGACTACGTCGTGCAGACATTTCCATGGCTTGACGACGTACAGCATTCTGCTGCATTTCTAACTGAGCTGTATTTTCAGAAACCTGATATTTCTGTTTCTCTAAACCTGCAGTTTCTTTAGCAGCATTAGCTTGACCTATACCACCAAAAATACTAGCGCCTAGACCAACTAAACCGATAGCAGCGCCAAGATAATTACCTGAAGCGGCGTTAATCCCAATACCGGCTGCATCGCCTACTGCATCACCTATGCTCACTACACACCTGTATTTCTAGTTTCGTACAATGCCCAACCCATCAGGTCAAACGGTTGGCCAGCTACTGACGTTATCATTATTTGAATTGCGTATCCTTGTCCACGTAACTTATGTCTTCGTTGAACCATCGTGGCATTGGCATCATTTAGTTCTACAAACTGTCTCTGAGTCCAACGGTTGCTATCAAAGTCTGCTGCGTAATCATATATAGATTGGAGATAGAATGCCTGATAGCCTTGATTTGTACGTGAATACGTATAAATATAAGGCACTTGAACTTTCATCAACCCTTGTCCATGAAGCTTATATCCAGTAATAAACTGTGACGTATAGTTGACAGAACCCCAATCGACATAATTAGTATCATATTCTTCAGCAAAAGTATGTAAATAATTGTCGGATATTAATGAAGACGTAGGATATTTAAAATCAGGTTCAGGCGTAGCATTACTTATAAATGGATATGAGATATATACAACATCATGGATAAAATTTGTATTAGGTCCTGCCGATACAGTATATGGAAAGAATGCTTTATTATACGTATTAAAATTTAAAATACTATCAAACTGATACCGATCGGTTGTAGAGGACTCTATAGTAGAGCGATAACACCATTGGATTGTATAATTAATAGGATCGTAACTACCTCTGGCGTATTTCTTACTTGCTAGAGGAATGTTATTATAAAAGGAAAGAATAGTTCCAACCGTAATAGGCTCTACTGCAAGTTGTCCACCCTGTTGTGGCATGACTTGATAAATACCTTCTTCATTCCAAAAGAACGGTAAACCGTTGACATCTATAAATGAATGTCTTGATAGACATTTAATCTTCGATAACTGCGTAATGGTAAAGTCATTACTGGCAAAGCCAATGCCTTGGCTACCCGTTATAAACCACACTCCGTTGTTAGCAAAGACAAGTAAACCGTTAGCGATAGGAAATAATTTATGTATCGTACCTGAACCTACAACCTGAAGGACACCACCATCTGTAGGAAGTTCTCCGTTTAGATTTTCTGACGTTGGGTCATTCTGTTGATAGCATATTCCGAAATCATTAATGGACGTAATCGTAGTTGAATAATATATATTCTCAGTCCACGTATAATATTGGGCATCGCCAATACTGGCTTGTGAAGCTGATACTCCTGTATACCAGACTCGCCCTTGAAACCAACAGCCTGTATTAGGACGTACTGTAGTTGATACCGTAGTTAGATTAGAAATACCAGATACTGCAGTTCTATTCATATTAAATGCAGGTAGGATAAAATGTCCTTGCGGGGCATTTCCAGTAGCTAATGTAACACTAGGTTGTGTCGAACCGGGAGCAAATGTCCCTGTATTGTCTTTAAAATACCACCACACATCCGCATTACTTGGGTAATTAGACTCCGCAGAGAACCAAGTAGAGATGTTATTGGTATTAACAGAAGCTATACTCCAAGGAGTATAGTCGATAAATATCCACTGGGGACTTCCAAACAACAGGACTTCATTGCCCGGGCCGCCGTGATTATTTGGGTTAGCGTAATAAGGACTTGCGCCTGTATACGAAAAAGTAAAGACGTTAATAGTTAAAGAAGTTCCTGAATAAGAAACCACTGTTCCTGTTGCATTAACAGTTATGTTTGTTAAAAAGGTTGGATTACCATTAGCTGGGTCACGATGGAGTATCGTACTTGTAGTTTGCATCGTACAAGTCTGACCATTGCTTATTCCAGATATACCACTAGGTACAGTAAAAATATAATTAGTAGTAGAAGATATATTTACAGAACTGACACTAGCAGTTGCCCAAGTATTACCTGATGTCCATCCTTGGTTTTGAATGTTATAATTATGTTCGTTGGTTAACGTCAACGGTCGGGTGTTAACAGCAAGACCATCATTAAGACCCTGAAAGTCTCTTATCTGAACATTGATTTGATTAAGTGAAACAGACTGAGTACCGGGATTATATAAGATATACCCCGGTTCACAACTCGGATGATATACAATTAAATATCCATTACCATCAGCAAAGGCAGCTTCTTTAGAAATATCAAAGGAAGAGCCGGAGACAGTATTTAAAGATAAGTCAACAGTTTGGGCTAGTTGTTGAGTACTTAACGGAGAAGCTATAGTTGACGTAGCTATGTTATAAAAGTAAAGAGTTTTACCAACTTGCTTAACTAAGAGTTTAGAATTACCGTCACCGCCGGGATTATTCCAGACATACGAAGTCATAGCTGACAGCGCTCTGTTGATATTAACAGTAGTGCCGTTAAGCTCTTCGTTTATACCTTCCCTTCTAATGACATCCCCAATAAGAGTAAATGTACAGTTAGTAGCAGATGTAGCAGCGTTCTCAGGGAAGTTAAGCCCTGTAGCTTCGGTGATTAAACCTTTAGTAAAGTTATTTTCTACGCTGGTAATAACCTGAGCAGGCATCAGTCTTTAACTTGTGTGATTTCTATATTACGTTGGTTGTAATAACTTGTAGCTGCATCAAGAAGTTGTTTAAATCCTGTGAACTTACCAGACAGTGCAGGAGGAACTGAACCCTTCTCATATTTAAGAGACCACAGACTTGTTTCTAAATCCATGACCCCATGAAGACGATTAGTGTCGTCTCCTTCTTTAAATAGTCTAGGGTCGACACGCATTCCAGAATCTAGAGGCTTCTTGCCTTCTATAGGTTTTAAAACAAGAATACGGTCTGGCGACCGCATCTTGCTTTCTTCTGAAACACGGCTTGTATAGTTAATAGGCATTAGTATAATCCACCGCGATAGTTATATTGGTTCATTCCGACATACGTTCCACCACGGAAGCCATAGTATCCACGCTTACGCCCAAAACCCGGAAGCTCATCGAAGTAAGTAGGACGGTTGATAACAGCCTTCTTCTTCTGGATATTAGTCCAACCACGCTTACCTTCTTGAACAGCTAATGGATGAGCCTGTTGTTTTATCTCCATCCATGCCAATGATTTCGCTTCATTCAGAAGTAATGGAAATTCTTCTTCCTCTAAATCAGGAATGAAGGTATCAACCATCTGGAAGGTAGGAATGACTGAAGCCAGACACATAGACTTGCTACTCTGGAGAGTACTATCTATTGAACTATCAAATCCATCAAATAAGACATAGAAGTTTGATATCACTGTACAGTATGTAGGCTGCCTGTCGTTCCTATAATTAATCTTGAAGTTTCCATTAAACCCATTACTAGTATCTGAAAGAGTATAAGTAAAGACGTTGGAATCAACAGTGCTAAATGCAGATACCATATCAATGAATTCATCATTAGGAAGTACCGTCACATAGAGATAACCCGGAGGGGCTACGCCTGCGTTTGTTAGAGAATGCAGGTCTGTATTAAGATCGTGAGCGAACGTATCTGAAGTATTGCCATCCTGAGGATTACTATCAAAATACTTAACCCATTTGATATCTGAGACACCATTAGGAACATACATAAGCGTTGGCTTAGTATTGTCTTGACTGGACTCTAGCTGAATAAGCTGATAATTCCTTGGAAGACCAAGCCTATTGATAATATCAAAGTACTTCTGTTTAATGATTGTCGCTACTTGTAACGACTCTGCATTATCAGAGATACTATTGACTTCATCTGAGGACATACTAGATAGAATGTCCTGTGTCATCTGTAGGAGAGTTAACTTCATTTCTTAAATATCCCAGCTACGAAATAGAAACCAACAACAGCGGTTATGCACCACCACATATTAGGATCAATCTTATCAGTGTGTCCATGTGTATAATCACCTAATGCTTTATCCCACACAAGGAGTTTACCCAATACAAAAGCAACTTCGGTACCAATTATAAATTGAACGAAGTTTGTCCAAGGTGAGTGCGTTGCTATTAAAGCAGCCTTCTGTGCTTCTAAAGCAGCTATATTCTGTTGTGCAGCTATTCTAGCTTCATCAGTAGTTGCATTTATTGCAGCAATCTTTTCATTAGCAATAGCATTTGTTATGCTACTAATTGCTGTAAAAACTCCCGGAAGTAGAGTAGTCAGTAAACTAAGCATTATCCCTGCCGTGTGCAATAAACGTGATTAAGCCGAACATCGCCAAAGCTGTATATATCTCTGGTGTAGCGTGGATGCGATTTAAAACATCCGTCATTTGTTGGCTTTGTAAGACGCGGTTAGTAGCGTCTATAGCAGCCAGAATAGAAGCACCACTTAATTGAGTATAAGCCCAAGGCAGTGTCTGACTATTACGCCAAATCCTTTTAAGCAGCGGGATGGGCTGCTGTTTCGGCTGCTGTAATGACTTTTTCGGTGCTCGTGACGGCATTTGTGATATCCGATTTAGTTCCGATGAGACCGCGTTTACCGACAAAGAAGCCGACAACACCTGCGATGACGACACCGATAGTTGTTGAAATTACTGTAGTAAGCATAGAAATTCCTTGTATATGAGCAGCTTGTTTAACTGCGTGATGAATATGAGGCTTTACCGCAGCTACGTGCGGAGCAGCTTGATGAACGAGTTCTAAATTCATGTCCATTATTGTTTAGCCTTGTGGTAGAAATGGATTACGAGATAGGCTGTGAGACCAACTGCAATTGCTGCAGCGAGTACTAATGGCCAGTGTGAAATACCCCAATGGTATATTGAAGCAACACCTGCAAGTATTGCCGCTGCAATACCACCGGTTGCTTTAGGTGTCTGAGGAACTTGTTCAGACAATTGAAGTGAATAAAGACGGACACGGTTAACTCGACTGGTCCAGCCTTTAAGAAACTGAGCGTTATGTCCTACACCGATAGACTGTAGGAAGGCCATACGTTCGTCGTTAATTGCGTTGATGAGTTGAGTACCCCTGAGTGATTTAAATCGCTGTAGAGCCTTCCTAGGGCGTCCTACCCCACTATTAACCCCATAATCAAAACAAGTATAATCAACGCCAGAGGGAAGATCATCACAACCAAGAACATCCCAATATCGTGCTTTGTAGATAACTTTCGCCTGATCCACCGACATGTTCTTGACATCCGTGGCGGTGCCTCTAGGATTGATATACTTCCTATAGTCACTAATAGTAATACCAAAGTTAGTAGGTCCGCCATTATCTCCCGGTACATTGGAGTAACCTCCTTCGTCCTTAAGGACGCGAGTAAGACAGTCGTTAAAATTCTGTTTCATACAACACCGTATATATTAATTATGCCTGTAGATAAATTACCACTTGCAAATGAAAAAACAATGCCCGTGAGAGCTGTTGAGGTTGTTCCCCAATTGCCTGAGATAGTAGCTACAGTAGGCCCCGGAAGAAACCCTTGCGCTACGAATGATTTAACAGCACTTGTAGAAGCAATGTTATATATACGTAATGTTCCAGTCCAACCCGTAAGAGCAGTATTTGTTACGGATGGTCCAAGAACACCTGCAGTAGTAGTTCCACTAGTAGCTCCTGTTACAGTAGGACCCGCGGCAGTCAAAAACTGAGAAGTATATCCCGTAGACTGCGTTCCGCCTCCTGTTACATAATTAAAAAGCAAACTGCTAGAACTAACCGGAACAACATTCATTATGTTGATTTCAATAGCAGAATACCCAGACCAAGAAACTGTAGAAGATTTAGTTGCAACATTTGAGAGAGTAAGTGTTTCAAGAAAAACTATCGAACCTGATGGAGGAGCTGCCCATGTTCCATCTCCACGCCAAAAGGTTGTAGACGAAGCCGATGTCCCTGAGTTCAAATTAGAAACAGGGATATTACCGCTGATTTGACTAGAACCTAGAACTGTTAAAGTATTGCTACTGCCGTTAATAGTTTTATTAGTTAAAGTATCTGAAGTTGCGCGGGCAATTAACGTATCTGTGGACGTTGGAAGTGTCAGTGTACCTGTATTAACAATACTCGACATACTCGGTGTAACAAGCGTCGGCGATGTTGCTAAAACGACACTACCACTACCAGTAATAGCGGTTAAGGATGTTCCTGCAACTTTAAGTGTATTAGGACCTGCAGTATCTATAGTCTTATTTGTTAAAGTATCTGTAGTTGCTCTACCAACTAATGTATCAGTAGATGTTGGAAGAGTAAGAGTTCCTGTGTTAATTAACTCAGGAGTAGTAACTGATGTACTAAATACAGGATTAGAAATAACGGAAATAGTAGCAGGACTGCCACCGCTGATGTTAATGTTAGTACCAGCGTTAAGACCGGCTGCTTGAGAATTCCAAGTTACGTCATAATTGGCATTACTATTCTTAGTAAGGGTCTGACCTGTAGTTCCGCCAGATGGAATATTAGTTACTGTACCGCCACCAGTGAATGTACTCAAATCCTGTAAACGTAAAGGAGAGTTAGCAGTTGCTGGATTAGGGAGATTAACTATTTGATTGCTGTTCATATCTAGAGGATTACTCATAGTATTAGGAGTAGTACCATCTCTAGACAGCGTATTATCCATAGCAGTCTGAATAGTAGAGAAATTATTATTTATTGTAGTCTGAGCAGTAGTAGGGTTTTGTGTAAGACTTCCTACGTTAGTTAGTGTAATCTTTGTCATTTACCTAATACCGTCCATGCAGAACCGTTAAACCATACAAGATATTTAGTAGAAGCACCGCCAGTTACGGTAGCTCCCCATGCGAGAGAAGCCGCGCCGTCTGTTACAACAGCCAATCGTCCTGTTGTAGGAGAGGCTGGAAGTGTCGCTACTGTATAAGAAGTCGCACCTTGATTGAGGATTTGATTTCCATTCATATCGAGGTTACCGGTCATTGTATCACCGGCTGTATTAAGAGCAGAACCAAACGCTGTCGTAATAGCTGAGTTATTGCTGTTAATATTATTAACAGCAGTAGTTTCATTCTGCAGATTTGCAAGATTTGTAAGTGTTATCGAGACAGTCATTTGTTTCCTATAGGAAAGGGGAGTTGCCTCCCCAATCCATTACGTTAGACGTTGTAAAACAACAGAAACCGAGCAATTAGCCAAGGAGGTCATAGTACCTGCTAGGATAAGATTGACACGGCTACCAGCTGTAATAGTAGTCGGAGAAGCAATTACAGTACCATTAACTGTGGTATTTGCCGTACCTGATAGGGAGACAGTACCAGTAAGTTGATTAGTACCTGAGCCAACCGCTTGAGTACCTGTAGCGACTTCAACCTGTAAAGTACCACTAGAGGAAGCAGTACCGAATACAGCTGAAGCACCCACTACTTTATACGTACCACCTACGTTAGGGTTCAACCAAAGAGTAAAACTCGTTGATGTCGCAGAAAGAAGGGCTACGTTAGGTATTTCATAGGGTTGAACAAGAATACCGGATGTTGATCCAGTAGTAGTTTGTCCAACTTGAACACTATTAACAATTAAGTCGTTGTTTGAATAATCAACAGGAATAGACATTTGATCCTTTCTAGGAACGGGGGCAGTTTCCTACCCCCTTATCCATTACTGAGTGATTGTACCGATACCGCGATAGAATATACGGATACGGACTTTACCTGCAGTAAATACTGCAGTTCCAGCCTGTGCCGTGATATAATACGGACCGGTTGCGTTAGCGGGTTGCGATCCGATCAGGATGCCACCATGAGTGCTGCCAGCAGGGACACTGTCTGCACCTACGTACAGAAGTAAGTCACCAGCTGTTGCCATCTCAGCATTAGTTTCGGCGTTAATGAAGGCGTGATCGTAATTCGTAGGAACGGTAGACCGATCCATCTGAATAAGACCAACCTTTAACGTCGAAGACGTACCAGATGTAGCACCTGTTTCAACGTACAACTCAACCTTCGAGATAATCATCTGACCAGTCGGAGGAGCAGGGAAGATGAGATTATTCGAAAGAATAGTAGCTGAAGAAGTTGAAAGTGTCGTCAAATCAAGTGAGAACTCGACAATACGATCAGGCATACCGGGAGAAGCATATTCACCCGCTGTTTCTGAAGTCGTTTTATCAGTTCCAAACTGAAGAAACAGACCGTCTTTATTAGTCCAATTTTGTGCCATTTAATCCTCCTTAGCTCGGAACAACTGAGGTGTTCGTAAGGACGATAACCATGTTCTCAGGACGATATAGCTTGAAGCCGTATTCACAGATAGTCGCATATTCAGTTTGCTGCAGGTCCATGTTGAACTTGCTCTGCACGGTTGGCATCTGACGGAAAGCGCCTACCCATGGGCAGACGTCGCCGGACACAGCCGAGAAGAACAGGTTGGCAACACCGTTGGTGACCGATGCAGAACCAATCGTCTCAGACGAAATCTGAGGAAGATAGTTGCTGACATAGAAGTCAAAGCCGAAAATGTTGTAACGGAACTTGAAGCCACTGACCATGCCATCCTTCACCACCGACTCCCACATAGGCATTGGTGACAAAAGATTGACCATATTGGTCTGAGTTTCAATGGTGTACGCAACCGACGGGTCGATGACTGCCACAAGATTGGTCTGAGGGACGTTGGCCTTGAAGAGCGCGTACTTGACGCGAGCGAGGTCAGCGAATGTCAGAGCCGAGCTTGTGCCAGTGGCAACAAACCGATGGTCTGCGTTATTGATGAGGTTGACGTTAGACGCCGTTTGGCCAGAGTTCGCCTTGCTGAAGATATTGGCTTCAACACCCTCCATAAGCACACGATGCTGACGGGGCACGAAAGCCGCGATAACATCCTGAGCATAGAAAGAGTCTCTCTTGAACTTCTCGCTGATGGCAGCGCCTGAGTACTTATACTGATCGAAACTGAACGTGAAGTTACCAGTGTCGAAGGCTTCGTACTTAATTGCCTGACCTTCAACAAAATCCGACTGAGTGGCTGCGCCAATCGACGGTATGTTGATGGTGTAGCCATCGGGGAAGTCAGAGAGAATACGGACGAACTTCATGGCATTCAAATCATCAAGCAGGAGTTCTTTAATCTGGCGAGACCAGACATTAGTCCTGATGAGATTTTGATTGTTTGAGTCGGTAAAACCGGCCATGAAAATCTCCTTTGATCCCACGCCGCACTAAGTACGGACTCACAGGGATACAGTAGTTAATCTACTCCAAAGGCAGCTCCGAGTGCTTCTGCATCTCGGTGCATCTGGAGTTGGGTTTTGGGGTCCCAATACTGCTTAGGATTTTTAGCCTTCATGTCTTGATACCAATTCCAGTCTCGTTTAACCGGTTGAGGGGCAAACGAATTCTGTCGTAGATCATTTCGAGGAGGGGCCATGAATAAATCTTGTCCTTGTTGATTAAGTCCCATTGTTCTGAAGAAAGCTTCAGGAGACTTCTTCGCTAAGGAGTTGACTTCTTCTTTAGTCAATCCAAGCGTTTGGGCTTGTTCTTGTAGGTACTCTCCGGCACGTTGTCCGAAGCGTTCCTGTAACTTCAATTGAACAGTCGCGAAGTTCTTCGCTTCGATTTCACTACGTTTTTTATCTTCGTAGAATTTTTCGACGTCACTCAAAGTCAATGAAGGAGGGGGCGTATTCTCTTTTGGCGGGGTGTTTGCCGGGGGAGCGGTTTCCTTAGAGTTTAACTTGTCAATTAAATCCTCAAGGGCCTTTCCTTTCTGTATCTCTTCTTGCGCCTTCATGAAATCCGTACGGAGTTCGTCTTTTTGGCGTTCGAGAGTTTTGATATATAAATCAGAATCTACCTTACTTCTAATGAGTTCTTCATTAGCTTCCGGGAACTTTTCTTTCCATTTATTGGTTAATTGTACCCGTAGGGTTTCTTCTGTTTCCACCGGGTCAGGTGTAGTAAATAAATCTTCAGTCATGGTCCACTGTTATAATAGTTTGAATGGTTTTGAGTGCTCTCCGGAAGCCATTCATATCCGCTTGACGATAGTCCCAGTTAGGGATATCGTAAATCTTGGTATTAAGTTCAGTCTTATCTAAATCGTCTTCTACTTCTTTAATTAATTGTTGGAGACGTTCTAAGACTATTTTAGAACCTAATACTGAATTCTTAAATCTTGCCTTCTCATCTTCGGTCTTAAGATGTTTAGTCCAAGCTGAAATCATGGCTGGACATCTGATGTCGGGGAAGGCATTATACCCGGCTGAGGAAACTCAGGAGTCATGCTAGTCTGATAGTGATCTGCAAACGGATGTTTGATGTTATCAGTCTTAGCCTGATCTTTTACCGGAAATTTCTTTTCTTTCTTCATTGTGTTCCTATTGTTCCCATTGGTGTTGCACTAGCGGGAGGATTACGTTGTAGTCCCATTTGTTGTCCGGGACGTGTCGGTCCTACTTGCTGTTGAGGAGGATTAGGGTGCATGTCATAATCTTCACCCAGCCCTGTAGCAGTCATTGTTTGTTGATGGAGTTTCTCTTCTAGTACCTGAGCCTGTGCTTGGGCATCGGCTTGCTCAGCGAGAGCAATGTACGGCTGAACGATGTGATAATCAGACAAGTCAAATACATTCTCAAGCATCTTAGCGAGAGCCACCCCTGAGAAATGAGGCTGGACTGTCGGCCACAATCCTGAACCAGTAAGAGATGTAAGGTTCTGGATGAGTTCTGCCTGTTCTGCAAAATGCCTTGCAGCAATCGGTTTAATCCGTCCGACGCCTGTAATGTCTTCAACAGTAAGGGTCTGAAACGAAGCTGCCTTAAACTCGTCATCGAATATCCTAATTGTAATTGCCCCTGACAGGTTCCTTTGCGCTAGCTCTAGCATAGCGTTCAGTAGAGGCTCAACCATCTGTTGTTCGAATTGATTAATCTTATTCTGGAATACTCGGGCTGAAGCGTTCTCTAACCTCTGGACTTCATACTTCGTCTTTTCACCCGGAGAACGAAAACCCATAGCTTCCTTGGGAGCGCCTGCCATCTCTTCCATAAGGTTGGCAAGGTTTTGTATTTCCATATTAGCATTGAGAGCCTGAACTTCAGGCTGTACAAGCTCAACATCGCCTTCTTCTGACGTAAATATCTTTTCACCGGGCTGCCACACAAAGTCTTCAACAAAGCCTTTAATCTTTTGTACAGGATATGCAGTCAGATCGAAGATGTCTGCCTTCATATTCTCTACATGGTCCATTCGGTATTGCATCCCCACAAGATTGTCCAATGGACCCATCCCCCACAGATTGTCTTGTCGTTTACGCCAAGGAACATGGTAGATAGGCGGTTGTCCGAAGAAACTGGGGTTAGGCAAATTAGAGATGAGCTTATGGCGATCAACCACTGTAATAACGCGGTTGGTCTGATACTCGTCGGTATAATGGTCATACCAATCTCCATAGAAAGTTAGGACTTCGCAGTACCCCGATAGTAAGTACGCTCTAAAGCTTGCAAAGCCATCGATAGCATAGAGTCGGTCACGTTGGCTCCAATCACCCTGATATTCACGGGCATGTAATCTAATCTCTTTCAGATACATATATAAGTTCTCTAGCGTCTCCCGGTTCTGGTCGTTAGTCATTTGATCCAGAAGCTTATGGAGTTCGCCAAGAGAAACCAAAGATCGTACGAACTTAGGCGAAGACATAAAGTCCTCAGCCGTCGGGTTCATAACAACATCGAGAGGATTAAGACGCCTGATAGCAGGACCAATATACCCAGATTGCGTATAACCCGGCTGTTGAATTCTTTGATCCACCCATTCAACAGTAGCAAAACAATTGCCAAAGTCGATGTAGTCAAGAATAATTTTATCAAGTTCATGCTTAAATCCGGGCTGTTCTATCGCCCAAGACATGTAATTGACGATACTGTCTCGCTTGATAACGGAGTTGCTATCTTCTTCATTGGCTTCCCACAACAGCCATTTCCGTTTCGGAAATAGCGTTGCTGTATAATTAGAATAGAGATTATCTCTGATTTGACAAAGCTTGGGAACTGTAGTACGGTTCTTCCAAGGATTACTAGCGTTAGTTGTCTGACCGGTATCGGTAGCATAGACGTAACGTCTGATCTCTTCTTTGTCTACTTTCCAAACCTGACGGAGCGTATCCCATTCCATATACTTCTCTGTCAGCCGTGTAGCCAACAGTTCAGGAGATAGAATGTTTTCTAGTTCTAAGACTTTACCGGTCACAGTGTGCCACCGAACCTAGTATGGAATTGCATAATTTCTGCTCTTTTAGCTGCGAATTGATACGTATTAACTGGAGCTGTGGCAAAGTCTATAGCTGAAGCGAGAGCGTCTTTGACGTCGTCATGAGCTGGATTTTGTAGTATCAGCTCTTCTTCAAGGACTTGGATATTACCAGAAGGATAGTGCCAAATTTGACGATTGGCGTACTTAGGTTCCAGTGTACTCATGATACGCTCGTGTTTAGAACCTTCCCATCGCGAAGGTCTGAATTCATCTACTGCTAGTGATAGACCAAAAGGACGGATGTAGTTTTCTTTCAAATCTTTGACGATAACTGCTTGGGCTACCGAGACTTCACATCTGATCTTACGAAATCCCCACTTCTGGTAGAGAGCTAAAATGTGAGTGAAGTAATCCGAAATCTTATCGGTCTTAAACCGATCTATTTCGAGAATGTAGTAATTATTGAGGCCATCAACCCCGACGACCACAATGCTAGTGCTATCAGACCGCTTGCCAATACTATAGGCAAAGTCGACTGCAGCCACGACATTAAGTCTTTCTCGCTTAAAGTACCAAACATAGTCTTTCTTGGAGAGGAAGTTTTGGTCGTAGTACTGGAATAACTTCCGTTGGATGGGAGATGAGTCCTCATCCTGTGGATTGTTATAGTATTGGGCTCTGAAGTGAATTTTATTGTCGTATTTGGATCGTTTATCAGCCAAGACTTGAGCGTTAAAGCCAAACCATTTGCCGTCACTTCGTTGGGCTCTAGGCCATAAAAACTCACCCGTGCCATCGCCAACGGACTCGACTGGGCGTTCAAAGACGTCGAATAATTGTTTAGTATCAATGACTTGTCCATGTTCATCATATATTTCTACGATGTTTTCAATAAGAGTAGAGTAAAGATCGAGAGGATGATACCGAGTACCAACCACAATCTCGCGGGCGTTAACACCTTCGACTGACGAAAGATAACCATATTGCTCTTTAACCTTTTCACGGCCTTCTTCAGTGTATGCGTTACTTGCCACCACGACGTCATCAAGTACAGCGACATCACAATGAAGACCAACAATATTCGTAGTAAGACCTGCAATAAAAATAGAAGGTTCGCGTATGGACTCTTCTTTTCGCCGAGGATGGTCAACTGAGATTTCTCTCTCCGTCCACTTCTCCCGCTTGGCTTCTTCTTTATTCACCATCTCTGGCCAGTGAATACGATAGTTTTCACAAGTCAGAATATCTTTAATAAACTTAAGTTGTTTTACAGCAAGGTTGGACGTACTAGAAATATATAGTATTCGAAGGGTTGGATCACGTGTAAGCAACCACGCAACTAAATAAGCTGCCATCGCTGACTTCATATGGTCGCGAGGCAGAAGTAAAAGTTGATGTAAACTGTGATTGCTGGCTGTCCACCAAGCTATGACTTCCCTATGTATATTCCCGAGGAATCTCTTAGGATGAACTAACTCTATGAAAGCAACTAAGTCAGCCTCAGCTATTTCTCGTCGTTCTTGTCTGGCTTGGTCAAGCTCAGATTTCTTTTTAGCCATTACGGTTCTAGTTTAGCCAATTGAACATTAATATCTTCAAATCTCTGAAGATTATCTATATGGCGTAACTGATCTTTATTTTCATGATCCATCAACCACTGTTGCATTCTATTGCCTTGATCTTTTATAGCAGTAGCAAGCTTTTCAAAACTCGTCACAAACCATTTAAGAAACCAAAGCTGTAGTGATATCACAGCTGTAATCGCTCCACCTACGATAGTGGAGAGAAAACTAGGAGATAGAAAGAATTCTTCAAGAGTCATAAAATTAATTCTTTCTTTGGAATCTCTATCTTCGCCTTCTTAGGCGGGTTCATTTGTAAGAACAGAGCACGTTGGGCTAAGACATTCATAAGAAGTAAAACGCCTTGGAGATCAAGTGCTTCTAGAGATTTCTGAAACTGGTCCACTACTTCATGGCTTCCATTGGCCATGACTCAGGTGCACCGATTTCATGCCCAGCCATGCCAGTTCCATGAACCATAGCAGGTTCAGGAGGCATCGGTAATTTCACGGCTGCGTGTCTACTTACATCCTGCGGGGTGCCCATAGGAATTCCACCGGAAAGGTCAGAACCACCCATAGTGCACATATCAATCATTTCGCTTGCCATTAGCTTTTAAGTCCCTTTTTCTTATCCAAGGCTTTATCTTTCTTGGAATTTTCTTTAATCTTATTCTTTTTGTCGTAGGCTTTGTCTTTAGCCATCTTACTAGCTTTAGCCATCATTTAACTTTCTTAAGTTTAGGATTTTTACGTTTGGCTGATGCTGAAGCTTTACGAGTAGACGCAGCCAATTCCGCACTAGCCCGTTGTTTTGAAATGCCTTGTTTTGCAGCCATCTTAGCTGCTACTGCTTTAAAACTCATCTTGGTCTAAACACCGCTAAATTGTTTGTGTTGACTGCGTTTGGGCCTTGTGATGCAATGTTTGACATACTACGTTCATTCTCGACTTGTCTTCGTGCTCCGGCGATATCTCGCTCTAGATTAGAAGGACGGATAGGAACTACATTCTGCGCCATTTGACTGCCAGAGTCTGCTCGTGGGAAAGACTCATGCATTCTGGCATGAGGATCATAACTTTCGTCTACCATTTTTAGCCTTTATTTTCTTCGCTAATTTTCTTTGTAATCGTTCTACTTTTAAACGAAGCCTAGTTATTTTCTTTACTAAACCCATTATCTTGCCATCATTCTACCAACATCTGCCATGAAGTAAGTATTATGAACTGTAGTTACCGCTGGCGGAACAAAAGTAGTTATTGAAAGGGGTTGCGGAGGATTAAAGTCTTGTCGTCTTACTGTTGGTAGATAAGGATTGACAAAACTCTGTTGTCCCTGAGGTATTGTAAAAGTTAATGCCTCAAGCTCAGGCGACGTATTTTGAAGATGTGTTAAATTAACAGAAGACCATTTCCTAAGAACAGGATTTGGCCAATCAAGTTGATACTTTGGTGTAGGCGCTACTACTGTCAGTAGACCCATATTCGAACCGGTCTGTGCGACCTTGTTCGTTATGACATCAACTCTACCCCAAGGATTAAATGTATTCTGGGACTGACACGGAAGAGCGTCTTGTCCCAACAGTGTCGTCACAGACAGATTTGGGGTTGGCTGTGACGTCACCGCAACGGGAACGTCTCGCTTAGGTAGAGCTTGAGTAACTAATGGGCGAAACGTCATTTAAAACCTTAGAAGGTTTCGTAGATCATATGTGCACCGAGAGCACCGGGGGTGCCGCCAGTGAACGCCGAGAGAGAAACCTCACCGAGAGAGGCAGTATTACCAATCACGGAGATTTCCTCACCGGGAGCTGCAACCCAACGAACGATACCACCGAAGGCATTGAACGAAAGATTGAGCAAATGAAGCGAGCTTGAACGCTGTGGCTTCGTCGTCGCGTTACTGTTACCAGTAAGCGCTGGAGCACCAAGGGCAGCAGTAGCACCATCAAGTGCAGCGTCTGTCTGGCCGGTGCCGTTAGAATTCGTACCTGTAGCAACCGTGCTGTCGCGAGACAGGATCATGAACGTCGGCGAAGACGAACCTGCCTGACCACCGAGATAGATTTCAAGGATGTTAGTACGTTGAGTAGAAGACCCACCCTGAAGAAGGAAGGGATAAGTAGCGTCGACGAGGTTTGTAGTATCCGCCGTCGCCGTTGGTGTCTGGGTAGTAACCGAGACTATGCGTTTTGCCATATTGGCTCCTTAATTAATAAGACGGGAGGCTATTTTTTCTACCTCGTCCATTCTTTGTTTAAAAGTTTTACATTCGCCGCCGTTGGCAACTCTAGCGGCTTCACAATCATCACAAACGTAATGGTCACATTTGGGACAATAAGCCCGTTCTCTGGTCCGACCGGGATTCATAACAACACCTCTCTGACAATGAGAGCATGTTGCTATAGGAAGCTCTTGCCTAGAACCCCCTGCAAGACTGTTATCAAGAAGTAGATAACCCTCTAGACTTTTCTTAGAAAATACCATTTACATCCATATTTGCGCTTGTAGAACGTCTGCCCCACCTGATCCATCGGCCATTGCATCCACAATTGAACACCATCCACTAGGAGTAGTACCTCCCCAAGTTACGTTTATACTTGACTGCTGAGACGAAACTACAAAATCAGAAATATCAGTAAACGAACCTGCTGATCCTCCTCCGTTTCCGATGTGGTTTACAAGAGTAAAATTCGTCGGAGCTGTTAAAGGATCAGCTCCATTCTGCGCTGATGTCGCAAACGCAATAAGCATATCATTAGCACTAGTTGTGCTAATGCCAGAACAAGTAGGTGAAGAAGTTGCCGTAGAAGTAGCAGCCTTTGGAAGAGAAGCGTTTGTATCCCAAGGTGTTTGATAAGCTGTGCCAATAAAACCGCCAACGCCAAAAGCTACAGCAGTGTTAGAACTTCCGTTGGTTAAAGTCACCGTTATAGTTTCATTAGTCAGCGCTCCCGAAGAAAATGACCAAAACACGCTTGTGACATTAAAAGCGCTAAAAATACCACCTTGATAAGTTTGGTCGATACCTCGCCTTGTCCATGTTCCTAACGTATTACTTGAAACACTTGAAACAGTAGGTTGTGAAGCTGTATTTGATGATTGGATTGCAATGCAGACAGCCCCTGCGCCCGTTGTACTTAATGTCACAGTTATAGTGTTTGAAGAGCTACTAATACCTGTGGCACTACCATTTGTTGCTAATGTCATTTTAAACTCTAGTTACGTAGTAAAATAACGAATCTACACATTCAGTTTCCTAAATGTAATCCGTTAAGAACGAGATTGGTGCCGTCATTCATGTTGGTGTTTGGAAGCCATAATTTATTACCCCCCGAAGCTGATGGAGCGACATCGAATTGGACGCAATTAGTATTGGTTGGCGCGCCGGCTCCTTTGAAACCTCTAGGATCGAAATAATTTCTAGACACATCATAACCGTTGCCAGAAGCTATTGACGCTGTTGCAATATCGACACAGTAAGTTATCCCGCCGCCCGTCGACTCATTTGACAAACAAGCTGGCAGAGCGATTCCAGTATTATAGTTGAACTGAGGAGCACAATTTATCACACCTAGTCCTGCCGTAGCTCCTATTCCAGTTCCCTGACATCCAAACTGAGGAGGGGCGACATCCTGATAAAACGTATTAAAGGTGCAAAGATACTTAGTACAACTATCAAACCCGCATTGAATGTAATCAGGATGACCCAGTTTATCCGCGCCCATCCCAAAATCATACATCAGATTGTACTGGAAAGTGAAACCAACAGTTCCCGTGCCGAAATCAACCCCGTCGGAATAACCATTTAAAAAATAACAATATTTAATCAAAATATTTGAACTGGCGGTAAGTCTAACTAACGACCCAATACCATCGTTCGCATTCACCCCGTTGTTTCCGTCGAATGTGCAGTAGGTAATAGTGATGCCAGAAGTAGTCTCACATTGAATAGGAGTGGGCGCTGTCGAAAGCACCTTAAACTTGCAATTCGTAATAGTGATGTTATTGCTTTGAACATCGGCTTGCCACCCGATGCCTTGTCCAAAATCCCAGCCATTGATAGTTGTTCCAGCCGTAACAACCTGACAAAAGTTTGAACTATTAACAGTGGCGTAATCACAGCCATCAGGAATTGTCACCATCGTTTGACTAGGGACATCACTACCCGTTACGTTATAAGTTCCGTTACCACCCAGTCCTGTGCCGAAAGAATTTATAGTCCCGAGGACAACCCCACCGGTATTTTTAACGACCGTGCCTACAATTAAGGGGAGTGTACCACTCTGCATTGCACTGACAGTTAGTACGCCTCCGGAAATAACTCCCGTAAAAATGGAAACAACATTCAAAGTAATGTTTGGACAACCTACGTAATAATCTACACCTGCTACATACCACGGTGGTTGTGTACCAATAGATGGCCAACGAACACGGTAATTTGGAGGTGTTGAAGTAGGGTAACCGTTTAGAAGAGTCGGAAACTGCGGTGAACCTGAAGGTGCGTTAAGACGTCCGTCGAGACTAGCCCACGGATCGCCACCTGATTTAGGTCCTGCTACGGAAGAAAACATTACGTATTAGAAATAACAGCCACCTTGAGTTTACCCTGACTACCTTCAGCTATGCTAAAGTATTCAGTCTGACCTGCAGTCATACGTTTGTTTGTCGTTGCTGCAGTAGGATTAGTACCTACTAAGATAGAACAGATAGCATCTGTATGTAGTCTAATAGTTTTGGTGTTACCTTGAAGTGCAGATGATTGTGTCGAAGAACCTCCGATGGCTACAGTCTGCGAAGTATTCTCAGGTTCAGTAGCAGCAGGGAGAGTATTTCTCATGCTATCAGTGTATTCAGTTATGTAAAGCGTTGCCATTACTTCTTTTTCTTCTTCGTTTTAATTCTACCGGTGCCTTTATCGGCTTGATTAAATTCTTTTGCTACAGACGTAGAAATACCCGCCTTCTTAGCGAAAGACGGGTTATGTGCGGCTACCGCCATAAAGCGGGCCTGTTTAGCTGATTTACTAGGCATTACTGTGTCAAGTATAAAATTGATCTAGAATCTAAATAAATTAGTTGACTTTTTACTAAAATATAGTAAAGTCATTTGCCGGTCATTATACACTAAAAAAGAATTATTAGCAATATGAATTTACTTGACATTTCAGTAACTAACGCCATTAATAATGGAAAAACAAGAAAAGGACGAACTAATTTTAAAAAAGTAATACCCAGATCAACTAATGATATAGAAATCTGGAATCCTTATAGAACTGCAATAAATCACCGAAAACATGAAGGGAAAGTTTATAGAGAAGCTATCGGTGGTTTTGAGACAAAAGGTAAACCACGTTATCATCCAGATGCTTATGAATATTAGGAGGATTTGTATATGAGAATATTATAATAACTGGAGAATTCAAATGAATGTATATTATGTTCTGACTGTAGTTGTTGTAGTAATGACATTAGCTTGGTTATATGATCGATGGAAACATTAAATGATTGAATATAAAGATTTACACTGGGAAATGGATAGGCTG
>Ga0070735_10000390_pt1 | contig 50100 bp, 32 predicted proteins | sample Coa_R1_FD_66443 | JGI IMG/M metagenome (GOLD analysis project Ga0070735, IMG submission 66443) | Surface soil microbial communities from Centralia Pennsylvania, which are recovering from an underground coalmine fire - Coalmine... | ecosystem: Environmental > Terrestrial > Soil > Unclassified ... | reverse complement strand
CGGTAACGTTCTTCTGGCGAAGCATCTTGGTGATCTCTTCGTGCCCGCGTGCCGCGATACCATGGCCGATCCGCTCCGCGAGTAGTAATTCGACGGCATCCACGATACTCTCCACGCCTGCGGCTTCTCCCGCGTGGACGGTGCGGCGCAAACCGACTTCCTTCGCACGTTCGTAGACGCGTTGGAAATCGCGCGCCGGAAACCGAGATTCGTCGCCCCCTAGTCCGACGCCGACAACCCCGTAATCTCTCAAATGCAACGCGAGATCGATATCGAGCAGGGCGTCAGCTTCGCCGAGATTGCGCACCATGTCGATGATGATCAACGACGAGATGCCGGACTTGCCTCGAGCTTCGGTCATGGCTACATGGATCGCACGACCCGTCGCGAGAAGATCGAGATCGGGAAAGAATTTGCGTTGCGTGGCAGGCGACCACATTATCTCTGCGTGCGTTATACCTTGCACCGAAGCAGATGCAAGATATGCTCTCACCACTTCTTCGAAATCTTTCGGCTTCTGCAGTGCTCGAACAACGCGAAGAAACGCTGTGAGGAACGAATCGAAATCGTCGCAACAGAATAGCTGATCCGGGTTACCGCTGACGTCCAAGCCGTTTCGCCGCGCGATCTGCGCATACAGCGCCGGCGATATCGTGCCTTCGAGATGCACGTGCAGCTCGGGCTTAGGCAAGCCGATGATCCAACGACGAAGATCAACGCTCTGACTTTTGTCGTCCACACGCGGCGCGTCACTCACGCCGCGGGAGGTACGGTGGTACTTGTCGTGGTACCTATCGAACGCGGGGTGGAGCAGTCCGGTAGCTCGTCGGGCTCATAACCCGAAGGTCGCGTGTTCAAATCACGCCCCCGCAAGAAATCGGGACGCGCAATCCCTTACACGATGAGGAATGGCGCGTTCTTCTTTTTGGCAACGAAGCATCTTAACGCATGTTCTTCGACTTTGCTCCGAGGTGTCCGGTGAACGAACATCACACGCCAAGTCCCGAATCATTTTCTGCTATCGAGCGGCTTCTTGTCGAGCGGCCGAATCTGCGTACGTTCTGTCGTGTCGAGGTCGAGGAAACGGAAAGGTTCTACGTGGTCCAAGTTCCGGCGCCCGTTAAGGATCACGGCGATCTCTGGGTCAGCACTGCTGATAGCGAATTCACCGTTTCGTTTGACAAGTGGCACAGTCACCACGACTTTGAAGAGGTGGCTGAAGTGGTGGCGCTAGTCGATGGGATCATGGAAGAGCGGCTGGTTGTAACGGTCAAGACCCTGGACGGCAAGTGGAGCGGTTCGACCATCCATCCGCGAGCCGAGTCGCCCCACGCCTCTTTCGAGAGCTGGCAGGGCGAAGCGTACACGCGGTCGTGGAGAGGAACCTATGACGCGCCTCCCCCAGCGTAATGACCCACCCTTCTGGAATGGCTGGAATCTCCCGCGATCTTCAAAGTCGCGAGATAGCCGAGTCGAGAGAGACGCCGCATCGAGCGGCTTACTAGCGATCGGCCGACCTTGCGGGCTTACAGCACAAGGAAGAATTGTGGACAAGCGCCACTTTAGTGCGTATCGCACTCGTTAGCACTGCGCCGTTAGTGCTCGCGGGCACCGTTCTGAACCGAGAGCTCCCAACGATACCCGTCCGGATCGTGAAACCACAAGGCCATATGCGGCGAGCCCGACGCTGTTGGTCCGATCTCATCGCCTGGATCCTCCAGTTCTACGCCGTTTTTCTTCAACGTCTCGAGCGCTTCGCGCAGCGAGCGCATACTATCGAGGCGAAACGACATGTGGTCGATCGTCTCCGGGTGTGGTGTGCCTTTGAAGAACCCGATAATAATCGCATCGTTCGTCAGCCCGATGGCCTCGTCGGACCGGAACATTTCCTGAAGATCGAAGTTCTTGAGCCAAAACTGCGCGCTCTTCTCCGGGTCTCTGACGCCAAGGCTGAAATGCCAGACCGCACCAAGTTGCACTTTCACGTCCCGTACCTCCTCATAACGAACCAAGTTGCGGTTGTTCGCGATCTGATTGCGCGCCTACTTCGCCGACAGCAAACCCAACGAAACACGCGCGAAGCGTTCTGCGCTGTCTCATCTGAGCCTTCGGGACTCCGCGACACCGCCGACCAAACCACATTTATAGCGATGGCCCACGCGGTCGTGTCTAACGGGAACTGCACCTACAGCTTTCGTCCTACTGAGGGCTTTGGTGGTAATTCGATCTCTCTGACGCGGCCGATTGAAGATGGCTTGGGGACTTTCGGCCCACAGCAGCGTGTAGCGGTTGGTTACGATTGACGCAGGGGAGCCGTATCAATCCGTTCGAAGGCCGTGGCAATCACTCACGAGCGCGAAGACGGAGCAATCATGAGACGTATAAACGTGGCGGCTTTAACCATGCTTGCGGCACTGTCTGTCGGTGCATGTCAAGGTCAACCTTCCGTCATGAACGGCGCTCAATCGCAATCGGACGCGTTGCGGCAAGTCGGCGCGCGCGGCGCGACGCCCGCACTCGGAACCGGATTTATGTACGTCAACAGCGGGAGCTCGAACGAGATTACCGCGTATCCGAAAGCGGGCAATGGCGACATCGTGCCGTCAGCAACGCTAAGCGGGTCGAACACGCAGCTGGACGATCCAACCGACGTGTTCGTGGCGACGAGCGGCAAGATCTACGTGACGAACTGGATCACCAGTGCGGTGACCGTCTACCCGGCGGGGGCGAAGGGCAATCATGCGCCGAGCCAGGTGATATCGGGAGGCAACACGCTTATGAGCCTTCCGGCGGGCATTGCCACCGATTCGGTCGGTGATATCTACGTCGTGAACTACAACCTCAATACGGTCACCGTGTACGCAGCCAACGCGACTGGCAACGTCGCACCGATCCGGACCATAACCGGTCCGAGTACCCACCTGCTCCATCCGATCAGAGTCATGATCCTTGCGAACGATGACATGGTGGTGGTCAATCGCGGTCACAACTCGATCGAAGTATTCGCAAAGAACGCGAATGGCAATGCCACTCCTATCCGCACCATCATCGGCGTGAACACAGGATTGCTTGTTCCCGACGGCGGCGCGGTGGACAGCAGCGGCCGAATCTACATCACCAATCTCACCGCGGCCAGTGTCACCGTATTTGCCCCCACCGCGAACGGCAATGTGAAGCCCGTGCGCACGATCTCGGGGAGCAACACCGCTATGGACAAGCCGTCCGGCATCGCAGTCAACCCTGCCGGCACGATCTTCGTCTCCAACGAAGGGAACAGCACCGTGACCACCTACGCGCCCGGAGCCGACGGAAACGCGCCACCGGCGACGACGATCGGCGGCACGAATACGTTATTGGATTTTCCGAACGGAATTTCGTTCCACTAGCGATTCGGCATGAGCAGCCGCAATGAGCGTTCACGTTTACGGGATCAACCATATCGCGATCGAGGTCGACGACATCGAAAAGGCCGTCGCCTTCTACGAAGATGTCTTCAATCTCAAGAAACTTGACGAGGGCGAAGGCGACGCCTTCTTCAAGATCGGCGAGCACCAATTCTTGGCGATATTTGAAGTCGCCGAAGTACGACCGGACGCAACGCGCCACTTCGGGTTGATAGTTCGCGACGAAGCGCAAATCGCGGCAGTGCGTGAAAAGTTGACCAAGAAGTATCACATCAAATTAGGCAAGCGCTTTCGCTGCGATTTCCGCGATCCGTGGGGCACCACATCCAAGTGGTCGACCTGCACGACGAATCGCTGGTCTGGTTGCTTCCTTACCAGGAAGTTCAGAAGGCCGGCATCAGCTTCGACTAGCGGAAACGTTTGCGAAGGATAGTCCGGCGTCGGACACGGCATGTGTCGCGCTGTCAAAGAGCAAGCGACGAAGTATCTCAATCACCAGCACGGCACTAAATAGCGCTAAGGCAGGGAAAACCGCTGCCCACCATGCGATGCCGATGTTCTCCGGAAGGTTTGTCAGCATGCTTCCCCACGATGCGGTTGGCGGCTGTGTTCCCAAACGGGAGAAATCGAGAGTGGCAAGCAAGATGATCAATCGCGTGAGATCATACACGGCCTGATCGAGCGATGCGGCCAGCGCGCCGCGCTTACCGTGCTCGCTTCTCGCGAGTCTCGCAATCCGCGGCGAGAAGACAAGACCCATGAGCACTGCGAGCACGAAGAGCGGCAGTGTCGGGGAGCGCTGAGCTCCGATCGCGATCATCGCGATCACGAAGGCCCACGGTGGGAAACACGATATGGCCGCTTCGAATCGCCGAACGACGAACCCAAAATACGGCCCCGCGCGCGCCGAAATCGCGATGCCGGCGCCGAGCATGACCTCGACAGCGACGGCGATGAGTGGGACCAATAGGCTCACCATACCGCCAAACACCAAGCGCGCGAGTAAGTCGCGACCGACTTCATCCGAGCCGAGCACGTGCCCGTAGCATTTCGACGCATCGACAAAACACGGCGGTAAAGGCGTGCCTTCCCATTTGGGGTCGATGAAGAACGGGTCGAATCTGACCTGCGTAGCGGCAACGATGGTGAAGACGACGGCGATGGCCGCAACCACAGCCGCTGCTGCGCGCCGCCTACCCATTGACGTCCTTTGCCATCTTACCACGCTGCACTATCAGCTCGACTATGCACCGTATCGCCAACACCACAAGGGCATTGACGATGAGGACGACTGTGAATACAAACGCATCCCGCCTGTCAAAAGGCTCTGGGACGCCAAGCAAATAGCCCTCCCCCTTCCAGCGATAAAAGTACTCTCCAATCATCGCCGCGCTGATCAGACTCGGCAATCTGTCGGCGAACAGCACCGCAAGTCCGCGGACCGTCGACGACGGTCGCGCTCCGTCGTTCGTGCCGCGTGCTCTACGTCTGTCGAAGAAATCCACGAGAAACGGCAATTGATACATCGTGAGGACGACGACAGGCGCGACAAGATACCCAAGCTGGCGGCCAACCGGGCACGGCACCGCACAAGACTCGATTGTTAGCACCGAAACGAACACCGCGCCGATTGCCGACGCGAAAACGGGAAGCGACTGCAGCAATGTGGCAATCACCGTCACCGCTCCCCGGAATGCGCGAGCTGTGGGAAGCGACAGCACGAAACCAAGCGCCGCGGCGAGAAGAAACGAGATGAGGACCGGCTCGAGGGTAACTGGCACGCGTGCTGCGATTTCTCCGACGATCTTGCCGTCGAAGGCCGCGGGCTGAACCGCGAGCCGCAGAGCCCCGAGCGCTGCCGCGAGCGCAAAGACGACGACTACGATAGCAAGTGCCGTCGCAGTGACCCGGAAAAGCGCCGAACGAGCGCCGTTCACGTCACGCAGCCCATTTGGGGGCGTTTTCTACGACTGGCGCATCGAATCCGCGCAGATTTCCAAAGAGGTATGCAGGTCTAACATCAGCTTTTACTAGCCCGCCTGCCTTTCGATTTGCGCTCCGCGCCGAGATAGCGGAGAAACGCCCGCGTCAATTCCGCAACCAACTCGTCGTCGGTCTTGGGCAGCCGCGGATCCGGCACGCCGGGCAACGCGTCGAACACGATGATCTCCTGCAGCGTGAACCCGACGAGCATTATGGCGAACATGGCCGCCTGGCGCGGATCGGGATGGTTCATCTCAGCCTTCTTCGACAACAGGAAGTCCGCCACGCGCTGCACCGATCGAACGCTGAGGTCGACCGTCTTCTTCTTGAACGCCGCGCTCGAGTGCGACGTGATGATTTGATGCATCGCGCCCAGCATCTTGGCGTTGCGGCGCTGGGTCGCCAGACTTTGGCGCACCATCGTTTCCGCGAACTCCGGGAGCGACAAACGTTCGGCCTTGTCCGACGTCAGCGCGGATGCGGTGGCCGCGTCGAGTGACTCAAGCGTCTGCAGGACGACCGCGCGCATGAGGGCGTCCTTGTTGGGGAAGCGTCGATAGACCGAACCCGGCGACAGGCCTGCGCGCGCGGCGACCTTGGGGACCGTCGCACCCTCGAGCCCCTTTTCATTTAGGATATCTCGGGCAGCCTTCATCAGTCCCTCGAGAGACTTGCGGCTGCGCGCCTGCTGAGGCGCTAGAGGCTTCTTAGCCATGCTCCCTTCTCACATCGGCATGCCGGCCGAAACGCGGGTCTTGACAAAAAGTGAATGTAGGTTTACATTTACATTCGACTATGGTGACAGCCGTTCTTGCCGATTCTACCAAGGCGACTTCTCCGCTTCACAATCGCTATTTCCGGCTATTGTGGGCCGGTCGCGCGATCTCCGGTCTGGGGGATCAGTGTTATCTCGTGGCGCTGCCGTGGCTCGTCCTCCAGCTCACCACCTCGGGCGTCGCACTCGGCACCGTCATGATGACCGGTGCGATTCCCACGGCCGTCCTTATGCTCGTGGGCGGCGTGCTCTCCGATCGTCTTTCTGCGCGCCGGATACTGCTTGTCACGACATCAGTGCGAGCCGTATGTGTCGCAGCGATAGGCGCGCTCGTCGCTCTGCATGTCGTCGCACTCTGGCAGATCTACCTCCTTGCGCTTGCCTTCGGGATTGCGGACGCCTTCGCCGCCCCCGCGTCTCAGACACTTGTGCCCTCCATCCTCGAAAGAGAGCAGCTTCCAGCCGCCAGTTCCATCACCCAGAGTACGCAGCAGCTGGCTATGATCATCGGACCGGCGCCGGCCGGACTGCTCGTCAAACTCTTGGGAACTGCGTGGGCGTTCTTCATTGACGCATTCAGTTTTCTCTTCGTCATCGCAGCGTTGTGGCGGATTCCCGATCCGCCGATGTCGCAAGCCGGCAAAGCGCGCAGCGGCATCCTCAACTCGATCGCTGAGGGATTGCGTTACATCAACGCCGATGTCGCGATGCGCTCGCTGCTGTTTGTCGCAGCGGCGCTCAACTTCTGCGTTGCTGGTCCGGTTTCGATCGGACTTGCGTGGATCGCGAAACAGCATTTCGGCTCGCCAATCGCGTTTAGTGTTTTCGTCGCCTCCGTTGCCGCCGGTGGTCTCGCGGGCGCAGTCGCGGCCGGCATACATACGCCGCACAGGCGCGGCGTCTTGATGCTTGCAGTGAGTTTTATGGTGGCGCTCGGCACTGCGTTGCTCGGCGTTGTGACGCAAGTGTGGTCCCTCAGTGCTGTGCTGTTCGCTATGGGCGCCGCGTCGGGCTATCTCAATGTCCACCTCGTCGCATGGTTCCAGCAGCGCGTTGATCGCGACATGCTCGGGCGGACCATGAGCGTCATCATGCTAGCCGCCGTCGGCCTGCAACCCCTCTCGCTTGCCTTTGCGGGCATCGCCGTTGCATGGAGCGTCGCTGGGATGTTCGCCGGTTCTGCCGCGTTGATGCTCGCGGTCACCATATTGGCCGCACTGCACAAACCGGTGAGAGATATCGAGTGACCGGGCGGCCCCACTCCTCGGAAACGCCTGTGCTCTCGGCGTAATCTAGGTTCCAACTGGGCCGCAACCGAATGTCGGCGCCCATGCGGCGCGCGGGCCGGCCTCAATCGAAGACTCCGGGTCTCCGTACCTTGCCTACAGGTGAGGTGACATTTCTCTTTTCGGATATTGAAGGCTCCACGCGGCGTTGGGAATTGCACCCACGTGCGATGCAGGCAGCTCTCGCACGTCACGAGCAGATCTTGAGCGCCGCGATCGCGCGCCACAATGGTTCCGTCTTCAAACTCATCGGTGACGCGTTTTGCACCGTCTTTCAGTCTTCAGCGGACGCGGTCGCGGCCGCGATCGACGCGCAATGCGATCTCGCTGAAGAGGACTTCTCGAGTGTAGACGGCCTTCGCATCCGCATGGGTCTGCACGCCGGTTTCGCCGAGGAGCGCAATGCCGACTATTTCGGGCCGACGGTGAATCGCGTCGCCCGGTTGATGTCGATAGGCCATGGCGGCCAAGTACTTGTTTCCGGCGCTGTCGTGGAGAGCCTCCGCGGTCACGTTCCGTCAAATGCGAGACTGATCGACCTCGGTTCGCATCGACTCAAAGACCTCACGCGCCCCGAACACGTCTGGCAGCTGGCCGTCGATAGTCAGCCCGTCGAGTTCCCGCCGCTCAACTCGCTGGATGCACGACCCAACAACCTCCCGATCCAGGCGACGAGTTTCGTCGGGCGCGAAGAGGATCTCGAAGAAGCAAAGTCTCTCATGGACCGGCACCGATTACTCACGCTGTTCGGCGCCGGCGGCGTTGGAAAGACGCGATTGGCGCTCCAAGCCGGAGCCGACTTACTGGATTACTTTCCCGACGGTGTATGGTTCGCCGATCTCGCGCCCCTCAGAGATCCGGAACTTGTGGCGGGGGTGGTCGCCGGTGCCCTCGGCATGCCGCAGCGCGGCAATCAGCGCGTCGACGAGGTCATTCCGCAGTGGCTGAAGCACAAACATCTGCTCCTCATCCTCGACAATTGCGAACATGTGCTATTCGCGGCGGCGACGCTGGCGGACGCTATCCTTTCGGCAGCCCCGAACGTCAAAATACTCGCAACATCGCGACAAGCGCTTGGCCTCAACGGTGAAGTCGTGCACCGGTTATCATCGCTTGCGGTCCCGGACCATTCCGTCGACGTGCGGCTCGCCGATACACTGAAGTACGGCGCTTTGGCGCTCTTCGTCGATCGCGCGAAATCCGCCGACACGCGGTTCGTGCTCAGCGAAGATACTGCGCCGATCGTGGCCGAGATCTGCCGCAGACTTGACGGCATTCCGCTCGCGATCGAGCTCGCGGCTGCGCGTGTGAGAGTCCTCTCCATCCCCAACCTCGCCCGGCGCATCGACGACCGCTTTAGGCTGCTCACCGGCGGAAGCCGCACCGCGCTCCCACGTCAGAAGACGCTGGCGGCGCTCATCGATTGGAGCTTTGGCTTGCTCACGCTGCCGGAGCAGACCATGTTCAATCGCGTCGGCATCTTCGCCGGCAGCTTTAGCCTCGAGGCGGCGACTACGGTGTGCGGCGGCGACCAACTCGAGGCAGACGACATCTTTGAACTGCTGGCGTCGCTTGTCGACAAGTCGCTTATCATCGCCGATACGACCGGCGAGCGCGAACGCTACCGAATGCTTGAGTCGACGCGCGCTTATGCACTCGAAAAGCTCGCTCAAGACGGCGATCGCGAACGACTCGCTCGCAAACATTCGGAGTACTTCCGCGACCTGTCACTCGATGCGGAAAAGCGCTCCGGAACAGGATCGAACGCGGCATGGGTGGCGAGTGTGGAACCAGATCTCGACAATCTCCGCGCGGCGATGGAGTGGACACTCACCGCGGGCCACGACGCGGCGGCAGGCGCATTGATCGCCGGGTCGCTCACACGGCTGTGGACCAGCGGAATCGCGGCTGAAGGACGTTTTTGGATTGAACGCGCGCAGGCGCAGATTGACGAGTCGACTCAACCTCGATTGGCGGCCCGGTTATGGCGAGGGCTCGCGGCCATTCATGACGGCGCGTATGCGTACGAATGCGCTCAGCGATCGCTTGCACTTTGCCGCACGTCGGGAGACAGTCACGGAGAAGCTTGGAGCATGTACCGCCAAGCGTCGGCGCTCTTCCAAATGGGCCGCCTCGATGATACGCACGAAGCTGCTTCGGTCGCGCTCGCGGGCATGATCGAACAAGGAGATAAACTCGGAGAGGCGGCCAGCCGCAGCCTGCTTGGTGCGGTCTACGAGTCGCGCGGCGACATCGCGGCGGGTCGTGACGCACAATCGAAGTCTCTGGCTATCGCACGCGGCCTGGACTACCAGAGCGGCATTGTGACGTCGCTTGGCAACCTCTCTGTGTTGGAGTTCATAGACGGTCGATTTACGGAAGCGCTGACCTTGATGGAAGAGGTTCTGCAAATGTCCGGGGGGATAAAAGACGAGGCCATCGGTCATCTCAACGTCACCGTTTGCCGCGTTGCCGTGGGGGATATCGATGGCGCGCGCGCTGCCGCCCGCAAGGCGCTGCGGCTGTCGAGGAAAACGGAAAGTCCCTTTCTCACCGCAATCGGCCTGCAAAATGTCGGGCTGGTCGGTGCCCTTGGCGAGCAAGAACGGCTAGCCGCGCGCCTCATCGGCTATGTCAACGTTCAATACCGAGCGCTCGGGTTACAACGAGAATCTATCGAGAAATGGGGCCATGACAAGCTCATGGCCGCGCTGCGCAGGCGGCTCAGCGATGCCGAGATCGAGAGCCTGGCGGCCGAAGGTGCGTCGTGGTCGGAAGATCGGGCAACAGAAGCGGCGCAACAGATTTGAAGCGGGGCGCGGATCGATAGCGCGATATCCTCGACTCCGCCATTCTTTGACGCGCCTGGTCATTATTCGCAAGTATTGGCGAAATGATTGACCGCATCGCCGTCCAATGTGACCGCCAGTCACCGTCATCTCGTGGAGGCTCTTATGCGGATTTCGCTTTGGCGTCTATTTTTCGTCGTTGCGAGCTTTGCGCTGTTCACCGTAACGGTGTTCGTGCAAGCGGCGAACGCCGGCACCACGGGCTCATTGGGCGGCACGGTCGTGGATTCGAAGACCGGCGCACCGATCGCCTCGGCCGCGGTGAGCGTCACGAGCCCGTCGGAGTCCGCGACAGGAGCCACCGATAGAGCCGGCCACTTCGAGTTTCTCTCGCTCATACCGGACACGTACACCGTAACGGTCAGCAAAGACGGCTTCGCGAGCTCGCGGATCCTCGGCATCAGCATCCTCTCCGACCAGAGCCAGAATATCGCGGTCCGTTTGGACTTCGCGCCGAAAACGATCGGCACGATCCAAGCCATCGCGCGGTCGTCGATCAGCCCGGTTCGGCCGGGCACCACCACGGACGTCTATTCAGTCAATACGGCGATGACGCGCGCGGCGGCCACCTTGGGCGGCGGCGGCGGACTGAACAACGCGTATTCGGCGATCGCCTCGATGCCTGGCGCGTTTGTGCCGCCCAATCAGAACGGCGTGAACCAGACTGTGTATATCCGCGGCGGCTACTACGATCAGATCGGCTACGAGTACGACGGCGTGCCGATGAACCGCTCATTCGACAACTATCCGTCGTCCTCGCTCTCCACGCTCGGCCAAGAGGAACTGCAGATCTACACGGGCGGCGGCGCCGCGAGCTCCGACGCGACCGGCCTCGCCGGCTTCATCAATCAAGTCGTGCGCTCCGGCACGGTACCTGGATTCTTCGACTTCTCGGGCCGCATGGGGTCACCGACGTTCTACAACGACCTCTCCTTTGAATATGGCGGCGCCACGGACAATCGGCTCTTCTCCTACTACGCCGGGTTGAGCGGATACAATCAAGGGCTGCGTTATCTCACGAACGACAACGGCGCGTCGCTGATGGACGAGTTCCCTTCGACATACCCGAGCAACATCACGACGAATCTGCCGTTCTGGCCCGCCGTGTACCCGACATGCGATCCGAAAAACCCGAATCTCTACACGAACCCGGCCACGAGCTTCATCAACAGCGACCCCGGCTGCTTAGGTGTGGTAAGCCCGCAGACCGATTTCTTATCGAACCTGATGGGACGCGAAGGAGTCCTCAATCTCCATTTCGGCGTGCCGCACAAACGCGACAACGGCCGCGACGATATCCAACTCCTGTATTCGAATTCGTCGCAGTTCGGACAATACTACAGCAGCGCGCTCGATGCTGGTACGCTGCTGCCGGCTCTCGAGAATATCGGTTACGCCTACACCCCGCAGTGGCCGGATTTCTACACCTACGGTGCGGGCACGCAGTTTCTCCGACTCGCCAACGCGCCTGTGATCGGATACGGATTCCCGGGTTCGCCGAGCGGCCGCTGTCTGAACCAGACCGGCATCGGCGATTTCCCGCTGCCGATTCCAAACGGTTGCCCGATCACCTCGTCTTTTCCGACCGGCAATTCCCAATTGCCCATCGGCTATCGCGACGGACGTTGGGAATTGGCAAGCGTGGTCAAAGCGCAGTATCAGGCGAACCTGAACGCCACGTCGTACTTGCGAGGCTTCGGCTACATCTTCTACTCTGACACGAATCGGAGCGGCGCAGTACAGGACGGCATCACCGGTCCGTTCGGTTCCGTGAACCTCGGCGGCACGAACTTCGATTACGAGGTCGGCGCGCACACGCGCGGGGCTCAACTGCAGTATGCCAACCAGATCTCGCCGATCCACGAGCTCACCGCCACGCTCAACTATTCAGAGTCGCGCACGCTTCGCTACTACAACTTCAACGATTTCAACACAGCGTTCCAGCAGGTGAGCAATCTCACGAACGGCTCACAATGCTATGCGCAGATGGACGGCTCCCTTGCAAACGGCGTCGACCAGGTCACCGCGGGGCAAGTCGCTCCGTGCAACGATCCGATCACGCAGGGCGATTTCGAAGACCCGACCGGATCGCCGGACGGTGATCCGACCAATCCGATGAACCTCACCTGCTCCAGCGGCGGGCCCAATCCGATTCCGGCGCCGGCGTGCGCGGCAAACGCTGCGTGGCGCCTGACGTTCACCGGCAACCAGGCGGAGATCAACTCGGTCAAGCCCGAACTCGCCAATTTTTCGATCAGCGACGAGTGGAAACCCAACGGACGACTCGATATCACTTCCAGCCTGCGCCTCGATCGCGACGAGTACATCATCACACCGGTGTCATCGCCTGCGAAGGACTTCTGGTACGCATCCGCACGCGCGGAGTTCTGTTACGATCCCACGACATTTCAACCGGCGATCGTGCCCGAACCGCCGCAATTTCTCCACAGCGTCAGCCCGTACGTCTCGTTCAACTGTCCAATGGTCAACGGCGTACAGACGGTTCACCCGGATGGCAAAAACGGTCACATCCTGCTCACCGACGCTGTGCCGTCGAACTACACGCAGACGTACTTCCAACCGCGTTTCGGGCTGACGTACTCGCTCAACCCGAACACCGTGCTGCGTCTGTCGGCAGGCCGCTTTGCGCAAGAGCCGCAGAACTACGAGATCGAGTATAACAGCCTGGAGCCGAATCTCGCCGCCCAGCTCGTCGGGTTCATGCAGTTCGGCTACAACACGCCGTTCCACGCGGCGAAGGCGCAGTTCTCGAACAACTATGACGCGTCCATCGAACACAACTTCCCCGGCACGGACCTCGGCTTCAAGTTCACGCCGTACTACCGGTGGGCGACGGACCAGCTCTATGAGACGGTCAGCATTCCCACGCTGTTCGGCGTCTCCCCATCGTTCACGGGCGGTACGGAACGCGTGGACGGCGTGGAGTTGGAATTGACGAAAGGCGACTTCAACAAGAGCGGCCTCTCAGGCTACCTCGCGTACACGTACACGAACGCAGCCGAGAAGTGGAGCAACTACGCCGGCGTACCCATCAACGCGGTGGACCCGTACAACGAGGACATCCGCAATTTCAACGCTCTGACCAAAGCAGGCGGCGGGTCGCCGTGCTATGCGAACAGCGGTGACGGTACACCGGATCCGACATGCGGCGCTACATCGATCCTCAACCCGTACTACAATGTGGCGCAGCAGCCGCTGCTCGACAAGTTCGGCTGGTACACGCCTGGCCTCGACTTCCCGTACGTCTCGCCGAACACGTTCGCGCTCGTGCTCAACGAGCGAGTCCGAAAGTTCGCGATCACGCCGGCGTTCTCGCTCAACGAGGGCGCCCCGTACGGCACGCCCGCGGATTTCCAAGGACTCGATCCTCGCACGTGCTCGGCGAATCAGGGCAGCGAAGGCATCACGGGCGCGCCCAACCCTCTCACCGCCGATTACACGTCGTGCAGTCACGCGGCGGTTGGTGCAAGCGGTTCGTCGCCAGGTTATCTATGGGTTCCGAGTCCGTACACCGGCAAATTCAACGGTTTCGGACAGTACCGTCAGCCCTGGCAGTTCAACCTCGGGCTGCAGATGTCGTACGACATCAGCCCGCGCACGACCGCCAACCTGTCGATCGTGAACCTGGCAAATGCATGTTTCGGCGGATCGAGCGAGCCGTGGACGAAGGCCTATCCGCCCAATAACGTGGCTTGCGGCTACTCGTACAACAAGTTCTTCATCTCCAACTTCTATAACGGCGCAAGTCCGAACGACATCAACGCGAACGGCGTTCCACTCAACAAATACTTCACAGTTCCGTACGCACCCGCGTACGGCGACGTCAACTCGGCCAACTTGCCGCAACCGTTGCAGCTCTACTTCCAACTACAGGTGAAGATGTAACTACCCGAGATGGATTAGCAGGTCGAAGCCCCAGAGGATGAGCGCCGCGCCGATGAAACTGCTGACCACAGTTCCAATCGGCGCGATTTTTTCAACGAGTATGACGGTTGCCTCGCTTTCCGCCCTAGTGGTTGTTTAGTCCCACGGGACGCGGGAGCTTCGGCTGCGCCGCGAAGTTCATGCTCGGCAGCCGCGGCATCGACTCGCCGTAGGGTTTGGCGACGATGCGGTAGTCGAACGAGAGCGTGGATCGACCGCTGCCGTTTTCCCGGACGGTAAACCCGGTCGGCGTACGGTCGCTGACGTACAAGCCGCGGCTATCGCCATTCGGCGTGAGGAACACGAAGTATTGACGCGTGCGGTCGACGACGCTTGCGAAGTCCGACGCGATCGAAACATAACCGCGCCCGTTGACGAGTTGGCCTTCACCGACATCTTCCATGGTCGGTTCTGCTTCGCGCGGCATGTAGGAGATCACTCGCTTGCCCGGCTGATGCGCGTTCACGCAGCCAGACGAGCAGATGCCTGCGGTGATGATCTGGCCCGTGATCGTCTCGTTTCCTGAATCGTCGATCTTGAGCACTTGGACGTTGCCGCTATTGACGCCGTCGAGAATCAGTGCACCGGCAACACCCGTGGCGTAGAGATCGGTCCCGCTGCTTGACAACCCTTGTCCGATCGTGCCTTCGAACGTCCCCTCGCCGTCGACGCCCTCAACCGAGTTGAACGACTGGCCGCCGAATATCGCGCCGGATGCAAATTCGTCGCCGTTTGCATCGACTCGCAATACCTGCGCACTGCCCACGCCCCTGCCGTCGAAGAGCGTCGCGTTAGCGTTCGATGTCTCCGCCCGCACCGCGGTGCCAGCACCGGTCACCTTGCCCCAAATGCCCACGCCCGTGACGGCCGTGCCTTTGACGCCCGCGCCGATTTTTGTCGTGCCGAACACACCCTTGTCGAACGCTCCGGAGGTGCTCGAATCGGAGCCGGTCACGCCTGCCAATCCGTTGCTCACCGACGTACTATTGAAGAACGTCGTTCCGACGATGCCGTTTCCGGCCGTCGAATTGCCTTTGATCGCCGTGCCCGTGCTGGTGTTGTCATACTCGATGCATGGCGACGGGCTCGAACATGTGATATCCGGGCGCACGGTACGCGCCGCTCGCGAAGTGTCGCCGTGCAAGAAAAGGGCTCCGACTAAAGTGATTGAGGCGCCCACCGCCACAAACCGCGAACCGCTGATCATTTCCAGTCTCCTCCTCTAAGATCGATGAAGAAACAAAACCGCGCGACCCGCATTGTATGCAGGTTGCGCGGCGCCGCTATTGTCGCAAGCCGGCCGAACCGGACACGAAAGCCTCCTCTTAGCGCGGCTTCAATTCATGGAGAATGAACTCGTTGCCCTCGCTATCGTGCGCGAACGCGAGAAAGCACCCGGGCGTCTCATAGATCTTCGCGTCGTCCTCGAACGTGATGCCGCTTGCCTTGCAGGCCGCGACCGCAGCTTTGATATCGTCGACGCCGAAGTGCACGCCACCCGACTTCTCCCAAGGCGCGGTAGGCGGTTTGACGATGCCGAATGTTTCGCCGGTCGGAAACGTCCACTCGGCTCCGACGCCGAAGCTGAGCGTAGGAGCAAATCCTAACACGTCAGTATAGAATTTCGTCGCGCGGTCGACGTCTTTGACCAGATACATCGTCGTGTCGACGCCTCGAATTCCGATCTTGCTCGCAGTTGCCATGGTTGCACCTTTTGTGTCCGGCTGAAGGGTTGAACAGCGTACCGTCCGGCGCGGACATTCTCCTCTCTCGAGCGAATGGCGCGCGACATGACCGAGTCGAAGCGAGCTGTGTCGTCTAGACTTCGAGAGGACAGTTTACCCTCGGGCTTGGTCGCTTTTCTCTTCACCGACATCGAAGGCTCGACGCAGCGTTGGGACAAGCACCGAGACGCCATGGACGCTGCCGTCAAGCTCCACGATACGATTGTGCGCGGTGCGATAGAGGGCGGCACCGGTTATGTTTTCAAAACGGCCGGTGACGCGTTTTGCGCCGCGTTTTCTTCAGCGCGCGACGCTGTGACCGCCGCGATTGAGATCCAGCGCGAACTCGCGGGCGCAGACTTTGCGGCTGTCGACGGCATTCGCGTCAGAATCGGTCTGCATGTCGGCCAAGCCTCCGAGCGCGACGGCGATTACTTCGGACCTGCCGTGAATCGGACGGCGCGGCTCATGTCGATCGGCCACGGCGGTCAAGTGCTTGTCTCCGGCGCAATGCGCGAGTCGGCCGAGATATCGCTGCCGAGCGGCGTATGGCTCACTGATCTCGGACAGCGACGGCTCAAGGATCTCACGGAACCGGAACACGTCTGGCAGCTCGATATCGCAGGTTTGGCGGCCGATTTTCCACCGCTCTCGTCGCTCGACGCGCGGCCGAACAACTTGCCGGTGCAGCTGACGCGCCTCATCGGTCGCGAGCAGGACGTCGACGAGATCAAGGCGCTGATCACGAAGCATCGACTGGTGACGCTGCTCGGTTCTGGCGGCGTGGGAAAGACCAGACTTGCCTTGCAAGTGGCAGCGGACCTCATCGATCGGTACCCGGACGGAGTTTGGTTCGCCGACTTGGCGCCCATCAGCGATCCGGAACTCGTCGCAAGCGTGGTCGCTCAGGCGCTCGGCATGTCGCAAGCGCAGGACCGGCGCGTCGATGAAGCCGTCGTCGAACGACTCAAGCGCAAGAACCTCATTCTCGTGCTGGACAATTGCGAACACCTCGTAGAAGCCGCGGCTCGCCTTTCCGCGGCGATAGTGCGCGGTTGCGCCGGCGTGAGCATTCTCACGACGTCGCGGCAGGCGCTGGGCATCGATGGAGAAGTCGTCCATAGACTACCATCGCTTGCCGTTCCGGCAAACTTCGGCGAAATGCGAGCCGGAGAGGCGCATCAGTACGGAGCGATCGCGCTCTTTGTCGAACGCGCAAGCGCGGCGGACTCGCGCTTTTCACTCACGGACGACACGGCGCCCGTCGTCGCGGATATCTGCAGACGGTTGGACGGTATTCCGCTTGCCATCGAGCTTGCCGCGGCGCGCGTCAAAGTGCTGACGATTCCCAATCTCGCAAAGCGACTGGACGATCGGTTCAAACTCCTTACCGGCGGGAACAGAACAGCGCTGCCGCGCCAGAAGACGCTCATGGCCTTGATCGATTGGAGCTATGATCTTCTGACCGAATCCGAGCAGACACTGCTCGCACGGGTGGCGATATTCGCGGGCGGTTTTGGGCTGGATGCCGCGGCGACGATTTGCGCCGACGGAACCGTCGATGAAGTCGAGATCCTCGATCTGCTGTCGTCATTGACGGACAAGTCGCTGATCGTCGCGGACACGTTGGGAGAAGAGGAGCGCTATCGGCTGCTCGAATCGACGCGCGCGTACTCGTTGGCAAAACTAAATGCTTTAGGCGAACGCGAGCGGCTGGCCGCAAGCCACGCCGCCTATTTCAAGAGGCTGGCGGAGTTCGCAGACCAGACGCACCTCAGGGTCCCGAGCCCATTGCCGCTTGCCCTTCTCGAAGTCGAGCGAGACAACTTCCGGGCGGCGCTCGAGTGGTCGATAACTGACGAGCACGACGTGCCACTTGGCGCCGCTATCGCGGGAAGTCTCGAACGGCTGTGGACCACAGGTGGACTCATGGCTGAGGGCCGCTATTGGATCGGTCGCGCGCAAGCGCGCCTGGATGAATCGTCTAACCCGAAGGAAGCGGCTCGGCTCTGGCTCGCGCTCGCCGGCATAGTCCACGCAAAGCCCAAATACGAATGTGCGATGCGCGCGCTCGCGCTCTATGAAACGTTTGCTGAGCCAAGGCGCGCGGCGTGGTCGCAATTTTATGCGGCATTCGCTCTCCATCAGATGGGCCGGATCGAGGAAGCAGAACGCGAGTGCGAACATGCACTGCTCGCGAGCCGCGACTGCGGCAACACCCGATGCGTAGCGGCGTGCCTCAATCTGCAGGGACTATTCTATCGATCTCCTGGCCATGAATCCGCCGAGGCGCGCAAAGTATTCGCACAAGCGCTCGAGATATTCAAGTCCTTGGAGGATGATGCCGGCTCCGCGGTCGTCCTTGGCAACATTGCTGAGCTCGACTTTTTTGAAGGAAACCTCGACAGCGCGACCGCTATGGCTGAAGAGGCCCGCGACGTCACGCTCGGCACGCACAACATGTTCTACCTCGCCATCAGCAATACGAATCTCGCAGCGTATAATATCGCCTCCGGTGATTATGATGCGGCGCTTCGCGCCGCGCGTGAGGGCCTGAAGTGTGCGCTGCAGGAGCAGCACGCGCTCGGCATCGCGATCGTGCTGCAGCATTTCGCGCAGCTCGCTGCCATCCGCGGCGATGCGCGCGAGGGCGCACGGCTTCTCGCTTATGTCGACGCGCGTTTGCGTGCGCTGAGCTACGAACGAGAGTACACCGAGAAGTGGTGTCTTGAGAAGCTCATGATCGAGCTTCGAAGAACTTTGGACGATTCTGAGATCGAGCGGCTAGCGGCCGAAGGCGCTGCTTGGACGGAAGATCGCGCTGTCGGACTTGCTATGTCGACGTGTGAGGACTTACTTTGATTCGGAACCTACTAGAATTCCCCGGCCCAAAGTCCTAAATCAGCACGCTCGGAGGTCGCTGTTTCGCGCAAACGTAACGGACATCGCATCAATCGCTCGCTCTTTGAGGATGAACTTCATGCTTGCTCGCTTTTCGATTTTCGGCGCGATCGTGACGTTTGCGCTCGGCACCGCGGTCGCCGCTGCGTCGACTTCTCCGATCGAGATCGGAACGGTCACCGGCGTCCGTGACTATGGTCGAGCATCGGAAAGCACACGCGTGCGCGTCGCAGTCGTGTTGAACTACCATCGCGACGCAGAGCTCGAGTCGCTGACGCAGGCGCAAGCAGATCCGGCTTCTCCTCTCTTTCATCACTTCCTCACGCCCGAGCAGTTTTCGAATTACTTTGCGGCAACACCGGCAGAGTACGGAAGCGTCATCGCATCGCTGCGGCGCGGCGGGTTCACGATCACGCATATTTTTGCGAACCGCACCGTCGTGGATGCGGTCGCGCCCGCGCCGATCGCGGCGCGCTATTTCAGCACGGATATCCACCGTGTTCTCACCGCAGACGGCCGGATCACGTATACAAACGTACTTCCCGGCATCGTGCCGGCCGAGATCGGCGATCTCGTCTTCAGCGTTCAGGGCTTGGACGCCGTCGGTCGCATGCGCCCGACTATCGCATTCAGCCCAAGAGCGGGTCGGCGCTTGATCGCTCCGGCAGTCAGCCCCGACACGGCACCCGTTTTCGGGCCGGACGGGGGTTACGGACCGCTCGTCTTCACTCGGTCGTACGATTTACCGTCCTCGAAGGGCTTCACAGGCGCCGGTCACGCGTCTGGCGTCGCGACGGATGCCGACTTCCTCAATAGCGATCTTAACTCGTTTCTCGCGTACTTCCGCATCAAACGCACCGGCCCCCAGACCACGCGCGTGCTCGTCGATGGCGGACCGCCGCCCGGTGATGGTCCAGATTCGATCGAGACGACGCTGGATGTCGAGCAGATCACGTCACTCGCGCCCGGCACGGCGCTCTACGTCTACGAGGTGACGTACGATGAGCCGACCAACGCGAATTTCATCGACATCTTCAACCAAGTCGTGAGTGACGACAAAGTCGACACCCTCAACTCGAGTTACGGGTACTGCGAGACGGCGATCCACAAAGGCTATCCGGCGTCGCTGAATACTGTCGCCAAACAGGGTAACGCCCTCGGCATCACATTCCACTCGTCGGCCGGGGACACGGGGTCGTCCTGGGATGGCTGCTCGGGCGTCGCGGTTGGAACGCCCGTCGACATTCCGCACGGCGAAGCCATTGGCGGCACCACGCTCTCAGTCGACGGCAATGGCAACGAAACCGGGGAAATCGGTTGGAATAGCACGGGCGGCGGCATTTCGAAGCTCTTCGCAGTTCCGACGTGGCAGCAGAACGTGCCGCACGTCATCAAAGGCGGACGCAATCTCCCCGACTTGGCGTTTGACGCGGACCCGGGAACCGGCGGATCGTATTTCTATGGAGGATTCTGGTCGGGACCGATCGGCGGCACCTCGATGTCATCGCCGATCTTCGGCGCCTCGCTCACCGAGATCAATCAAGTGGAAGGAGCGCGAGCCGGCGATTTTAACGTAACGCTCTATAAGACTTGGTTGGCTCATGGGTACGGCAACGGCACGACGGCCAACTTCCGCGACATAACGTCCGGCAGCATTCCGCCGTATCATGCCGGCCCGGGCTATGACCAGATGTCGGGCATCGGCGCGATGCTCGTCAACAATTTCGTCAAGCTGTTTCGAAGATAAACCGGCGACGCGATTCAGCCCCTTTTCACCGATTGGGTGTACGATCTCATGTGTCTCTTGGAAGGGGCTGAAACGATGAACCGGCATCTAGTCAAGCGCGGAGTTCCCGCGTGTCTGCTTATCGCGACGTGCTGCGTCCTGTCGGCGTGCAACGGCACCGCTCCACACGCCGCGGCGGCGCCGCCGATCCCCAATACGACTCGCGCAATGGCGTTCGGGCCGAGACCGGATCATTCCGGTCGGCTCGGCGTCGTGCTGACATCGCAAGATGGTGGGCAGATCTTCGGCTTTGATATCGGACAGGATAACGGAGCCGGAATTCTGTCAACGGCCAACCACGTGGAAGCTTTTGATCAGCAAACCGGCGCGATAACGCAGTCGTTCCCCAAAGTCACGCCGGCGCGAACAACGTATGCACTCGATGGCATCTTCCCAAGCGATATCGCCCTCGTCACGCGTTATGTCGAGCCCAAGGGGTCTATCTTCGCCAATCGATACTATGACGTGGTCAGCCCGTTCACTGCCGGCGGCTTTACCGGAAAATGGACGCCGCCTATCTTTGACATCGACATCCAGCAGGGCGCAAAAGTTCTCAATTCGACCACAAGCGTTCTGTTCGCGATTCAACTGAAGAGCAACGACCGCCCGGTCTTGGTCGCGACTGACATCGGTGCGAATTCGATAGCGAAGGTCGTCCATCTCAGTCCAAATACGTTCGGCGGGGGCGACGGGCCGCAGCTCGCTAGTTACACGTTCCAAGGAAAAGCGGTGTTCGCGCTTTCACCCGACGGCGGAGCCGTAGGCGGGGCAGCCCCGATCAACATCCTCGTCGATTACACGACGGGCGCCGCGAAGCAATTCACCGGATTCAACTTCGGCCCGTTCGGCGCGGGCTATGTGAATGGCATGGCGGTCGATCCCAACACCGGGATCGAGGCGACCACGACAGAACTGAACGCGCAAGTGGAGTTTTACAATCTCGTGACGCGCGCCGGCATCGCCGCAGTCCAGCTACCATGCACCGGGAACGCAGACCAAAGCAATAGCGGAGCAGGCATCGCAGTGGATCCGGTGCACAGACTTTTCTTGGTGACAGATCCTGCATATGCATGCGACGGCAGCCGCGACGGCGCGATCGTCGTATATAACGAAAAAGGAACTCTCGTCGAAACGATTCCCGGCTTCAAGTTCGCGATCGCGGAGCCCGCGCCGGCTCTTGACCCAGCGAAGCGTTTGGGATGGGACTTCGGGCCGCAGTTCAGCCAGCTGCAGCAATTCTTCTACTAGCGACACGCCCGCGTTCGACGCCGGTTAGGGCTCCTTTTTCCGTTGCGACAGTCGCGTGGTTGGGATCGGCGCCTACGAAGAACACTGTTTTGCAGATGCTATCCGATATTCGCAGGAAGCGCTCGAGCTTTCACCGCGGCGCCTAGACGCGCTCATCACAATCGGGCAAGCGTATGAGGCACGAGGCGACGTCGCGCGCGCAATCGTCGCGTTCAAAATCTGCGGCGCCGTCGCACCATACTACAGACCAGAGGCTGCTGCTTTGCTAGCTCGCGCGTATGCTCTTGGCCGTAGGATGAGTGAGGCGCAGGCGCAGCTCGCCTTTGCGCGAGCACATCGCGACGCGGCCGACCCTGTCGATCTGGCCGCCGCAGCGATCGCTGTCTACCCTTCTGCGAGCCGCCGCAATCAAAGTGTCGAACAGCGTACGAGACACGTAGCCATGTATGCGTAGAGCGGATTCGGGAGCGGCGTAGCGCTACATCATCATAGCAGGCAAGCCGAAGCCTTCATACTGGACGACGGTCATCAGCCCGCTCATCACATCGTGATTGTCCACCATGTGCGCGACGATGTGGCAATGCAGCGGCCAGACACCTGGATTGTTCGCGAGAAAATCGATGTCGACCGTCTGGCCAGGGTGGACCGGCACCGTGTTCATGGTCTGCGGCCGTTCGAGCGGGCTGCCGTCCTGCGCGATCAGTCGAAACCAATGGCCGTGTAGGTGGATCGGATGCGCCATGTTCGTGAGATTCCCGAAACGCAGGCGAACCAGATCGCCTGATCTCACGGCGATGGGCTGCGTCGCCGGAAACGTCTTACCGTTGAAGCACCAGTACTCGACCATGTCCATGCGATCCATCGCGTCGCCGACTCCAGGCAATGGATCGGCGCCGGGTTTCGCGCCCATACCGGTCATCATCATGCTGTCCGCGAGTATGGTTTGCTCCTCTGCGGCGCGCGCTTTCTCCCACGGGATCGAACTGATGAAAATCGGTAGGTCCGACGCATAGTGCGGCTCGCGTCCGTCAACTTGCGGATCGACGATGAACATGCCGCTGACGGAAGCGAATTCCAGCTCGTTGATGTGACTATGGTACATGTACGTCCCCGCCTGGGGCGCGATGAACCGATAGACAAATGTCTCATTTGGTCGAATCGCTTGTTGCGAGAAACTTCCGGACCCGTCCATGGTGAACGGGATCGGTATTCCGTGCCAGTGCAGCGAGGTCGCCCTGGGAAGGCGATTGATCACGGTGATTTCGACTTCATCACCTTCGCCGGCGCGCAACACCGGCCCGGGCGACGTGCCGTTGATGGCGGGAACAGATATGCGGTGTTTCGGCAATGGTTGAACCGTCGCCGGCGCGAGCGTCAGCGTGAATCGCTTCGTCTGACCGCTTCGGCTGACGGAGTCCGGCGGCCGCAACGGCGGCAACGCGCGCAAGCCGGCCGTCGTGAGCCGATCGAGTTCTGCATCAGCGCCCACAGACGAGGCGGCCGGCACGGTCGCGCCGGCCATTGCCTTCCCGACATTCGTCGTCGCCAATCCGAGCGCCCCGGCTGCACCAAGTCGTAGGACGTCACGTCGCTTTAGCATGTGGCCTCGCGCTGGAAACTACTGTCTTCGGCGGACACTTGCATGGCGCGCGTGTCTCAACCTTGGCGGATCACCGGTTCGGATCAGAAACGTGCGCCGTCGGCCTGCCGATCAAATAACCCTGAAGCGAGTCGCAGCCGGCAGCAGCCAAGAAGGTCGCTTGTTCCTCGGTTTCTACGCCTTCTGCAGTGACGGTCATCCCGAGGGCCTGGCTCAGCGCGATGATGCCTCGCGTGATCGCCGCATCCTCCGACTTTTCCGGCAGCCCGCGCGTGAACGATCTATCTATCTTCACGGTGTCGAACGCAAATGAGCGTAGGTAGCCGAACGAGCTATATCCGATACCGAAATCATCGATCGCGATCTTAACGCCCATCGATCGCAACGATCGGATGGTGCCGGCGCCGGCTTGTATGTCTCGCACAACCGCGCTCTCCGTCACTTCGAGCGTCAGTCTATCGGCTGGAAGACCTGAAGATCGCAGCGTTTCGCCGACGATCGACACGAGATCGGGATGCGAGAACTGTCGTGCGGAGATGTTGACCGCAACCCAAGGATAGCCGGCTTGGTCGCTGTGCCACCCAAGAGCTTGAGAACAGGCTTGGCGCAGCACCCATTCTCCGATCGGAATGATGAGGCCCGTCTGCTCGGCGAGTGGGATAAATCGGTCGGGCGGAACGAGGCCGAGCGTCGGATGTTCCCATCGGATCAGAGCTTCGAAGCCGCGGAGTCGGCGACTCGCAGCGTCGACGATGGGTTGGAAATGCAGCCGGAATTCACCTCGACCCAGTGCGCGGTAAAGGCTGTTTTGGAATTCAAGGCGTGAGTCGGCCTCGTCGTGCATGTCGGAACTGAAGAACACCGCTTGACCTCCGCCACTTTCCTTAGCGGAGTGGACCGCGGTGTCGGCTTGGCGGATTAGTGACTCGCTGTCGCATGCGTCGCCGGGATAGATGCTGAATCCGGCGCTCGCGTTGACGTATAATTCGCGTCCGCCGATGATGAACGGTTCCGAGAAGGCGCGCGTCACCTTGTCGGCGAGAAGCGTAAGGTCCGCTACGGTCGCGACGTCGGCGAAGACGATCGCGAATTCGTCCGAACCCAACCGGCCGACGGTATCGCCGCGGCGGACGATGGACGAGAGTCGATCCCCCACCTCCTTTAGCAGCGTGTCTCCGGCGACGTGGCCCAACGTGTCGTTGATATTCTTGAACCGATCGACGTCCAGGCAGCACAAAGCCACGAGTTTGCCGCGTTCGAGCGCACGGCCCAACGACTCCGATAGTCGCACCTCGACTTGCATCCGGTTGGGCAGATTCGTGAGGACGTCGAAGTTGGCGAGGCGCACGAGCTCGCTCTCGGCTATCTTCCGTTCCGTGATATCCAAGACGCTGCCGAAGCCACGCGTTGATGCCCCGGTCTCGTCGACGTCGTATCGTCCGACATTTTGTATGTGCCGGACGCTCCCGTCCTTATGATTGATGCGGTGGTCGATGTTCCACGAAATACCGGCCCGGATCGCATGTTGGACAGCACTTTCGACAAACGCGACGTCGTCGGCGTGAATGGCATCTCCGAGCGCGGTGAAATCCGCCGGCATCTCGTCGGCGGTTCGGCCGAATATGCGGAGCAGCTCGTCCGAAATCGTGCGCTCGCCGCTCTCACGATCGTACGTCCACGTGCCGAAGCGAGCCAGCGTCTGCGCTTCAGCAAGGGTATGTTCTAGACTTATGCGTTCGGTGACGTCAATGCAAAGGCCGGCTACCCCGATGATGCCACCGTGCGAATCGCGCAGCGGTTCGACGCGGCTTTCAAATGTCCGGTCGCCGAATGAATCCATGTAGTCGCAGGCTTCCCCTTTGAGGGCCCGCTCGTGCGAACTGATCGTCGGTCCAGCCTGGTCGTCGAACATCCGTCGAAGATTGTTTCCGACCATAGAATCGTCTTCAGCCCCAAGCCTGCGAAGCGCTCCGCCGATCGAAGTCTGTATCGTGAGGTCGAGATCGGTCACCCACAGGATGGCCGGCATGTGATCGATCAGGCGGCGGATCCGCCGCTCGTGATCGAGTCTCTTCTCTTCTGCATCGTGTCTCGACGTTATGTCCAGGAAATAGACGGCGATCCCATCCGGAGTCGGCCGGACACGTGCTTCGTACCAATGATCATTGAGCAACGAACGGAACTCGAACTGTGACGGGATGCCATCGTGCATCGCGTCCTCGTAGCGCCGCCGATGTTCGGGTTGCGAGAACGACGGGAACCACCTCTCGATCGGCTCACCGACGAGCTCCTCGGCGGGCTTGGAGAAAAGCGACTCCACGGTGACGTTTACAAATTTGATCTTCCACTCGCGATCGATGTGCACAAAGTGTTCGACGATGCTTGCGAGGACTTCAGTCAGTCGATCCGCTGTTGCTATCGCCTTCGAGCGCGCGCGAAGTCCCTCCGTAGCGATTGCGATAACGCCGGCGACCGTCAAAGCGAAGCGAACATCTTCTTCATCAAAGCGTTTCACATTCTTGACGTAGCCGACAAGCGACCCATAGTCTCGCGTGTCAGAGCGGATCGGGATGCCGATAGCGGCGCGAATCGAGTAGCGATCGAGAAACCAAGCGGAATCAAGCGGCCTATCGGAAGCGTCGAGATCGGCGGCTGCGACGACCCCACGCGATCGAAATGATTTGGCCGCCAGCGAATCGCCCGCGACATCGAATGTGATAGAATCGAGCGCGCCTTCCCAACCTTCGGCGGCCACACACTTCAGCGATCGATCGCGCCATTGATGTTCGTACGCGAGAACGAAGTCGACCGCAAGGCCGTCGCGCAGCAGCCGGGCGCCGAGGCGCTTCAATTCGATGTCGGATTGCTCTGCGATCGCCGCCTTGGCGAATTCGATAAGCGCTTCCTGACGCCTGACCTGCTCAAGTAATATCGGTGCCGGGATTGATGCCGCATCAACTGCCTGTCGAGCACGCTTCTTGGCCGGAGCATCCTCGTTCGACACGCTGATCAGCATCGCGTGCCGACCGGCGTAAGTGATCGGCGTCGCAAATCCCTCGATGCGCGTCACACGACCGTCGACGTCAGATATCCGGAAGCGCACGACTCGGGGTCCAGCGCGCTTTTTCTGCAGGCTCTGCCCGATGAATTCTTCCTCGCCGCGCGCGATGATGTCGGCGAGTTTAAGGCTGTAGAGCTTTCGGCGCGCATAGCCGAAGAGCGAGACGGCGGCATCGTTGGCATCGATAATCGCACCGCTGCGGATATCGTACGCGAACACCGCGTGGCGGGCGCTCCCAAAGAGTAGTTGGAACGTCTGCTTACCGGTATCACGCGCAGTCTGGGTCAATCTCTTAGTGTCCAATGGAGCGCCGCGACAGTGCCCTCTTTAAACTCATCGGCCTTCGGCTTCGTGCCGTGGTCGGACGGAACCGATCTGCCATGCACGCGTGACGGACGTCACATCCCCTTTCCGCACTGTAGTAGGGCAAGCATCGCTTGTCCGCGTAAGCGGCGCGTATGGATCTTGGCATTCGAAATCGCGTCGCGCTCGTCACTGGCGCGAGCTCGGGGTTGGGAGAGGCCGTCGCCCTCGCACTTGCAGCCGAGGGCGTGCGGCTTGCGATCGCCGCGCGGCGGCGTGACGCGCTCGACCGTGTCGCCGCAAACGCGAAATCGCGCGGCGCCGCCGATGCCAAGGCGTTCGAGGTGGACCTGGCCGACGCGGCCTCCGTCGATGCGCTTATCGCAGCGGTGCAGCAGGCTTACGGCGCGCCCGAGATTCTCATAGCAAATGGCGGCGGCCCAAAGCCCGGCGCGGTCGAAGGTCTTTCGCTGGACGATTGGGATAACGCGTATCGACTTGTCTTGCGCAGCATGCTGCAGCTCGTCCACGCATGCGTCGGCCCGATGAAGGCGCGCGGCTGGGGCCGTATCGTCGCGCTGACATCAAGCTCGGTCAAACAGCCGATCGCAAACCTGGCGCTCTCGAACTCGCTCCGCGTCGCGTTGGTGGCCGCACTCAAGACTCTGTCGGCCGAGGTCGCCCGGCACGGCATCACGGTCAATTCCATCGCGACGGGCCGCGTGCTCACCGACCGCTTGCGGCGACTGAACGGCGACGACGCGGCGATTGCGGCAGCCGCCAGCACCGAAATCCCTATCGGCCGCGTCGCCACGCCGGAAGAGTTCGCCCCGCTCGTCGCATTTCTGTGCGGTGCTCCTGCGAGCTATGTCACCGGTCAAACGATAGCGGTAGACGGCGGGCTGATCCGCGGACTACTCTAACCTGCCTGATATCATGGCGTGTGCAGGGCTCTGAAAAACGCATAGACGACGAGCGGCACCGCGACGAGTACGTAGAGGCGAAGGACCCACAGCAAAGCGATCGTGCCGGGCCCAAGTCTTCGGCGCGGGTAGGGTTTCTTTTCGATCATCTCGCCACCAGATTCGGGAAGATGACTATGAGACCGTAGGTCGCTCCCATCGCCGCGATCACGATCACGATGATGCCGCCTGCGAGGTTGCTGCGCCAGCGGTTTGCGAGACCTCCCATGATCTCACGGTCGTTCGCAAGCAGCAGCAAGAAAAGCAGCGCCGGCGCCATGAGCAGCGTCGCGATCACGTTGACGGTAAGTGTCATCGCAAGGAGCGGCGCGCCGGGGATCAGGACGAGCGCCGCCGCTACCACCGCGGAGATGATCGCCGACAGATAGAACGGCCTGCCGCTCGCAAAGTCGAGATTCAGACTATGCCCACGCCGCAGCACTTCACCGAATGCGTATGCCGAGCTTGTCGAAATCGTCATGGCGGCGACGAGCCCCGCTTCGATGATGCCAAGCGAGAAGAGCGCCGCGCCAGCGGAGCCGATATACGGTCGTAAGGCTGTCGCGAAGTCGGCGCCGCCGGAATAGCTTGCGACGTCAACGTGATGCGTGAAGAGCGGCGTCGCCGCGATAAGCGTCGCGATCGCGGCGCACACCGCGAGGGTAGAACCGATCGCGGTATCTGCCCGGCCTTGCGGCAGGTCTTTAACGGTCAGTCCCTTATCCACCACAGCGCTCTGCTGAAAGAAGATCATCCATGGAGTGACCGTGGCGCCGACGTTCGCGAGCACGAGCACGATAAAGGCCGCGTTGACTCCGCCGGGCAGCGGCCCCCAGGTTCCGAGCGCCCGCACTATTCCCACAACGTCCGGATGGGCCATCAAAGCGGCGGGGATGAAGAGCAGGTTCGCCGCGCTCAGCATGAGGACCGCGCGCTCCCATGTGAAGTAGCGCCGCGCGGCGAGAGCGGCGATCACGATCACGAATCCGATCGGCACCGCGACCAGCGCCGGAATCCCAAAATAGGCTGCGCCGGCTCGAATCGCGATGAATTCCGTCACGAGCGTGAGCGCGTTGCCGATGAACAGATCCAGCATCGCAAAATAGCCCCAGAACGGGCCGAAGCGCTCGAAGATCAACTCGGCGTGCCCGCGCTGTGTGGCGATGCCGAGCCGGACGGTCATCTCCTGTACGACGAACGCCATGACGAACGTGAGGCAGATGAAAGGGACGAAGAATCCAACCCCGTACGACGCTCCCGTCGTCGCATACGAAAGCATGCTCGGGCCGTCGTTTTCGCCGAGCATGACCAATATGCCGGGTCCGACGAGGAGCAGGAGGACGAGAAGTGGTTTGCCGGCGGCGCGTGCGAGGCGGACCAGGCGGCGATCTTGCGCCCGCAGTTCTTCTTCGCGCGCCGTCGACGCCGCCATGGCCACTGTCAGCGAACCACGCAGCGGACTCGTCCGGCTGCGACCGGTGAAACGATGATGTCTTCGTTCCCAACGCGCAACGTGATACCGGCGCGGCTGCTTACGACGGTAGCGCGCATCCCGGGGAGCACGCCGAGCGCATCTAACCTTCGGACGACCTTCTCGTCGCCGTCGTCAAGACTGATGACGATGATCTTGGAACCGGGCGCAACCATGGCGAGAGATTGTTCGCGCCGCTCGCGTTTCTCGCTGCCCGTTCCAGGAATCGGGTGACCGTGCGGATCGCGCTTCGGATTGCCCAAGAATTCCGAGAGGCGGCGGGCGACGTCATCGGAGATCGAATGTTCGAGTTTCTCTGCAGCGCGATGCAGTCGTTCGAGCGGAACACCAAGTGAGCGATACAGAAACGTCTCAACCAACCGATGGCGGCGGACAACGCGGACCGCAAGACCCAGACCTCGGCGCGTGAGCGTGAGCGCGTCCGCGCGCCGGCGCGCGCGGCCGATAAGCCCGTCGTGTTCCAAGACGCGACGTATCTTGCTGACCGATGCACGGGAGACGCGCAGATGCCGCGCGAGCTCGGCGGCTTTCACGGCGCTGCCGTCGCTGAGTTGGTAGATCGCCTTTAGGTAATCTTCGCGCGCTCGATCGCGGGAACGGTCGGCCTGTTTGTTAACCATGGTTGCCAATTATCGTTCGCGATTGGGTGGGGCGGACCTTTTGTGTGGGGCGGACCTTTATGGTCCGCCGGCGCGCCATAAAGGCGCGCCCTACATTTCGCGCGGCGCGCCATAAAGGCGCGCCCTACATTTCGGGCGGCGCGCCATAAAGGCGCGCCCTACACGGCGCGGATAAGCGCGTCGAGGCGTGCGATGGTCTCGGCGATGTCGTCGTCGGTCGTGCGCGGATTGAGCGTGCACATTCGGACGACGATCCGCCCGCGAAGGCGCGTGGTCAGCACCGCCGCAAATCCGCTATCCGTCAACGCACGCGCGGCGTATCTATTGCGCCGGTTTGCTTCAGCATCCGTCATGTCCGCGGGCTGATACCAAAACGTCACGACACCCATGCTCGCGGGCGAACATACATGCCAGCCGGGTAGTCCCCGGACGGTTCGTTCGGAAAGCTCGGCTAGTTCAAAACCTCGTTCGATCGCTGCGTCGAAGGCGTCCGCGCCGAAGACTTCGAGCGACATCCAGAGCTTTAACGCGCGAAACGGCCGCGTCAGCTCCGGTCCATACTCCCAGAAATTGATCTCCTCGCCCGATGCGTCGGCATCTTCCAAATAGTCCGGCACTTCGCTGAAGGCGCGCTTCAGCTTCTGCTTATCCCGAACCACGACGCACCCGCAGGCGTAGGGCTGGAACATCCACTTGTGCGGGTCGACCGAGAACGAATCCGCGCGGCCCAGCCCGCGAAGCGTCGTGCGACCGCGCTCGCTCAAAATTGCGCCCGCTCCAAGCGCGCCGTCCACGTGATGCCAGAGATTCTCGCGTTCGCACACCGTCGCCAGCCGGTCGAGCGGATCGACCGCGCCCGTATTCGTCGTACCGGCGTTGGAGACTAAGCAGAACGGCAATCGCCCTGCGGCCCGATCGGCGGCGATGACTGTGTCGAGCAGCTCGAGGTCGATCTTGAAATCCTCGCCCGTCTTGATCTCGCATACTTGCTCGGGCAAGAATCCAAGGATGCGCAGACCGCGGCCGATCGAGGAATGCGTCTGATCAGAACAATAAATGACCGCGCGTTGCCGGTCCGCCACGCTGAGCTTGCAGTCGCGCGCGGCGTGCAGCGCCGTGAGATTTGCCATCGATCCGCCACTCGCGAAAAGGCCGCCGGCCGTCGGCGGCATCCCGGCGAGCTGAGCCAACCACGATATTGTCTGCAGCTCGATAGCTCCCGGCCCCGACCCCTCGAGCCACGTACCGGCGAAGACGTTGGCGGCCGCTACGAGCATGTCGGCGGCGATACCGACAAAGTTCGCCGGACCCGGCACGAATGCGAAATACCGCGGATGATCGGCGCGGCCCATGAACGGCAGCGCGCCGTCGATAACGCGACGCATGACGACACGCGGATCGCTCGGTCCGGCCGGCAGCGATTCGCAGAATTTGGCCGTTATATCGTCGTGCGGCGAGCGGCGTAAGGCGGGCAAGCCGGCCAACGCCAGGCGATAGGAAACCGCCCACTCCATCACTTCGCGACCGAGCTCGCGCATCTCGTCGGGCGACAGATCGAGCGTCGCGTCGTTGCGCCGCGGGGGCACCGCGCTAGAGATTTACGCGGCTCATGTCGGCGTAGCGCGCCCCGGCACCGGCACCGACCGGCGCGACGGCCTCGATTTCGGCGAGTTCCGCATTGGTCAACGTCACATCCGCCGCCGCACAATTCTCTTCGAGCCGCGCGCGCCGTCTCGTGCCCGGTATCGGAACGACGTCGTCGCCGCGACACAAGAGCCAGCTCAGCGCCAGTTGGCTCGCGGTGACGCCCTTTTGTTTCGCGATGCTCTCCAACGCCGCGACCAGACTCATGTTGCGTCGGAAATTCTCGTCTTGAAAGCGCGGATGATTGCCCCGGAAGTCGCCTTCTTCGAATTGCTTCGGATCTTTGATCGCGCCCGTGAGCAGGCCGCGGCCCAACGGCGAGTACGCGACGAAGCCGATGCCGAGCTGCCGAACGGTGGGAAGTATTTCCGCTTCGACGTCGCGCGCGAAGAGCGAGTATTCCGTCTGCAACGCCGTGATCGGATGGACGGCGTGCGCACGCCGGATGGTGGCAGGCGCTGCCTCGCTCAGGCCGAGATGCCGCACTTTGCCATCTTTGACAAGGCTCGCCATCGCTCCCACGGTCTCTTCGATCGGCACGGTCGCGTCCACGCGGTGTTGATAGTAGAGATCGATGTGGTCTACGCCCAGTCGTTGCAGAGACGCATCGCAGGCCTTGCGCACGTAGTCGGGTTTGCCGTTGATGCCGATCCACGAACCGTCTTCGCTACGTTCGTTTCCGAACTTCGTGGCGAGGACGACCTTGTCGCGCCGATCGGCGATCGCGCGGCCGACGAGGCGTTCGTTGGTGAACGGTCCGTACATGTCGGCCGTATCAAGGAAGTTGCACCCCAGTTCGAGCGCTCGATGAATCGTGGCGATGGACTCCGCGTCGTTCGAACTGCCGTAAAATTCGGACATCCCCATGCAGCCGAGCCCGATCGACGACACGACCAAGGCGCGCTTTCCTAGTATTCGTCGTTTCATCATGGATGTGGACTTGCCGATGCCGTCGGCGACCTCCTCGCATCGGGCGCGGGACCGAGTCGCAGGGTCCGCGAACAGTCCGCGCGGCGCTATAGAGGTGCGCCGGCGCTTTGATGACCCGGTTATTCGTCACGCGACCCACGTTGGCAGCCGTCGTCGCGTTCTTGGCGTTGATCGGAGGGACGATTGCGGCGTTCGGCTTGCGCGAGCAAGAACTGCCGAACGTCGATTTGCCGGCCGCCACCATCATCGTCTACTATTCCGCGGCAACCCCGGCCGAGATGCGCGACACGATCGTCCGGCCGATCGAAGATCAGCTTGCCGGAGCGCCGAGCTTGCAGCATCTCCAGTCGTCGGCGCAGCAAGGCGTCGCCTCGATCACGGCGGTATTTAGCCTTAAATCCAAAGCGGACGACGATCTGGCAGAAGTCCAGCGCCGGCTGCAAGCGGCGATGCCGAACCTCCCCGCCGACGTGCCCGAACCGCGCGTTGTGCTCTTCGATCCCAGTCATGCGCCGGTCGTGACGCTCTCCGCGACATCGACGGCGCTTGACCCCGGCGCGCTTTCGGCACTCCTCACCAATAAAGTCATCCCTGCGATCGAACAAATCCAAGGCGTCAGCACAGTCCTAGCCGACGGTCTGCTCTCCCCATCGGTTCGTGTCGAAGTCGATCCGGCGAAGCTCGAAAAGCAGGGGCTCACGCTGCTCGATATCACGAACGTCATCGCTGGAAACGCCGTCAGCGCCCCCGGCGGCACGCTCGTTCAGGCGGGCCGCGAGACCGGCATCAACATCCGCAGCGATCTTTCTGATCCGGCGTCGGTACGTTCGCTGCCCATCCCCGGCGTGGGCGTGACGATCGGAGATGTCGCTCGCGTCAGCAATGCCGATGAGCCGCAACGGGTTTTCGCGTACGTCGGCGGCAAGCCCAGCTTCGTCCTGGGCGTCGCCAAGGCCGAAGGGACGAGCGAGGTGGATGCTGCGCACGGCGTGATCCAAGCGATCCCGGCTCTCGAACAGCAGTTCCCTGGCGTCACGCTGCACGTCATCGACGACAGCTCGGCCTACACCGCGCACGCGCTCGCGGGCGTTGCGCGCACGCTCGTCGAGGGCATCGTGCTCGTCGCGATCGTCATGATCTTCTTCTTGCGGACGTGGCGCAACGCCGTGGCGGTTCTCATCGCCATCCCCACCTCGCTCTGCGTGACCCTCATCGTCATGCGGATCATGAACTTCACTCTGGACACCGTGTCGCTGCTCGCCATGACGCTCATCACCGGCATTCTCGTAGACGACTCGATCGTCGTCTTGGAAAATACCGAGCGTCATCGCGAACTGGGGCAACCGCCGATCGAAGCGGCGATCACCGGTCGTTTAGAAATCGGCTTAGCCGCGATCGTCATCACGCTCGTCGACGTCGTCGTCTTCTTGCCGATCGCATTCTTACCGGGGATCGTGGGTAAGTTTTTGACGGAGTTCGCGGTGGTGGTCGTCGTCGCAACGATGTCGTCGCTCCTTGTCTCATTCACCATCACGCCGGCGCTAGCCGGCAACTGGGCGCTGCACACGAAGACTCGCTTCGGCGGCGCGATCGGCGCCTTCACGCGCATGTTCCAGAGCATCCGCGATTGGTATGCCGACCGGGCGCTGCCTGGCGCGCTCGCGCATCCATGGATCGTGGTCTTCATCGCAGTCGCAACGCTTGCGGGTGCTCTCGCGCTCATACCCCTGGGCGTCGTCGGATTCGATTTCGATCCGCCGCAAGACAGCGGCGAGATCTTCGTCCAACTGCGCTTCGCCGGCGGCACACCGCTTGCCACGACGAGCGCCGCCGTCCGACGCATCGAGCGCGCGGTGGATAAGATATCCGATCTGCGCTCCGAAGTATCGCTCGCCGGCACCGCACAATCGCCGACGGGCGAGCGCATATTCGACGACGCGGTCGGGCAGATCGACATCCACCTTCGCGACAAGCGGATGAATTCGACCGATGACTGGGCCGGATTCCTCCGCACCGCTGCGCTGCGCGCCGTACCCGAGGGACATCCGGTCATCATTCCGGTGACGAACTCTCACTCCGGGAATACGCAGCCGCTCGATTATCTCGTCTCCGCCGGTGATCAAGATCCGACGCTTTATGCGCCGCGTGTGGCCGACGCGCTTGCTCGCACGTCCGGTGCTTCGAACGTTTTCAGCTCTGCCGGCAGCCAGTCGCCGCAACTCGACGTGACGTTCACGCACGACCACACAGCCGCAGGCGCTGTGCCTGCTGCGGCCGCCGCCGGCGCGATCCGGGCTGCCTTTGGCGGACTCCGCGCCGCGCAAGTCCCGACGCCGAACGGCCCGATCGACGTCATCGTGACGTATCCCCAAAATGCGCAGCGCGATCTGGCTCGGCTGAAGGCGGTCGCGGTACGGACTGCCGCGGGTACGACGACCACGATCGGCGCGATCTCCGACATGCGCTACGTGAATGCGCCGCGCACGATCGATCGAGTCGACCGCCACGACGTCGTCCACGTGAGCGCCAACACCGCGCCGGGATTCGCACTTTCCATCGTCGAGGCGGCGTTCGCGCAGAACTTGACGGCGCTGCATCTGCCGTCAAACGTGACGGTCGTGCCGAACTCCGTCGGCACGCAGCAGAATCTCTCCGATACGGTGCTCGGCCTCGGGCTCGCGCTGGGACTCGGGATGGCGCTCGTCTTTCTTCTCATGGTATCGCTCTACGATAGTTTCGTCGCTCCGCTCTATATCATGCTCGCAGTTCCGCTCGCGGTTGTCGGCGCGATCGGCGCGCTCGCGCTCGCGCATGAGACGCTCAACGCATTTTCCCTGATCGGAACCGTCTTGCTCATCGGACTCGTCACGAAGAACGGCATCTTGCTCGTTGACTATGCCAATCAGAGGCGCGCTGCCGGCGCGGATCGGATTGCGGCGATCGTCGAGAGCGCGCGCACGCGTTTCCGGCCGATCGTGATGACGACGGTCGCGATGATCTTCGGCATGCTGCCGCTCGCGCTCGGCCTTGATCCCGCGGTGACGTCGCGCCGAGGTTTGGGCATCGTCGTCATCGGCGGCTTGACCAGCTCCCTGCTGCTCACGCTCGTCGTCATCCCGGTCATCTACGCGGCGTTCGGACGGGATCGGAAGCGCAGCGCGTGATCGGTCGGCACGTCGGGCGGCAGGCCGTCCTCAACTTCTATTGGATCCCGCTCAATCTCCAGACCACCGCGCTTATGGCGATCGCCGTGCCGGCGGCGCTTTTGCAGTACCCCGGCGACCATACGCGGTTGCTCGCGCTGCTCGCGACGTTGGTCGCGTTCATGGCGATGATCGTGCCGCCGTTCGCCGGCGCGTTGAGCGATCGACTGCGGCGCGGAGGCGCGACGCGCAAGCCGCTCATCGTCGGGGGCGCCGCGCTCAACGCTGCGGCCCTCATCTGGATGATGCAGCACGGATCCATCGAGACATTCACTGCGGCGCTGCTGCTCGGCGTTCTCGGACAGAGCATCAGCCTCGCTGCATATCAGGCGCTCATACCCGAAGTGGTCTCGCGCGATGATTGGGGATTGGCGAGCGGCTTCCAAGGGGCCGCCTCTCTTATAGGGTCGGTCGCAGGGCTCGCGCTTGCAAGCCTGACCGATCCAGCGCGGACGTTTCTCGGTTCTGCCCTCGTGCTGATCTTAGGGGTGGCGGCGGTTCTTTGGACACCCGAAGGACGCTGGCACGCCGACGATGGGGAACATGCGCGCATCGGGAACTGGTACGACTTCATCGTCGCGTTCTGGTCGCGGAGCTGGACGATACTCGGCCTCTCGCTCCTCATGACGTTCGTGCTCTACTTCTTTCGCGACGTGCTGAAGTATTCGAATCCGTCCGCCGGCACGGGCATCGTCGGCGGGATGGCGCTCGTCGGCGCGATCGTCTCGAGCGTGGCGATGGGCATCCTCTCCGATCGCGTCAAGCGAAAATACGTCGTCGCGCTCGCCGGCATTCCCATGACGCTCGCGGCTGTCGGCTTCGCGCTCTTTCCGAACGTGCAATGGATCATGGCATTCGCGCTCTTGTTCGGACTTGGGTACGGCGCGTTCGTCTCCACCGGCTGGGCGCTCGCCATCGATTCCGTGCCGCAGCTGCGTGACGTGGCCCGCGATCTCGGCGTGTGGGGTATCGCATCGAATCTACCGGCCGTGGTAGCCCCAGCGGCCGGCGGCTGGCTGCTCGCCCAATTCGCGGTGCCCGTGATCGGGTACAAAGCGCTTTTCATCGCGGCCGGCATGAGCTTCGCGCTCGGTTCGATCTTCGTGCTTGCCGTGGGCGAACGCAAGCGCTTCGGCATCTGTTTTCAGTTCGTCGCGCTCGGCCTTGCGATGCTGTACTTCCGCCTTGCATATCGCATCAGGCATTATGGCCGGCTTCCCCGCGATCGCGGTCCGACGCTCGTGCTCTGCAACCATCAGCACGACTTGGACACGACGGCGGTCATCGCCCAGCTCATCATCGATGGGCCCTGGTACGAGCCGATCTATGCAGCCGGGTCGCGGCGCATGTTCGAGCCGGGTTTCATGGGGGCGCGCACGCGCTGGTTACGCAAGGTGCTGCGCTCCGCGAACTGGGCTGGGCTCTTCAGCGCGCTTGGCTGTCTGCCGATCGAAAACGAGTTGCGTACGCGCACCATCGCCGCATTGGCGGCGGCGATCGAGCGCCGTCACGGCGATCTGCTGCTCGGAGACGTCTTCCAAGGTTCGGCGCTCGTCGCGCTCGGTGAGGGGGCGGCGGAACTACGAGTTTCGGATCTCGGCGATCCATCGCTCTATTCGGTCGGCCGCGACGTCCTTGCTAGGATCGAAGATGTTCGCGCACCGTACCGCGACGAGATCGTCGCGCAGACGCGCGCCGATCTTGAAGCCGATCTGCAGCGCATCGAGCAGACGATGAGACGCGGTGTGACATTTTTTCTGACACCGGAAGGGCGCTATTCGCGAGACGGACGCTTGAGCCGCCTGCGCACCACGCTCTGGCGTCTGAAGCCGCTCGCGACCGTCTATCTATCGTCTGTCAGCTATGACCCGTTCGTCGGCAGGCGGCTGTCGGTGCTTTTCCGGATCGCGCGGCCTGCCGCAGACGACGATCTGGCGTCGTCCATGGCCGCTGCACGGCCGATCACGACAAGCCAGTTGATCGCCGCGTGGCTGGCCGACGTACCGTCGGATATGTCGCTAGAGTCTGCGATCCGCGACGTTCGCGTGCGCTTGCAAACAGTGCCTACCGGCGCTTTTGTCGATCCGGAACTGTCGCAGGCGCCGGACCGGATGGTCCGCGCTGCGTTTGCCGGGCTGACTCGTCTCGGCATTCTCGAGCCGTCACAAGCATCCGTAGTAGGGCAAGCATCGCTTGCCCAGCGCGACGAAACGTATGCGCTGACCGGCGTTCGCACACATCCCCAATTCCCGCTCGCGCCAGACATCCTCGCGCATCAAGCCAACCAATTTGCAGAAACGATTGCCGCGCTTCAAACGCTCGACAACCGGCGCGAAGCCGGGGAGGTTTCCCGGCGCGCCGCAACGCACGTCCTACCGATTGTCAGGGAAGGAAGTTAAATGACGAACCCTCGCATTTCGTTGCTTCGTGCTATCATCGCAGCCGCTTTATTGTCATTGCCGCTCTTACTCTTGGCGCCGCGAGCGGACGCGGGAACCACTGGCTCGCTCGTCGGTATCGTGACGGATTCGAAGGGCGGACCCGTTGCAGATGCCCTTGTTACCGCGACTTCGCCGTCGCAGGTCGAGACCGCTCGGACCGACGCCCAGGGCCGATTTACGATTGCGTCACTAGCCCCCGATAGCTACTTTGTATTTGTGGACAAGGTTGGGTACGAGGAAGCGCGGGCATTTGGCGTCGACGTATCCGCCGACAACATTCGATCGATAAGTTTCGTTCTGGGCCCGCCATTAAAGGTTCTCGATGGCGAGACGGTTTACGCGCCGAGCGGTCTGGTTCGGTCGGGAGTCGCTAGCGACGTGTACACGATCAGCGCATCTCAACAATCGAAGGTCGCATCGCTCGGCGGCGGCGGCGGATTGGATAACGCGTATTCGGCGATCACCGCGGTTCCTGGCGCGTTCGTTCCTCCGAGCCAGACAGGCTGGAACCAGCCGGTGTTCCTGCGGGGCGGCGATTTCACCGAAGTCGGCTACGAACTCGACGGCGTGCCGCTCAACCGATCCTATGACCACATCCCGACGACCAATCTCTCGTCGCTCGGCCAGCAAGAGCTGCAAGTCTACACCGGCGGTGCGCCGGCGGAGGCCGAATCGAACGGCCTCTCCGGCTACATCAATCAGGTCGTCAAGCAAGGCACCTATCCCGGAACGGCAACCCTCGATCTTGGCATCGGCGACCCCGCGTTGTACAACAAAGCTAATCTGGAAATCGGCGGAGCCACGCCCGATAAACGTTTCACGTACTACGTCGGAACGAGCATCATCAACCAAGATTTCAGATATCGAGATGAGCAGAACGGCGCAGATTTCTCCTCGCAATTCGGCGCACCGTTCGATTTGCAATTCGCAGCGCTCGGCCCGATCACCGGAGTCGGTCCGCCAGGCTGCGGTCTTCCGAACGGATCGAACTTCACGGGGTGCTACGCCAATCGGGCGTTCTTCGCTGCGCTTCCCGCGGGCCCAGGCGGATACGTTCTCGGGCCCTACGTCATGGGCCACAACTCGAACATCGCGGACCGCGAGAACATCGCAAATCTCCACTTCGGCATTCCGCGTGCGAACGGCCGCATGGACGATTTTCAATTGCTCTACGACACGTCAGAGCTCTACACCGATACCTACTCGTCGTTTCTTGATTGGGGCGGATCTCCGTTCTGGCAAGGCATAGACGGTCAGGCATTCGGCCTCAAAGCGGGCGGGCCGCCATATCCGACATTCGTACCGGGGTTCGCATACGCTCTGCCGTTGGGGCAGATGCTGACCGGCACGCCGGGAGGTCCGATCAACGGAGTCCTTCCCTATCTGTATCCCGGGTCCACGCTCGCCAACGCCGCCGGACCGATTGCACTCGGCCAACGCGATGCATCGTCTAACGGTCAGAGCATCATCAAGGCGCAGTTCCAGCACAACTTCTCAAGCGACGCCTACATCCGCGGCTACGCATACAGCGCCTATTCGAATTGGTTCGTCTCGAGCCCCAACGGTCTTTCGCAGATATTCATTTCGAACTCGGCCGATCGAGAACTCTCCACGCATACCACCGGTTTCGCCGTGAAGCTTGCGGGCGAGATCAACGGATCGAACCTCGTGAGCGCGCAAATCGCCTACCAGACATCGCGCAACGTGCAGGTCGATAATCAGCAGAGCACGACCTCGCAGCCGGCGCCGCAATCGTTGTTCGCCGCTCTCGTCAATTCGGCGAGCCCGCTGTCCGGCATCTGCAACTCATGGGATTTCAACCCGCTGGATTCGCCGACGCCTTCCTCGTGCGAGCCGCTCACGGTCTTCGCGCTGCGAGGCGCACCGGGAACGCCAGCGTACTTATCGTACAACGCTCCTTTCGTTCCGCCGCCTGCCGGATACGAGTGGCTTCCGCTCGAGAATGGAGCGACGGGAGATCTTAACCAAGTGCGGCCGGAGTTCGGCTCCTTCTCCATGCAGGACGAGTGGCACCCGACGGACCGGATCGCGCTCAACGTCGGCGTGCGATTCGACCGCTTCGACTTCGTACTGCCGTCGACGGCCGGCGGCGCTACTCGCGCTTTCTGGTTCAACGCGTGGAATGCGGTCATGTGCGCAAATCGCGGCGTCAACGGCGGCAATCCGATCGACGAGACGATTCTCGGTCTTCCCGCCGGCGCACCATGCTCGCTCGCTGGTCCGGGCTGGGTTCAGGCGCGGCTTACGAACTCCACCGCTCAAAGCTCTACGCTCGCGTTCAGCGAGTTTCAGCCGCGGATCGGCGGTACTTATACATTCAATGAGGACAACGTTTTTCGATTCTCGCTCGGCGGATACGCACAGCCGCCGGCCACGCAGTTCGTGCAGTATGATTCGCTGCAGCAGAATCTGCCGGCGTATATCGGCAATCTCTTCTACACGCTCGGCTACACAACGCCGGAGCATGACATCCGCCCGGCGGTCTCATACAATGGCGATATCTCGTGGGAACACAGAGTTCCGAATACCGATGTCAGCTTCAGCCTTACGCCGTTCTATCGCCGCACTCGAGATCAGATACAACGCTTCTTCATCAATCCGACGACCGGCACGTATACCGGCGTGAACGCCGGCCGGCAAACGGTCGCAGGCGCCGAATTCGCGCTGACAAAAGGCAACTTCGGCAATGGCCTCACGTCGCAGCTGTCGGTCACATACACGCACAGCCGCATCACCTACGACGCATTGCCGAACGGTGCGACGCTGCTCACGCCGGTGAACAGCTCGATACAGCTGTACAACTCGTATACCAAAGCCTGCGCAAGCGCCGCGCCCTCGACCAATCCGAATAGCCCGTGCGGCATCTACGGCAACACGAACGCCGTAGCCACGGAAGCATCAGGCGTGGCCAATCCGTACTTCAACGAATCGGCGCGGCCGCTGCTCGACACGAACGGCTCGTACCCGACGTATGACGTCGTGCCGACGGGCCTTCAACTCTCGTCCGCCAGCGACGGGGTTCCGCTGGCCGCGTCGCTGCTGTTCAACGAACATCAAAATAAATGGACGATCGCGCCCGTGCTGCAGTTCATCGCCGGAAGCCGCTACGGTGCTCCGCAACAGCAGGTGGGCGTGGACCCGGCCTCTTGCGCGCCGTTGAACAACTCCGGCACGGTCAGCGGTGATCCGCGTTACCCGCGCGGCGGCTCGGGCAACCCATACGATGCGACGACCTGCTTCAATACGATCTTCATCCCAGATCAATTCACGGGCAACTTCGACACGCCGGGCGCGTTCAAGGAACCATCGTACCTCGGCGTGCATGTGCAGTTGGGCTACGATCTTTCCAGCCGCGCGACGCTCAAACTCAATCTGCTGAACGTGTACTCGCGCTGCTTCGGCGGCGACTCGCTGCCGTGGGCGATCGGTGGAAAGACGTGCGGCTACGACGTTCTGCCCGGCCACATCCCGCCGGTCGGCAATATCTTCAATCCGGGCGATCCCATCCAAGCGATTGTGCGCTATCCGTACGCGCCTACGCTGCTGCAGTCACAGCCATTCAACGCGTATGCGGATATCCAGTTCAAGCTGTGAAGGGGCCGACAGTTAGTTCCTTGAGGCGCGCAGCGGAGGCGGAGTAGCATCGGCGCTGGAATGGCAGCGCGATGGACGAAATATTCGGCATCTTTGCCGTATTGATCGTTGGGCTTCTTCTTATTTCTTGGATTCTCGGCGTCTTCGCTTTTGCGCGGACATACTCGCTGCAGCGCGACATAGACGCGCTGCGTCGCGAGATACTCATACGCGACCGCCCTGAGCCTGCAGCGCAGCAAGCGCCGGAGCCGCCGCCGGTGGCGCAGGCACCGCCGCCGGTTACGCAACCACCGCCGGTGGTCGCGCCAGTTCTCAGAGCGTTTGATCCGCTGCCGCTGCCCCAAAAAGAGAGGCGCGCGACAGACGAACCGGTCTCGACTCCTCGCACGCTTGCACCAAGGCCGGATTTTGAGGCCGTCGTCGGCGGCAAGTGGCTGAACGTGATCGGCCTCGCGGCCGTGCTCATAGCAACCGCATTCGGCCTCAAGTACGCGTTCGACGAAAATTGGATCGGCCCATACGGACGGATCGCGCTTGGCTTTGTCGCCGGCAGCGCGGTGCTCGCCGCGAGCGAATGGATCTTGCGGCGGGGATGGATCTATTTCTCCGAGGGTGTGACGGCGCTCGGTGCCGGCATCCTGTTCCTTTCGCTCTATGCAGCGTGGAATTTTTACCATATCATTCCGCCGGAAGCCGCGTTCATCGGCCTTGCGGCAGTCACGGGACTGCTCATCGCGATCTCTTTGGGCCGTAATTCGCAGCGTATCGCCGCGCTTGCGCTGCTCGGCGGCTACGCCACGCCGCTGCTCGTCTCGACCGGCCACGACGCCCAAGTACCGCTCTTCACGTACCTCGCGCTGCTCAACATCGGGCTCGTCTGGATGGTCATCGCGCGCGATTGGCGGACGCTTTCGCTTTCGTTTCTCTTTAGCGCATTGTACGGCGCCACATGGTATGCGCATTTCTACGATTCGACGAAGCTCATGCCGAGTCTGATCTTCGCGTCGATCTTCTTCTTGCAATTCGCGCTCTTGCCGGCGATCGTGGCGCGGCGCCGCGGCGGCCTGCTGCCCGACGGCGTTGCGATGGCGCTCGTCAACGCGGCATGGTACCTCATCATTCTCGACCGCCTGTTATACGATTCGCATCGCTGGCTCCTCACCGCATCCGTGCTGGCGGCCGGCGCCTTCTTCATCATCATCTCTTCGCTCGTGCCCGTCGTCTCGGACAGATCGCAGACGCCGGCGCGGCCGGTCTTCGGAAGCATCGCCTTTGCTTTCGTCACCGCGGCGATACCGATCCGGCTGCAAGGACAGTGGATCGACATGGCATGGGCCATCGAGGGTGCGCTGCTCGTCTGGAGCGGCCTGCGCTCCGACACGAGGTGGCTGCGCTGGAACGGCGTCGCCGTGCTGACGATCGTCAGCCTATACCTCTTCCTTTCGCCGCTCACCGCGGACCGTGCGTTTCTGAACGGACGATTCGCGACGTTCGCGGTGGTCGTCGCCGCTTTGGCTGCCGTGCGATTCCTGTCGCGGCGCTACGCCGCAGTTCCGCGCGAAGAGGAAGTCGGGTACCGCGCGCTCGGAATCGCGGCCAACTTCTTCGCGGTCTACGCGCTCTCGACCGAAACGCTGCAGGCCCTTCGGCCTTCCGCGGTCGGCCCGTACGATCTCGCGCCGATCCAGCAATACGGACTGACGATCGTCTTCGCGTTGTACGCACTCGTACTCGCCGCCTTCGCGCGCGCGGCGGATTCGAAGCTTGTCCGCTGGCAATCGTGGATTCTGTTCGCGCTCGTCTTGCTCAAAGCGCCGTCGGCGGATTTTGCGGCCGATCTGCATACCCCGAGCGAATTGATCGCCGTGCGCTTTTGGACGTTTCTCCTCGCCGCCGGCGCGATGGCGCTAGGACTGTATTTCACACGCACGCACAAGACGCCGGCGACCGGCGTCGAACACTCGATCTTCTCCTGGTTTGAAGTCGCGATCAACGTCTACTCGGTCTGGGCGCTGACAGTCGTCGCGGCGCAAGCATTTGCCATCCCGGCCGTCTACTATACGGCCGAATGGAATACGCAGCAGATACTTGCCGTCACCGTCGCGTGGACGGCGTACGCGCTTGGATTGGCTATCTTCGCCCGCGTTCGCGGATCGAATACGGTCCGCTGGCAGGCTTGGGCCTTGTTCGCACTCATCGCCCTGAAAGCGCCTGCCACGGATTTCTCCACCAGCGTCGCGCCGCACACCGCGCTGACGTTGATCCGCATCGCGGTCTTTGTTTTCGTCTTCGCGGCCATGCTTTGCTCGCTGCTTCTCGTCCGCGATCGGGCGGCCGCGGGCAAGAACGATCGCCTCGTGCTCCGCTGCCTCGACATCGCGCTCAACGTATACGGCGTCTGGGCGCTCTCGCTCATCGTCTGGCAAGCATATGCCGGGCCGCCGGCGAGCACCGAGGTGTCTTGGAGCGCGGCGCAGCAACTCGGGCTTTCTTTGGTCTGGACGGTCTACGCGGTCGCACTCATCGCAATCGGCACGTGGCGTGATTCTGCCGTGATCCGCTGGCAGGCGCTTGCGCTTTTCGGATTTGTGATCCTCAAGGCGTTCTTGTTCGATCTCTCCATGTTGGCGCTTGGCTACCGGATCGCATCGTTCTTCGCGCTCGGCGTGATGCTGCTCGGCGCATCGTTTTTGTATCAGCGACGCCTATTCCGGCGCCGGCCACCGGAGGCACCGCGATGATCTCGTTCGCAGCTGCGCTGCTCCTGTCTGTCTCTGCGCCGTCGCCGACCGTGCAACAGCCGGCCCCGTGGCACGACTGGACGGAAGCGCGGCCCATCGATGTGCCGTCGCTTCGCGCGCCGGCGCTCGTCAGGCTGGCGCTTCCCAGCGATGTTTACGGCCAGAGCCGCACCGATCTTGCGGACTTGCGGGTGATCGACGCGCGCGGCGCGCAACAACCGTTTGCGATCGATCAGGCCCTCGTAGCCTCCGCGCGTTCGTGGCAGGACGCTTCGCTGAGCGAGCAAGGTTTTGTGCCCGGGAAATATTCGCAAGCGGTGGCCGACGTCGGCATCGGACGGACGATGCACGACCTGCTCACGATCGAGACGACCGCTGACGAGTTTTCGACGTGGGTCGAGGTCGCCGCGAGCGATGACGAGTCCACCTGGCGTATCGTGCGCGCGCGGGCGCCGATCTTCCGCTTCACGTCTGACGGATTCGCGGGCTCGCTCGATGTCGGCTTTGCGCCGACGCGGGCTAGGTGGTTGCGCGTCCGCGTTCTTGACGCGGCGACCGACTTTCCGATCACCGGCTGCCGCGTCGCGGAGGCAGTACGTATCGTCCCCGATTGGGTCGCCGCCGCGGCAGACATTCCGCCCGATCCGGCCGCGCCGCCGAAACAGACCCGGCTGACCGTGGACCTCGGGATCGCTCGGGTGCCCGTGTCGGATGTCCGCTTTCGTGTCGGGACTGCAGCTTTTGATCGCGCTGTTGCCGTCGTCGCAAGTTCGGACGGCTCGAACTGGGCCGACGTCTACGATGGTGAGATCTATCGCGATTCGCAAGGCGGCTCGTCGCTGGAGTTCAACTTCCCCGAAGCGCGCGGCAGGTACTGGCGGCTCATCATCTACAACCGCGACGATGCGCCGCTGCAATCGCTCCGAGCGACGCTCCTCGCGACGCCGCGCTACGTCACGTTTCTGGCGAGGCCGAATGTCCACTATCGGCTCATATTCGGCAACGCGCATGCGATCGCGCCGAGTTATGATTTCTCCGTTTCGACGTCCGCCGACGAGCGCGCACACGCCCAGCTCGCGCTGTTGGGGCGACTGGGCAACGCGATGAACCCGATCGCCCCAATCATCGCGCACCCATGGACGGAAAGTCACGCCGGCATTTTGTGGGCCGCGCTTATTCTCGCAGTCGCGGTCTTAGGCTGGCTCGCGTTTCGCGCGATGCGGTGACGAAGGCCCCGATGAAGGTCGGCACTTTCAGTTTGAGCGCAAGGCGCTGATCGCACGCGAACGAAATCGCTCCTTATGCCCGGAAAGAACTTTATCGTCCGCATGGCCGACCGGCTGCGATCAGGCAAGATCGGCGAGGCGAACACCGACCGCGATACCGCGCGTGATTACCTCTCGCGGCAGCATACGCTCGCCGCACTGACCGCGCGGTTGAAGTCCGCGATCGCCTCCGATGCGCGCTACTCGACCGTGCACTGCTCCGCCAGACCTACGGATGAAGCGCCGGAGCGGCTTCAGCTGCGCGCTGGAGAATCGATCGTCACCATGCGCATTGCGCCGGGCTCGGAATTCTTCGCCGTGAGCGGTTGCGGTCTTGGCAAGCGCTTCTCCGCGAATCCGGCGCACCTGCAATCCGATGATGTCGTGCTGTTGAGCGCGGACGAAAACGGCACCCATCCATACGGTACCGAATTTGGCGCATTGGATTTTCTAGAGGACCTGGTCCGCACACAAAGCGCGACGTAACGCCTGGGTCGCGAGTCTCTTGACAGCGGCACGATCATTCGCGACGATGGACGGATAGTGCTTTGGCGCGCTGTGGGCGCCGCTTTAGAGGGGAATCCGCCTTGAAATCCTTCGTCGCCGGCATCATCGCCGCGTGTATCCTCGTATCACTTCCCACCCACGCATCGGCAGGTTTCAAACCGCAGCGTGCAGAGGTCGGCCGCGACTATCCGATCCATTACGATGGTCCACTCATCCGTTATGGTCCGCTTTTTATCAGTCCGAATGGACTACCCGATTTCGGCGTGGCATTCCACGGCGGACCCGTCCAAACCACTACGGCCACGTATTCCATATATTGGCAGCCTGCCGGCACGTACATGAGCCCGCGATATAAGAAACTTATCAACCGCTTCTTAAAGGACGTCGGCGGCAGCCCGATCTACGGCATGGCCACGACCTACTCGGGATCCAATGGTCAAGTCCAGAACCTCTCCACGTTCGTCGCGTCGATCGTAGACACGACGCCTTATCCGGCTGGCGGTCCCACCGATGCCGACCTTCAGACGGAGATCTCTAAGGCGATCGCAAGCAACGGGTGGCCGACGGGCGTGGGCATTCAGTACCATATCTTCACCGCGAAGAACGCTGTGCGGGCTCCCGGCTACTGCGCGTATCACAGCGCATACAACTATAATCATAACAATAGGAAGCCGGTGGTCTACGAGTTCACACCCTATGTGGGCTTCGAGAATGGCTGCAATCCGCCGTACGGCATCACGCCGAACAACGACGTTGATGCGGACGGCTCGATCATCAGCGTCTCGCACGAGCAGATGGAGATGGTCACCGACCCGCTGCTCAATGCATGGTACGGCGTCGGCGGCGAGATCGGGGACATCTGCATCTTCAGTTTCGGCGTGCCGTACGGTCAAACCGGGGCGAACATGGTGATCCATGGCGATCCGTACTTCTTGCAAGAAGATTTCTCGCAAGCACTGGATGGATGCCAACCAAACCTGTGATACGCAGTCATTGAAGGGGCCGACGCTAGTCGGCCCATGCGAACGTAACGTGGGCCGACTAGCGTCGGCCCCTTCAATATATAGTTAGAGCCGACAAGAGGCGGCTGGGTGTGCGCCAGGTGGTGCGATGTATGGATCGGTCGGCGAGTACATTGCTTTGCGATCGCCGTCGACGTCCACACTGTACTCTAAACCGTCTCCGCACCAGCGACGCACATCGAAGCGTTGACCTGCTCTGTCGAGTACCACCACATCGAGGCCGCGCACGATCAGCGGGCGTCCGCGCTGCAAGCGTACCGCTTCTCCGCCTCGGACGAAGAGCGCGCGTCCCCCAGAGCCTTGCAACAGCAGTGTTCCGACACCATCGCGATCGACAACCAACGCCGACCGCGCGTCCATCGCGATCGCCCGAACGGTTCCGGCGCCGTGCTCCGCGTCCAGCAACGCCATGAACGCCGCGAGCCGGCCGAAGCGGTCGCGCACGCGAAAGTGCGTGTCGGTGATGACGCCGCGCAACGGCGGAAAATCAAAGAATTTTTCTGTGAAGCTGATCGCCGGTTCGTACGGATCGGCGACGGCATCGGGCGTGTGGACGTCGTGCGTCCGGTCGCCCGCCACGGCGTCGAACACGTAGCTCCCAAGAATCGCCAGACCGGCGCTTGTTCCGCCGACGACTCCGCCGCGGTCGTAGAGTTGCTGCACCGCTCCAGCGAGCGATGTGCCCTTCCAGATGACGTAGTCGGCCTGATCGCCGCCGGCGAAGAACACCGCTTGGGCACGCGATACGATTGCGGCTGCGCGAGAAATGTCGGAGGCCGATGCGCACGGCGGCAACAGTATCGTGCGTACGGAATGGTAGCGTCCTAGTCCGTGTATGTACGCGTCGTAATCGTTGTCTCCGCTCGCGCGCAGCACGACGAGATCACCAGCGTCGCGGCTCGGTGATCCGGCGATGGTCGTCGCGATCCACCGAAACGCCGAGTCCACGTCGGTACCGCCGCCCATGAGCACGAGCCCTGGCCCGCGCGAGCGAATCGCCGCCGTTTCGGGCGTGCCGACGGGATTGTAGAAGATCGCATGACAAGCCGTCGTCGCCGCGGCGGCAGGCGCCAACGATGCCGCAATGGCGATGACTGCGCTGAGCCAGATCAAGCGCATGTGACACCTCGCATCTGCGAGAGGCCAGTCAAACCGTCTGCGAGCGCGACTAGCAATCGGCTGCGGGCGCTGTGAACCGCCCAAGCACGTCGTAGTTGCCGTTAAGCGCCGCCGAAGGAACCTCGCGCGCAAACCAATCGACGTACGCAACGTCTTGCATCACGTAACCATTCACCTTGAAAAGCGTGCCGACGAGCGGATCGCCGACTTCGAGATGTTTGTTGCAGCCCTCAGTGCCGGGCGTAACCCACGGAGGCACGGCGTTCTCGTTGAACGGGTCGTGCAGCCATTCGGCGATCTCGTGCGACATCGAATCAACGTCGCCGGCCGAAGCGCCTGCCCACGCGGTCGTATAGCGGTCGCGCTCGTCGCCGCGCCGCACGTCGAATGAGAAATGCTCGCCGCCGAAGGTCGAGCGGCCGTTCTTCAGCCGGATATTCCTCGTCAAGAAGACGCTGAGCGTCGTCGGCGGAAGGCCGAGCTGCGAGACGATCAGGGGTTCTTCCGACTTGACGAACCAGTCGAAGTCCACAACGCCTTTGACGATTCCATGCAGGCCCGAGCTCGTGAAGCCATCGGCCGCGGGCACCTGCAGCGTATAGGTCGGCTCGACTGTAGGCGGAGCGAGCAAGACATGGTAGCTTGAGGATTGCGCCGACTGCCAAAACTCCGCCCGCAACACCGCATCACCGTACTGCGTCGTACCGCTCATGAACGGCGCACTTGCATAAATCGGCGAGGCGAGCAACGCCGCCGTCTCAGCGCTTGCGTCGAGCACTTGATCATTGGAGAAGACGACGCGCAGCGGCACGATCTCGCTTGCGATGAGCGTCGTCGTGCCCAGAGCCGGATTCCCGCCGACGATCTCTATCGGATAGGTCGTCGAGTTGTAGACGAATGACGTATGCCAGATCGGGATCGTCACCGTATGCGCCGCAGCGGGCGACTGAAACCCAACCGCGGTAAAGATAGCGCAGAAAATGACGCGAGCGCCGCGGTGATGGAAATTCATCCGGCTATAAGTCCTCTGGCCCGTGATTTCGCTCGCGCGTGGTCCGCGCCTGCGTGACCGCCCTTACGTTCGCGTTTCTCGAACCGACTTCACGTCGGCGCGGATTGCGTCCGCCAACTCTTCTTTCGTCGCGAACCAACGCTGTTCGCGCAAGAAGCGCCAACCGCTGACCGCGACGGAATCGCCGTATATGCTGCGGTCAAAATCCAAGAGGTGGGCTTCGACGATGCTTTCCGAACCGCCGAATGTCGGCTTGTCCCCGATGCTGACCGCCGCTCGATAGTCGCAACCTTCGTGGCGCGCGGTGGCCGCGTAGACGCCGGCAGGCGGCACAAGTTTTCCGTAGGAGCTCGTAAGATTCACGGTTGGGAAGCCGAGCACATGACCTTGCCCGTCGCCCAGCCGCGCTGTACCTCGAAGCGTAAAGGGCGAACCAAGCAGGCGGTCGGCGATGTCGAATCGCCGCTGTTCGATGAGTCCACGGATACGCGAGCTTGAGACTTTCTCTCCGTCCGATTCCAAGAGCGGCGCCGCTTCGAACACGGATCCGGCGCTTGTGAATTCGCGCCGCGCTAGGTCGCAGTCACCCGTGCGGTTGCGCCCGAAGCGCCAGTTCTCGCCGACGACGAGTAGTTTGGTACGCAAGCGCGACAGCAGCACTT
>Ga0070735_10000389_pt1 | contig 50220 bp, 35 predicted proteins | sample Coa_R1_FD_66443 | JGI IMG/M metagenome (GOLD analysis project Ga0070735, IMG submission 66443) | Surface soil microbial communities from Centralia Pennsylvania, which are recovering from an underground coalmine fire - Coalmine... | ecosystem: Environmental > Terrestrial > Soil > Unclassified ... | reverse complement strand
ACGCTTGACGCCTTTATGCACCTGCTGCGCAATAAGATCGATTCGCCGGGCCGGCCCAAACTGATTCACACCGTTCGCGGAGTGGGGTACATGATCCGGGCGGAAGAGCAGGTATGAAGAGACTTTCTATCGGACTACGGCTGACGATCTGGTACCTGGCGATTTTCGCGCTTGGAGAACTCGTCTTTGGCGCGGGCATGTGGTTTATTCTCCGGGAGAGCCTATTCGACATTGTGGACGACAGTCTGGAGAGTCAGGTCGAAGATCTCAAGAGTTTTCTGAATGCGCAAAAGAAAGACGTGTCCGTTGCCAAACTGCAGGAGGAAGTCAGTGAGAGCTACGGCATCGAGCATTCCGGTGATTTTTTGCAGATCTACAGCGAAAATGGGGATCTCATTTACCGATCCGCGTTCCTGCAAGCGCATCCGTCGACCATTATCCCAGCCGATCAAATCAACGGACAGTTCTTTCGGACTCGTCGTGTTGAGCACCAGCATTTTCGTTTTCTGTGTGAGAAGTTAACCGCGAACGGGCACTCCTACGCCGTGCAGATGGGTACTTCGTCCGATGATGCGGTCGGAACTCTTCATCTCTTTCGCTACTACCTGTGTCTTTTCGCTCCTCTGCTGTTGCTGGTTGCGGCTGGCGTGGGTTACTGGATGAGCCGCCGCGCACTGGCCCCGGTTGATGTGTTGGTGCGAACGGCGCGCGACATTGGGGGAGCCAACCTGAGCAGCCGTCTGCACAAGCTGGAGACCGGCGATGAGTTGCAGCGGCTCTGCGACACGCTGAACGAAATGCTCGACCGAATCGAGACTGCATTTCTTCGCGTGACGCAATTTACGGCAGACGCGTCCCATGAACTGCGCACTCCGGTATCGCTGATCCGGACAGAGGCTGAACTGGCCCTGCGGCGTTCCCGTGGAGAAGACGAATATAAAGAATCGCTCCGGCACATCCTGCTGGAGGCCGAACGTACTACGAGTTTGATTGAACAGTTATTGGCGCTGGCTCGCGCCGACTCCGGACGCGAAACGCTGCACGTCCAGCCTGTCGACCTGTGCCACGTCATGCGGAGTGTGACTGACGGGTGGCAGCAGGTTTCTGCCATGCGTGATGTGCGGTTCACGTCGAGCGTTCACGAACAAAGCACGTTTGTGATGGGCGACGAGACGCTGCTTCGGCGTCTGGCCGATATCCTTCTCGACAACGCATTCAAGTACACGCCGTCGCCAGGTTCGGTGCAGCTCTCGTTGGAGCAAAATGACGAGAGCGCGGTGATCCGAGTGCAGGATTCAGGAGTAGGGATCGCGCAGGAAGATCAGAGCAAGATTTTCGAGCGCTTTTACCGGGTTGATAGAGCCCGCAGCCGCGACCAGGGAGGCACCGGTCTCGGCCTCGCGATTGCACAATGGATCGTGGCGCAGCACCGAGGCTCGATCACTGTCGAAAGCCGTCCGGGCGAAGGCGCAACGTTCAGGGTGGAATTGCCGATGATCACGGCGCCGGTGCCAAGTCCGCAGCCGGCGTGACCATATTCAAACTTTTCGACGGGTGCCTTACAATAGGAGGGCCTTTCAAGCACGCCTTCCAAAGCCGGGATGGCGGAACTGGCAGACGCAGCGGACTCAAAATCCGCCGGTACTTAGTACCTTGGGGGTTCGATTCCCCCTCCCGGCACCAAGCACATCATTAGTTCGCGTGACTACCGACAATAGGCGCACTTCTCGTGGAGTGCGCCTTTGGCGCGACTGTAATTGAACTGAATTGGTTTTCTTCCGGATCCCCTCAAACTTCGGCACGCTCATCGTATCTCCCAGGAATGATCGAGTCGGTGCCACGACGATATCAGCACGACATCAGGATGATCGGCAACCCTGATCCGGCACGTACCCGCATGGCCCAGCATGGTTGGTCGGACCGATACGTCGGAAGGGTATGACTCCAACCGTCCAAAGAATTTAACGTGAGGTTCATACTTTTGTCACAAACCCGTAACAGCGCTCGGGATACACTCGCGCTGCGTTGTGCCATGGATTGAGGGCGGCTCAATCCAGTCAAAGTCGATCAATCTTCCAGAGTAAGTAACGGAGTAGCCTGCGGGCGTGTGAATGGGCGAACTGATCTTCATCGTCGATGGAGAACTTGCCGTCTGCCGTCAGATAGAGCAAGTTCTGTGCTCGGCCGGCTTTGAAGTATATGCATCTTCGGGGGTGGTGGCCTTACTCTCGGAGTTTGAAGCGAAGCAGCCGACGTTGGTCTTGATTCCTTTTGGTTTTAGCCAGGCGGCGGTCGCGGCCTATGAGCAACTTCGAGCCAGCACGTTCATGGAAAGAACGCGCATCCTTATTATCTTGGACCAAAACAAAAATAGAAATGAGGTCCAGGGTCTCAGCCCAGACGGCTGGATCAAACCTCCATTTACCAATGCTGAAATCGTGGACAAGGTTCGATCGATGCTGACCCGACCGAACTATCCCCCTCGTCTTTCTGCAAAGCCTGACTTATCAATCGATACGTGGGCAATGAAGATCCTGGTGCACGGAGTCGAAGTACCCATGACTACGCTGGAGTTTCGGTTGATCGAATATCTTGCGCGGCACCGGGGACAAGTATTCACGCGAGATCTTTTGCTGGACGCTGTGTGGGGCGACATGCAGTTCATCACTCCGCGAAGCGTAGATGCCTGCATTCTGAGGATCCGGCAAAAAATCGAAACCGATCGGACGAAACCCAATCTGCTGAAGACGGTCCGGGGCGTTGGATATCGGCTTGATGCGGCAACGGAGTGGGAATCGCCGGCAAGTGAAGCGTGTGGGTGCGTCGCATGCACGACACGGGCGGTCTCACTGGATGGACGGTTCGGCGCTAAGGTGAGGCGCGAAGCAGCGGCCGACCGCGTTACGCATGGGATGAAGTCTGCAAGAAGCTACGATACCAATCCAGCCTGATCGCGAGGGAAACTCGCGTTCATTCCGTAAGTCGGCCTCAGTGGGATGCCGATGTGGTGGAAGTCGTTCTACCTGTGACGATCCCGACGGCAGATCCTCCAGCCACGCCAGCGAGAATCCCGATGATGATTAGCACGATGACATTTTCCAGGAGTGATTTTTTGTTTTTCATGATAGGGAGCTCAAGCTAATGAGTCTCAGCGCTAACACTATATAGCCGAACAGATGCACCGAAGCTCTCATGAGGGAAATTCACTGAAAATTAACTTTGTAGTAGCTGCGAAGTGACAAGGCGTCGGCTAATATCTCGATTTCTTTAGATAGGAGTACTCGGAGTTCAGTGGGTCTTTGTCGCAAATATAGATCCCAACTGTTTCCGATCGCCTTGGATGTTTTATGCGACTGCCCCGACTAGTGATCTTCTTAGTCTGCCTAACACTGCCCGGCATAGGTTGCGGAAGTGGTAGTTCCCATGCGGGATCGCCAGGACAAATCTCGGGCAACTGGCAGATGAGCCTACAGAAAACAGGCAGCAAGCTCCCACCTAACACTGTTTCCGGATTCCTCGAGCAAAGTTCGGGCACGAGCATAGATGGCAACATGATGGTCACGAATGTCCCGTGTTCGGGGACGAGTCTGGTAACAGGCACGATCAATGAGTCGAACATTTCGATGAATTTGAATCCGAGCGGAACGACGCTGAGTCTGACCGGAACAATCGGTTCGACCTCTGCGACGATGAGCGGGACTTACGTGCTGCTTTCGACTGGGTGCCGAGGATCGGCAAGCAATCCGTCACAGAGCGGGAACTGGACAGCAAGTCTGGTGCAACCGCTTCAAGGAACTGTTACAGGCACCTTTGTATCCAGTACGCTCGGGTCATTTGACATATCGGGACAGGTGAGCCAAGGGCAAAGCAATGGAAGTTCAAATGCACCGCTGACAGGCACTCTGTCGATCACCGGTTCCTCTTGTTTCAGTTCGGCGACGATTTCTGGCGTCATCAGCGGGACTGCGGTGGCAATCAATCTTGCGGATTCCGTAGGGACCGAGATTGGGCAAATCACGGGGACAAGTTCTTTGGACGGGACATCGCTGACTGGATCCTACAAAATCGTGCCGAAGAATGGGCCTTCCGGGACGCCATGCCTCCAGGGTGACAGCGGTACCGTCACTTTCACGCGGTAAGGGCGAATTTAGCTTCAACCAAGAATGCATTTGTCCTCAATTACTGAGGCACGAGTGTGCACCAACAGTTTCGACAGCGGGATGGACTTCGAACTGCCGAAGAGCATATTCGCGCCTAGCCTTCAGTACGAGATTGTTATTTTTCAGGAGACGAACCAATGAAGCGATTGATTCTGCCCATCTGTCTTTGGTTTACGTTCGGAACAGCCGTGGCTCAAACCTCACAGGCGGATGGCAATACGACAAAACGTACGCGAGCGGCATCGCAGGCGGGTCCAAGTGTTTCTGCGCAGTTGCTCGAGATGAAGCAGGCGATCGAGGCACAACAGCAACAAATTCAGCGACTCGGCCAGCAGGTACAGAGTCGCGATCAGCGGATTCAGCAGTTGGAGCAGCGCCTGGATCAGTATCAGGCCACGGCAAAGGAATCCGAAAGCAAGGCAGACACGGCCGTGGCTCGCTCCTCGGAGCAGGATCAGACAGTGGTGGCTCTGAAGAGCGATGTCGCTGACCTGAAATCGAACATCACCAACACTGCGTTGAGCCTTCAAGAAACTCAGAAGAACGTTCAAGCCAGCATAGAGAGCCCGACGGCGCTGCATTTCAAAGGCATCACGATTACACCGGGTGGTTTCCTGGCGGCTGAATCAGTTTGGCGCCAGCATGCGCTCGCGTCAGACGTCAATACGCCGTTCAACTCGATTCCATTCTCGGGCGCAGCGCAGGCTCACATCGGAGAGTTCTACGGATCCGGCCGCCAGTCGCGTCTTTCGATGCTCGCGGAGGGCCGATTGGGTTCTGCTCGAATTGGGGGCTACATCGAAGCTGACTTCCTGTCGGCCGGCATCACTTCGAACAGCAACCAGAGCAACAGCTATTCAATGCGTCAGCGGCAGGTTTGGGGGCAGGCGGCACTGGACAGCGGCTGGACGTTTACCGGCGGACAGATGTGGAGTCTGATTACTGAGACTAAATCAGGGTTAGACAACCGGACTGAAGCTCTGCCGATGACGATTGATGCGAACTATAACGTGGGTTTCAGCTGGGCGCGCCAATACGGCTTCAGGGTCACGAAGAATTTCGACAACAAAGTGTGGGCAGGATTCTCGGTGGAGAATGCTCAGACCACGCTCGGAGGGCATGGTCAAATCAACAATTTTGTGCTTGGCGAGCAAGGTACGAGCGGCGGTCTATACAATCCAACGGCAAATTATTCGTTTAACGCTTCGCCAGACCTCGTATTCAAACTGGCCGCGCAGCCGGGTTTCGGACACTACGAAGTGTTCGGAGTGATGCGCGACTTTAGAGACCGCATCTATCAGTGTGCGACGATCACCACATTCGGAACCTGCTCAGGCGCAGTCACAAGTGCCAGCAATCAATCGAAAATCGGCGGAGGATTCGGCGGCAACGTGCGAGGAACTTTGGCGAAGAGAGTCGATGTCGGATTCCATGCCCTGGCTGGCAATGGAATCGGACGATATGGATCTGGCGGCTTGCCGGACGTTATAGCCGAACCCGATGGCTCGCTGACTCCGCTGCGCACTTATCAGTCGCTTGCAACTTTGGAGTTGCATGGATCCAAACTCGATGTATACGCCAATGTGGGTGATGAATATGCGGAACGGCGTTATGTCACAAATTCATTGCTGGCGACGAATTTTGGTTACGGATCACCGTTTGCGAACAACTCAGGGTGCGGCGGAGAAACCTTACCAACTCCGATCACAACTCCAGTCAGCACGCCGCCGCCGCCGGGAAGCACGACGTCCGGCACGACCAATGTTCCTGTCCTTGGGCCGACCGGCACTCCGATCAGCAATGGCTTCAATCCGGGTGCGCTGAAGAACTGCAATGGAGACACGCGAAACCTTATCGAGGGCACGATCGGCTTCTGGTACAAGTTTTACAACGGACCAAAGGGCCGTCTGCAATGGGGACCGCAGTATTCCTACATAGTGCGAAATACGTGGCAAGGGACGGGCGGAGATCCGTCGGCGAAGGAGGGCATGATACTGACGTCTTTTCGCTACTACCTGCCATAGAGCTGAAGCGGGCAGGGTGATTGCCGATATAGCTTTGTCCGGAAGAAACGAAACTGAATGTCTTCATGGGCCGTCGTTCCTTATTGAGCGACGGCCCGCATCGTGATGGGGGAAAAGAAAAACAGGCGCGGGATATGGCTGCTCGGCGCGCTGATCATCGTTGCTGCGGTTGGCGCTGTTTTTACGAATTGGGCTGGGTTCGTGCTTGTCGCCAGTGGGCAGGTTTCCAGTCATGTTGACGCCGCCGTTGTTCTTCAAGGTTCCACCGGCGGCGAGAAGGTGAGAGTCGCAGGGGCAATGGACCTACTGAGACAGGGGATCGTCGAGCAGGTCCTTATCAGCATTCCACCCAAGTTGAATTGGGATGAGCCGGCGCGGACGGCGGCGTATGCATATCTGCAGCGCAATTATGGGGAGCAGGCTGTCAGGCATGTGCTGTTCTGTGAAGTTGGGCCGAGCATAAACTCTACCGAAGGCGAGGCAGACGCTTTGTACGAGTGCATGCAAGCGTTGGGCTGGAAGTCCATTGTGGTCGTGACTTCGAATTACCATACACGGCGGGCGCAGTTATTGTGGCGGAGAATGCTGCGCAGGAGGGACTCCGGTATCAACCTCAGTATTTTTGGGGCTCCCGATCCTGATTTCCAGGCAATTGGATGGTGGCGCAAGCGGCTCTACGCGAAGACGTGGCTTCTTGAGTTTACGAAGCTAGTGTGGGAACTGTTCTGAGAAGTGAGTGCATGTTCGTAAGAGTGACGGATGAAGCCGAAAATAAGCCCAGCGCAGGCACCGTTTCAAGGCACCCTGTCAGTCGTTATTGCTAGTTAAACAAACGACCTAAGAGAGCGAGAAGACTAAGGGAGCGGGATAGGAGTTCCTGGGAAACAATAGTTAACCTTTCCGGAACTTCCTTGAAAATTGGAACTTACGTTGAGCTCGGATGGGCTCAGAACAGAAGCGACGACATAGCTGGTCCCGCCAACGCATCCCGGCAGCGTTCCACCTAGCGTGATAGTTCCGCTATTCCACTGCCCACCGATTGCGAATTGGGCGCCGGAAACCCAGAGTACATCATTGCTGCCACTGGTTACGGTAACGACGCCGGTGTCTGCTGCAGCGCTGAGGTAAACGACAGGAGCTCCACCCAAACCCGTGTAAAGTGCGGTGGACGGAAAGTGGTAACCCTGGGGGAGAGGAGTGCTTGGACTGACCTGGCTCGCAACGTTGAGGAGATTCATTTTCGCGACCCAGTTCCCCGTGGAGTCGATCAAGAAGCCGTAGTTCTTCTTGTCAACAATGCTGGTAAAGGTGCCGATTGCATTGGGGTCGGTGCCAGTTTTGAACGGAGCCCCGTCGGGAGTGTCTGGCATGGTCCCGTATCCATACCCGATCTGAGTTGGATCGAACGGAAGACCAGATTGTGTTGTAGGCCAAGCCTCGAATCCGACGCAATTACCGCCCGTCCTGCTAAGGAAGAGCGTGGGAGAAACCTGGTCTGGAATGTTGCTCGCCACCACACCCAAAGCGGCCATGCTCAAAGGCGCACTATCGCAGGTGGCCATGCTGGGAACCAACATTGAAGCCGGAGCCTGGGGATTCGCGAGATTGAGCAAGGCTTGGGAACTGGCTCCGCCGTCTGTGACAACACCAAGGCCTGCAAAAATGCTCATTGGGGTTGCAACTGGCGAAACGAGTCCGAGATTTGAAACAGTGGTAGCTGTATTCGCGTTGAGATTCAGAGTTTGCAACTCGCCCGACCCATTCCCGGTGGATGGGTTCAGGATGTACGGAATTGCGGCGACGGGATTCAAAGTGAAAGACTGCGAGGTCAATGCCGTAGGCGTGAATGGCAGCGCCGTGAAGGTTCCAGATGAAAGGTCCATCGAGAAATAACCCTGCGCTGTGCTTACGAGAAGGTGATTGTCAACGGGGTTGATGACGGCGGCGCAGATCATGCAGGTGATGCCATTGAGGATCGTCGTCTTCGATACCGGCGCCGTGTATTTTGCGGCGATGAAATTGTTGCTCAGATCGGTGGGGTCGTTGCTGGCGTCGATGATCTGGACGTCGGGCGAGGTATAGCTAATGACGGCCACTTGCAGACTGCTCTGACTGGCGACCGCCGCGTTGGGCACGTAACCGGCAGGCATCGGGATGGAATAGACCAAGGCAGTGGAGGCAGGGATTGTGCTCGAAAAAAGATCTTCGTCCAGATTGATTTCCTGGACTGTATAGAGACCGTTGGGATTCTTCGCTTGGTTCTGTGGCAGGTAGGCGACGTCAACCAAGTTCTTCTGCAGTGTCACAGTCAGAAGCCCCGCCGTGCTGTAAGAGAATCCGTTGGTATTGACAACGACGTTGAGGACGCCCGTGATCGAACCCATGATGGCGCTGACAACGGAGGCACCGAGTGCTGTTCCTGTGACCAATCCGCCCGAAGTGATCGAGGCAAAATTCGTGGTACTGCTGCCTGAGGAGGAACTCCATGTGACCTTGGAGGTCAAATCCACACTGGAGCCGTCGCTATAGGCTCCTGTGGCGATGAGTTGCCGAGAACTTGCCAGCGGCAAGAGCTGTGTTGATGGCGTGATTTGGATGCTGACCAGTGAAGAGGAATTCGTGAGGGGGCGACCGACGGAGCTTCCTCCACATGCTTGCCACACCAACATTGCGAACAGTAGCGGCGCGATGGACAATAATTTCAGCAATCTAGCACTCATATTGGGACTCACTCATGAAAACGAAAGACAACGCAGTACAAATTTCGCGAAGCCTACACGTTTACACGGCAGCTGTTACATTCGCGTCACAGCAGCGTTAAATGAGTGTTACAGTCGGGAAAAGTCGATTGTGGGAATTCCGCTACTGTCGCTTAGCTGCCGGAGCTGAGTGACCCTGCGGGGTTGCATCGGCCGAGGTGCTCTGAGGCAAGGGCTTTATTTGTGCTTTGATCCAATCGAAGCCCTCTGTTGCGCCGGCAGTGCGAAAATCCTCAGCATTCTCATAGCGAAGAATTTCGACGCTCTGCGGGGCGGACGATTCGATCTTCTCCTTCGCTGTATTGGGAGTGACCGTCACCGTCTTGATATCCCGCATTCGGATTTTTTGATCGAGCATTGTGGGCAGGATCTTGATGGGGTCGAAGTTCGCGACCCCTGCCAGGAACTCCGGCTTGACGTAGCGAGCGCGCTCTTCTTCGGGGACGAGCGTCGACTTCGCCATCCAGTCCGGCCAATCTCCCCAGGGATCCAGCAGGTCCAGCGTTTTAATTCGCGAATCCACCGACGCCGCGAGGATCGCAATGGTTGCGCCCGAGCCATCGCCGAAGATTCCGACGTGATCCATATCGAGATTCAGGTCCTTGCGGGTTGCAAGATAGTTCAGGACTAATTGCACGTCGTGCGACGAGGTGGCGAGCGACTCTTTCAGTTCGCTGACGAACCACTCTTTCATGGGACGGTCGTGATAACGCTGTCCAGTGAGCGCGGTAGCAAAGCCAATTGCCGTGTAGGCATCGCGAACCAGAAAGTCACAGAAGTCCTTTCTCAGAAAACGATCGGTCTCGAAAGGATAACTGTAGAGATACATCACGAGCGGAGACCTAGCATTCCCCGCGGGCCGCAGGATGTAAATATCGATTGGATCGCCGAGGCGCCATCCCACACGAACGATTTCTCTCGTAAACGAGCCTTCATCGTCTTTTTCATAGGTCAGGGGGTTTGTGGGCGCAAATTCGCTGCCGGTGAGCGCAGGTGTGGAGAAGTCCTCGGTGTTCTTTGCCCAAAGATCCGCCATCGAAAGATTGTGAGGACTGGAAGATGTAACGCCGGGTTGGCCAGAGCCTGTAGTGGGCGCGGCGTCGGTTTGCTGAGCCTGCGCGAGCATACTAGAAATAACTACGAAAACCGTGAAGAGTGAGGCGAATACTTTTGGAGCCGACAAAATTCACCTTCCGTTAAAACTGAAATGAGCGCGCGTAGGAGAAGTCAGACGCGCTGCAATAACGTTGCTCATGCGAATGGCACACGATCTTAAATGAAGGTGAGGCAGACTGCCGAACGGGCCAGTCTGCCTCGAGTTGCTTTCAAAGTGCGAGCAAAATTACTGCTTCTTGCACAGGACTCCCGGCGTCCAGACATCGATCGGAGACACCCACGAGTAGGGAGTGGATGTCAGCTTCGTGCTGGGTATGTGATCGAGAGTAACGGTTTTGCCGGTCGAAAGGATAGCAGTGATGGTAAAGGGACCATTCGACGTACCGGTGATGTTGATTTGCTGACCGATCTCAGGCGAGGTCCAAGTGCAACCGGTGGTCGTGCTGTTCGGAATGAAGAGCGGACCACTCTTCCAGGTGATGTTGGCGGAGGTGGTGCTGGTACCGACGTTGCCTGCGGCTAGCGGATATGGGCCTTGAATCAGTCCGCCCACGTCGCCACCCGCTTCCGTCACGCCACCCAGAGTGCAGGCGGTGGTAGCGGTGCAAGCGCCGGTGACGGCACCGTTATTCGGAGTGCCGGTGAAGCCGACCGGCTTGAAGTGCGAACGGTAGATACGGAGTCCACCTTCTACGTCAGCCGAAGTGTTGAAGGCAACGTAATCGGCGAACTCGTTGGTTGCGAAGGTCTGTGAATCCGCAGCCAGCTGAGTCGGGCCAAAGGGATCAGAATCGCCCGAATCAACCACCCAGCGAAGCAGAGACCAAGCCTTGTAGGTTCCGTTGCGCAGGTTCGGGAAGGAGAGACCGCCGCTCCACAGTGTGGCCGGGCAGACAGTGCCGGTGCAGTTTGGAAGTTGCTGGTTGGTTGCAGGCAGACCGATCGGATCTACTCCGTCGAGTGTGAGGTATTGGAAGCTCGCTCCGCTCAGCTTTGACGCATTGGCGAAGCCCCAGAAGATGTATCCGAGCACGTTGGCATCCGGCTGCGCGGGCGACTTCTTGATCGCGTTGACGACTTCGCCCGTTCCGATCGCACGAACGCGATGGCCGTGGGTCGGGCAGCCGAGGTCGAGGGGGTTGTAAGGAGAGTTAAAAGGATTGATCACGCCCTTTTCCTGCGAGTCACTGGTGTTGCCAAAGCTGCGGAAGAGGGTGAACTCGGTGGTGTTCATGGTGCCGGAGAGAGGTTCACGCAGGACGACGGTGATAGGGTTGCCCCCGCCGTCGCCGGAGCCGCCAAACGCCGGATTATGCGAATCGCAGATCGTGGTGCCATCGAACAGGTGCGCCAGCTTTTTGCTGGTAGTGCCGGTGACGCCGACGCCAGTGGCGGCGTCGACAACGTTCGGATCAAACGCACCGTTGTTGTTGTAAACGAAGATGATCGGGGCAGCTCCGAGAGGAACCGTGGTGAAGCTGCGAGCCGACTTGTGGGTGATGGGATCGGTTCCCGTCAGAGCGAACTTGGTCGGAACAGCTTTCGTACCCGTACCTTGGTTGGTGAAGATCGGAGCTCCAATGTTGGCATTGGGTCCTTTGTAGCCCAATCCCGTCCATGTGCTCGTGTTCAGTGTGCCGAGAGCGCGGGTGGTTGCGTACGCCGCGTCTTCCGGACGGATATCGGTAAGGCCGACGTTGATGTGAGCGCCGCCGGACGCGCTGGTTCCAATGACGGCCGACACGTTCGGGGCTGTCAGCAAGGAAACATCGGGATTGTTATCTTTCCACAGGCTGTTGGGGCTCACAAGATTGTCCCCGGCAGCTTTCGGAATGACCTGTGCCTGTGCGCCGAAGCTTCCATCGCTATTGACCGCGAGGAAAGAACGTACACCGACGGTGGAGTCTACGCTGATATCAGCCCAGACATCCTGGACACCGGTGTTTCCGGTCGCATCGCTGCAAGCGGCTGTCCACACGATCCAGATGTTGCCAAGCTCTGGTTGGATGAGACTGCTGCGGTTGTCGACCACGTTGGCAGAGTTCTTACCTGTCCAGTGGAACGGGCACAACGCACCACTCGATGCGTTCGCAATCTGGACGGCAAAGTCGTCAGCACCCAGCGCGGCGCTGAGGAACTGAGCCGAGGAGCCCGCGCCCATAACGTGCAGGGTTTGAGCTTGGGCTGCTGGCAGCACGGCCGTGACCGCTAAAGCCAAGGCTGCAAGAGCGAACTTCATTCGTGTCATCTGTATCTTCTCCTTGTGAAGATCGAAAGCGTTTGGACTTCCGTTGAGCGAAGCTTGCGGGCGGAAATCCGCGCCTCAAGCGCTTTTCTGGCGAAAATAAGCGGAACTGGGAGTGGCGAGCGCTGCGGAAGGGCAGTTCTCGTCGCGATGAACTATGACGGAGGGCTGTTACCCGTTCATGACCAAAACATTAAATGAATGAGAATTTTTTTCCCGCTCCGAATTTCTGCACGAGTGAAGGAGGAATACTCGCAATCGGCCGCGCGTAGCTAGTCGAATTGCTGCCGTTGAAGGGCTCACCACGGAGCGCAACGCTCTTTCCGCGAGCGAATTATTTCGTAGCGGCTGTAACACTCAATTAACGAAATCGTCACGCGAATGTAACAGCTCCCGTGTAAACGTGTAGGCTTCGCGAAAACCGCTCACGCAAAGTGTAGCCAATTTCGTGTAGCCAGAACCGTTACCACTGGAGTACGCGGCCGGCAACAGCGTCCGCCGCGAAGTGCGGAGTCGTTGCCGCTGTTTTGGGGCTTTGGAGTTCGAGTCCGACCAAGTTCAAAAAAGCGCCGCAAATTTACTGGTCCTCGGTGTTTAGCTCGGATGTATAGCTCGGAGGCATTGTGAGGGGTTTTCGCCGACTTTCTCTGTGTGCGTTTCTTATTTGTATGGGATCGTTTTCTGCGGGTGGATTGACGACCGCTGCGAGGCTGCCCCATTTAGTCTTGACTGCTAGCATTTCGGACGCTGCAGTGGTGAGCGGTTCCGTTACAGATGGTAATGGGAAGCCGGTTGCTGGAGCAGCGATTTCTGTCCAGGACGCTTCGGGACGAAATTACTCCGGGACGACGGACAGCCACGGGAACTTCCGCATATCGGGCATGCCGGCTGGAACCTACACGGTCTCCGTTGCCGGCAAGGGATTCAAGCGCTACGAGCGCAAAGAGGTTGTACTCGTGGCTGGCGATGTTGTGCCGGTCGATGTGGTGCTGCAACCCAATCCACTTGCTGCTGAATCAGATGTGCAGACAGCCACCGCAGCCAGCAAATCTGCTGCAACACCAACGTCCAGTCAGACGGCTTCCGATGCGGCGAGTTCGAGCACAGCGTCTCCTCGAGCATCCACCACCGCTGTTTCTTCTACACCGACTGCACCGATGTCTGCTCCGACAGCGATAAGTAACGTCGTAACCACTTCGCCCGCCTCCCAGGCAGCGAAGCCAGCGGACGCTGCGAGAGATCAGGAGCGCAAGGCCGCGATCAGCGGAGTAATTTCAGATGCGTCGGGCTCAGGCATTGCCGGCGCGACCATGCAAGTGAGCAATCCATCGGGTTTCAGTCAGTCTGCAAGCACTGACGCCCAAGGGCAATACTCAGTTGCGGGGTTAGCGGCGGGATCGTACCACCTGGAGATTTCAGCAAAGAATGTGAAAGCTTTCGCAGCCGACGTCGTTCTCAGTCCCGGTCAGATGCTGACTTTGGGAGCAGGCATTACCGACACCACTGCCGCTCCTAGTGGAGATACATCTGCGTTCAAGGGCGCAGTAGTGGGCACGGTCGCGGACCAAACCGGGGCTGGAATCGCCGGCGCAAGCGTGCAAATGAGCGAGGCTTCAGGACAGAAGATGACATTTGCGGCGGACCCGCAGGGTCAATATGCGGCGACAGATTTGTCCGCGGGATCGTACGACATGTTAGTTTCAGCCGCGGGCACCAGGATATTCTTCGCGCGGATCGCATTGAATCCGGGACAAGTGGTCACGCTCGGTCTGGCCGGGGCGTTGGTTGCACAGAATGAGATGCCGGCATCCTCGGGAGCAGGATCAGAAACCGTCTCGGCACCCGCGCAACCACGTCCGAGCGCACAATCCGCGGCCCCTGTGACAACTCCGGTCATCCAAGCTACGACGTCTTCCGGGCAGGGTCGAAATCTGTCCGGATTCGTTACGGATCAAACTGGCGCAGTCGTGGTAGGCGCACAGGTGAAGCTTTCCACGGCGGCGGGCGTCGCCCAGAACGCGACAACGGACGACAAGGGCGCCTACGCCTTCAAGGGTGTATCTCCGGGGCAGTACACCTTGAACGTCACCGCTCAAGGGTTCAAGCCGTTTCAGGCCGAACGCATCTCGGTTGTACAAGGAGCCGACATTCCTCTTGATGCTGCTCTAGAGCCGGAAGGCGTGAAGACGGAGGTCACAGTCGAAGGCTCCAAGGTTTCGACGGTTGAGACCGAAAATGCCGAAGTATCCGGAACCATCACGACGAAGGAAGTTGTCAACACGCCTTTGAATGGCAGGAACTTCACTCAGTTGATCACGCTGACGCCCGGCGTCAGTAATCAGACAGGTCAAGACGAAGCCAAGGTTGGAGTTCAGGGAAGCGTGAAATACAGCGTCAACGGCGGCCGCGTCGAGTACAACTCATTTGAAGTGGATGGTAGCGACGTTCTCAACGCCGGTTTGAGTGGATCGTCGAGTACTCTGGTTGTTTATCCAAGTCTCGATTCAATCCAGGAAGTCAAAATTCTGACTTCGAACTATGGCGCTCAGTACGGGCGCACCGCTTCGGGGATTGTGCAAGTCACGACGAAGTCTGGCGGATCAGCGTGGCATGGCGGAGGATACGAGTTCTTCCGGAATGAATTTTTCAATGCTCGGAACTATTTTGATCAAACTACGAAGGCGCCGCTCTATCGAAGGAATGATTTCGGATACTTCATCGGCGGTCCGGTATCAATCCCGGGACACTACAATACGAACAAAGAAAAAACGTTCGTGTTTTTCTCAGAGGAGTTCCGCATTGAGAAGTCGCCGAGTGAACTGCAGCCGAACTTCAATCGGGCGGTTCCATCGGTATCTGAAAGACAAGGGAATTTCAGCGACGTCTGTCCCAATCCCAACAATCCCGAGGACAATCGCCGTCTCCTGAATCCTGCCCTGGGAGAGTATTTGTTTCCGATCTCGAGTTTTCCTGATTGCCCGCGAGTTCCGAATCAGGGCATTCCTGGTTATGGCATGATTTTCTCGACTCCTCTTCCGAACGGTACCTTCCTCTACAACAACCTGGCGAAGAGCCCATTCCTAAATGCAGGCCTGGATCCGAACGCGCTCGCGATCCTCAACACGAATCTTATTCCGCTACCGAACTCATACTATGGCTGCAACTCAAGCCTGGTGGGTCAAGTCGATCACACGACGGGCGCTCAGATCATGCCGTGTTACAACGCTGTGGTTTCTGAACCGACGCACTGGCGGGAGGAACTGCTGCGTCTTGATCATCACTTCAACCCGCGTCTGGCACTTACTCTGCGTGCCGTTCATGACGCATGGGATACCATCACGCCCGTCCCGAACTGGAGTCTGGTGCAGAACACTTTGCCCACAGTTCAGAATAAGTTTGTCGGACCCGGCATGGACCTAATGGCGCGCCTCACCCAGACGATTACGCGGACATTGCTGAACGAGACGCTCTTCAGTTTTACGACGCAATACATCACTCTTACTAACGTGAATGGTCCGGGCGGTGCGACCTATCTGCGCCCGAGCGGTCTGGGAAATCCCGATCAAGTGGGCAAGTGCACCACGTCAGGCACCGCGGTTGCGCAGTGCCCGATGGGATATTTCTTTAACAATGGTTTCGGAGGTAAGGTTCCGGGGATTGTGATTGGGGGCAATAACCAGGAGTATGGCGGAAATGGTTTCGTTGTCGATCCGGCATACATGCCCTGGGAGCATACGAACCCTACTTACAACGTGCGCGACGATCTTAGCAAAGCTTTTGGAAAACATACTCTGCAAATGGGGGTACAGTACATCTTTGCTCAACATAACGAGACGAATGGAGCGCTGGGCGCCGCAACGGGCGATACGCAGGGGTTGCTGACTTTCAATAACGTGAATGGTGGCGCTGCGAACACAGGAAATGCCTTTGCCAACTTTCTGTACAACGATGGAGATCCGAATATTACCGGCGGCGGCAATGCAATCGCGAGCTATACGCAAGACAGCACACAGTTGAGATACTACAACTCCTACAAGATCATCGAGCCTTACATTCAGGACGACTGGAAAGTAACCTCGCGCTTCACGCTCAATTTAGGATTGCGATTAAGTCTGTTTGGCCCCTGGCAGGAAAAGTATCTGCAAGCATACAACTGGGAGCCACAGACTTTCAGCCAGAAACTTGCGTCTCAAGTCAAAGTTGATCCGTACACCGGACAGTTGTTGTCTGGGAAAAAGCCGATTCCGTTCGATCTCACGAACTTGGATCCTCGAATCACAAACGGAATCGTGCGGTGTGGGCAGAATGGAGTGCCGGTTGGCTGCATTGACAATCATTTTTTTAATCCCGCGCCGCGAGTTGGTCTCGCATGGGATCCTTTCGGGAATGGGAAGACTTCGATCCGGGCTGGATACGGAATCTTCTTTGAACATGGCACAGGCGATGAGGCCAATACTGGATCGTTGGAAGGAAGTGCGCCAAACGTTCTGAGTTTGTCGCAACCATTTCCCGCCGGCTACGCCTGCATTGGCAATTTCGGGGCCAGCTGCAATCCAAACGGGGTATCGCTCCCTGGTGCTTTTCCACTGAACTTCACTTCGATTCCCACTAACACGAGATATGCGTACTCTCAACAATGGAGTCTCAGTGTGCAGCGGGAGTTGGGATCAGGTTTCGTGACTACCTTCGCGTACGTCGGGAGCAAGGGCACCCATCTCGCAGTGGAGCGGCAGTTAAATCAAGTCGCACCCGTGAACCCGGCGAGCAACCCATTTGCGATCAACGAACCGATCATTCTGGGCGTCCCCGGCGGAGGGCCCGCCGATTGCCTAAATCGCTCCGGGAGCATAAACCACCCGGACTTCGTGCTTCAGAACGGAACGGAAGTGAGCAGTCAAAATCCGGCCTCGATCAATTTGCAAATCGCATGTACGGGGCAATCGGCGGTGCCGATTGCGGTCGCAAACACCTTCAGGCCCTACCCGGGAATCGGAGAGATTTTTTCATTACAGAACGCTGCGGATTCCTCTTACCACGGGTTTCAAACGACTCTGCGGCATACTCGAGGAGGTCTGACGACGGGGCTCTCTTACTCCTACAGCCACGCAATCGACGACTCGTCGGACCGCACGGACCCAACGTTTGTGAATTCGCTGAGCTTACGTTCCAACAAGGCAAGCTCGAACTACGATCAGCGGCATCTGCTGAATATCAGCTACGTTTACAGTCTCCCGAAGCTCAGCCGTCGGATTCAAGATTGGTTCAGCGTTGTTGGAAGTGAAGAGAGCGATGCCACCCCTCCGGCGCCATCGCGGTTGCTGCGCTGGATCGGAGATGGCTGGCAGATTTCCGGAATTACCACTTTTCAGAGCGGCACCCCGTTCAGCGTGATCAATAATGCCGGAACGGCGGGTATCGGTGTTCTGGACAACGCGGGAGTGGCAAATGGAGTAGGAGCCGGATCGTTTCCTGATATTGCGCGGAATCCCGCGCCGACTCCATCAGCAGGCAACAATTCCAGCAGCTTTGGACCGTTGCTCGGAAATCCCAACCAATTTGTGGCACCGCGCGGCTTGACTTTTGGAGACGCCGGCAGAAACTTCATGAACAATCCAAACCGGCTGAACTTCGATATGTCAGTGGTAAAGCGATTCCCAATTAATGAAGCAAGCGACGTCCAGTTGCGATTCGAAGCGTTCAATGTTTTCAATCACACGCAGTTCCGCATCTACAATCCCGACTTGGGCAATACCGGCAGTAACAGCATCAGCTGCTATGGCGGCCCGAACTACTCTGCCGGTGCCTACTTTCCAGGTGGTGTAGATTGTCTAACCGGGAATTCGTTTCTTCATCCTGTCGACGCGCACCGACCCCGCACCGTGCAGATAGCTGTGAAGTATGTATTCTAAAAGACGAGTTGCAACTCGGCTGAGGATGGACAGGTGTGACTGGGGGAATCCGTCGGCGACGTGGAATAGGTACGTACGCGCTTGAAAGCCTTCCGATTGGATTGGTTCGTCGGCTTTCAGATCGCGCTGCACAAGCCTTATTCGAAAAGAACTTGGCGTGAGAGCGGGACTCTCTGCCTCCCTCCCGAACCAGCGCGTCTCGCTGCTTACAATTTATGTCGGCAGAGGGACAAGCTGTGATTGGAAGGAAACTGATTAGTTGCTGCCGAACGTGAACGAGACATCTGCGCTGTCGAAGGGCTGAGAGCTGCCACCACTATTTAGCAGGGGTGGGCAGGGGCCAAACACACCGGTGGGAGTGCTGCCGCCCAGCGACAATCCAGTGGTACCAGCCGTACCAGTCAGGGCCGGCCCCTGAGACCCGGACGACACGCTAGCCGGACTGCCAGGTAAGCCGATGGTTCCAATCTGCACGCCAGTTTGGCTGAAAATGGAGAGGATTACATTCGCGCCAGTGATGGTTCCAGAAAGGGAAGCGGTGCTGAAGCAGGGATAGTTCGTAGCCGAAATGCTGCCCTGCAGTGTCGCATTACTCGCGCCGATATTCGCGCTTTGGGTGAGTTTTCCGGTTACCTGGACCGGAGCGGGCGGAACGACGCCGTTGACCAGAGGCATATAACTGGAATTCGACAAGTTCCCAGTGAAGCTGCCATTTAACTCAGGAATCAAGACAGCATTCCACGTACCAGTGGTTGGACGAGTAAAGCAGCTACCTCCCAACCCTTGATAGTTGCCAGACATAGATTTGCCATCGGAGGAGATATTACCGGTGAAGGTGATGACAGTACCACTTTCGTTTGCGGTAAGTTGAACGCTCTGCGCATTTACGGTGCCAGTCAGGTTCGCCACACCGGCGCAGTTCCCATTCGCGGTGCTCTGCGGAAAGACAAAATTACCCGTCAATCCATCCGATGATTGCTGAAGAAAACCAGACACTCCAAGCGTCTGCGTAGGGCGCGGCTCTTCCTGCAGCAAAGACAACTGCCAATTACCGGAGAGTTGGCCAGTGGACGCAGCAGTGGGCTTCGTATTCGATCCGCACCCTCCCATAAACAGGAGCATTAAACAGAGAAGGTACGATTTCCGCAGGGCGCTTCGTAAGGTCGCTGGGCGCGGCCATTGGCGGAGCATTGGCGCAAAGAAGCAAGTCGTAAGCCGGAACATGAAGAGGGTAAGGTTAATTTCGGGCAGTTACGAGAGCGTGACGGCAATGTTAAGAACTGATGAATTCCGACTTTAGTTTTAATCAAGAATTCATTTAGCTGCGTATTGGATCGCGATACCCTTATCCGCTATTGTTGTTTGACCGAAGAACGGGTCTTATCCAAGGACTTACTGTTAATTCTCCCATGATGCGAACACTCCTCGTTTTGCCCGGGTTGGCATTGTTGGTCGTGGCAGTGAGTTGCGGTGGCTCAAGCAAGTCGAGCTCTCAGTCGCAGCCGCCGACGTCGGGCAATGGACAGGTTGACTTGACTTCGATCAAGATCAATCCTGCGACAGCCTCTATCGCTCCCGGCACAACCCAGGCTTTTTCCGCGACGGGATCTTATTCAGACGGCAGCACGAAAGACATCACGACACAAGTACAGTGGGCTTGTCCCGGGACAAATTCGGCCACAGTCAGCAACACTGCGCCCACGCAAGGCTTGGTGCTGGCATCGCAACCGGGAGGCGTTGTCGTCACCGCTTCACTTTCCGGGATATCCGAGAATGCTGTGCTCACGGTCAACAACGTGAGCGTCAGTACTCTGACCATCAGCCCCTCGACACCTCCGACTCTGGGCTGGGACAACCCACTGCAGTTCACGGCGACCGCAACGTTCAGCGATAAGAGCCAACAAGATGTCACGAATGTAACGTCGTGGAGCATGTTTCCTGGCTTTATCACCAGCAACACTGGCTTTGCGATCGGTCAGCTGTTCTTTGGTGAGACGAGCGGTTCGAGCATGGTGAATGCGATCTTCGGCTTCCAGAGTGCAACCGCCACGGTGAATATCGACTTTTCAAATCTTGTTTCAATTGCAGTCATGCCAGGAAGCGCTTCTATGGCCAATGGCACCAAGCTGCAAATGTCCGCAGTTGGAACCTTCATGGATGGAAGCACCCGCGATGTATCGAGTCTGGTCTTCTGGTCATCGTCAAACGGCGGAGCGGCCAATTTCATTTCTTCGACTGCTGGACTGCTTACTGCTTCCGGAGCCGGACAAACCACAATCAGCGCGACCCTTGGAACCACTACAGGAAGTACCCCAATTAATGTGACACCGGCGACTCTGGTTACGATCCTGGTTGTTCCGAGTAACGCGACGATTGCTCCGAACACAAAGCTAAGCTTGCGCGCATACGGAGTATTCACCGACTCGACGGTTCAAGACATCACGAGCCAAATGATGTGGTCGAGCCTGAACCCTATCGCGGCATCAGTGAATAGTGAAGGGACGCTAAGCGGCTTGTCGCAGGGCACGACAACAATTAATGTCAGCGCTCCAAGTGCATTGGGCAGCATTCAGGGCACTACTCAGGTGAACGTCACTTCGGCAACTCTGGATTCGGTGGCTCTAACGCCGGCCAATTCGTTCATAGCTCCCGGCGCTAGTCTGTCATTTGCGGTGACAGGCACGTTCAGCGATGGGACGATGCAGGACCTGACGAACGGGAGCGTAATGTCGTCGAACGTAACTAGCGTAGCAACCGTTAAGTCAGGAGTTGCTACGGGACAAGGGCTGGGACAGGCCACTATCACGGCGAATGTGGGCGGTGTGAAAGGAACCACTCCGCTGTCCGTCGCTTCAGCTAAGCAGATTGCGATTACAACGGCGTCATCGAGCGCACAGATTGCGCAGAATACATCGGTACAATTGGCCATGCAGGGAAGTATCAACAGCGGCGCCGCACAAGATATCAGCACGCTCGCGAATTGGACTTCTTCTTCGCCGAGCATTGCCACCGTGGGGTGGCAGACGGGAATTGTCACTGCGTTGACTCCCGGACAGACCACAATCACGGCGACGCTGGGGTCGGCCTCTACAGCCATACAGGTTACTGTCACAAACGCGACGTTGACCTCGATTGCCGTGTCGCCTTCGGACGCCAGTATTGCTTTGGGGACTTCGCAACAGTTCACCGCACAAGGAACGTTCAGCGATAGTAGTACCGAAATGCTGGTAGGAGCGAACTGGAGCTCATCGATGCCCGGAATCGCTATAGTCGATGGCCTCGGAGTTGCACATAGCATAGGCTCGGGTGTTACTCAGATTACAGCTACGGTGAACGGCGTAAGCGGTTCCGTGAACCTTACCGTGCACTGAGAGATGGATGATGAGAGGGCTCGGCAAATGCATCGACCAGGCAAAGCTAAAATCCGCACTATCGCGATTTCGAGGTTGCGAGGCTTATTGCCAGTGTTCTTTATCCTCGGCAGTGCAGGAATCGCAACAACTCAAAGTGTGAGCAATCGACCGTACGGGGTTGAAACCCCAAATCGAACCGTCTCAAAAAACGGCACATCCCCGGTCTATCCCGTGAGCACCCCAACGGCAGGAAAAACTGCATCGCATTATGCGACCAATTTGGGAGCTGAGGTTCAGCGGATAGAGCATCAAAAGGCTGCAAGGACGAAAGGGAATCAGGTTCCCCCCGTGGTCGGTGCTTCCCGCCGGAGCGCGCCTCGAAATCCGTCTATCGATTTCCGGTTTCAATCTAACAATCAACGCGGAAGGATCAACAATCTTGGGAATGGCTCGGGGAGCGTGCGATCTGGTGCGGGGCTACGAATTTCGGAAAAGCGCCACTGACATCATCGGCTTGGAGCATCAAAATTGGCTCAAACCAGATAGCGGAACATCAGATCGATCGCGAGTCCGAAGATCGCGCAAAGCGTAGCTATAGATAACAGGAATCGTTTGATGGAAATGCCTGAAGCACGAGTCTGAGTTTGAGCGTAGTAAACATCAAGAATTGGCTGACTGCCTGTTTTGTGCTGCGCGTACGACAGATTCTCTATAGAAACCGAATTCATGCCCAGCCCTCCTGCCCAGGGGACGGCAGGATAAAACCCTGATTCAATGTGAAGTAAGAAACATTCGAGACGAGAGAAGATGACACCGGAAGCATATCCTTTTAGAAATCCTGTCCAGCTACGACAGAATGAATCTTCTATGAATTCCTGATTACAGAACATTCTTCCTTCCACAGGGTCGTTTCACTTGAAGAGCGTCCCCTGCGACCGGCTTTCGGTCGGAAGCAAGAGGTTCTTTTAACCGTGCTTTAACGTTGTCCTCGGAATGTCCGGTGTAGACTTTTGGGCGGCAGCGATTGTGGGTTTCCATCCTGCGGCTTAGACGAACCTTCCCGATGACCAATGTCAGCCAAAACAATGTGTATGGGTTGCCTTCTGCCGGTGCGGAGAGTTCCGGCCTCGAGAAGATGCCGTTGGTCAGTGTCGTTATCCCCGCCTACAACGCAGCCGGATCTATAAGACGGGCCCTCGATTCCGTTTTTTCTCAGACTTATCTCGACTTCGAAGTGATCGTAGTGAATGATGATTCACCAGATACCGAGCCACTCGAATCTGCAATTTCGGCGTACTCCGGTAGGGTTCGCTATCTCAAGCAGGAAAACCGTGGTCCAGGCGGAGCCAGAAATGCGGGCATTCTCGCCGCGTTCGGGAAATATGTAGCTTTTCTGGATAGCGACGACATTTGGCTCCCCGATCACCTTTCGCAGCAGATAACCATGCTGGAGGGCGATTCGTCGCTGGCGCTCGTATATGCCGATTCAGTGCTGATGAGAGATGGAAAAATGGTAACAACGGCATTCGCATCGGAGCCTCAGCATCCGCCGGTAACATTCGAGAAACTGTTAACCGAGGAGTGCACGATTGGCACGTCGTCAACGGTCGCATTGCGTCGGGCTGTCATTGATGCAGGGTTGTTTGATGAGAGGTTTCGTTGTTGCGAAGATTTCGATCTGTGGCTGCGAATGGCGTTTCTCGGAGCACGGATAAACTATCATTCATGTCCGCACTTACTGCACAATCTGTGGGCTGGCAGCCTCTCTTCGGACCCGCTTACCATGAAGCGGGCGCGAATAGAAGTTTACGAAAAAGCTGCTGCCACGCTGCCAGTTTCTCCAGCGCAGAAAAATTTAATTCACAGTTTGATTGCTCGCAACGAGGCAAAATGCTATGCGGATTTGACGAAGCTATCTTTGCGTACGCGGGATTATCCAAAAGCTCTGGACGCAGCGCGGCGTGCGAACCTTACTAAACGAGGCTGGCTAATGCGGTTCGCGGTCTTTGGGTTGCGAGCCTGGCCTTCGGCGCTTCGATGTTGCTACATCGCCTACGATCGGATTCTGAAGTTAAAGTACCTCGTGCGGCGACGTACGATCCAGACTCCTACAACTGATTTCGCCATGCGATTCTCTCGGCCGACATTGACCAAGCCTGATGGTCCGGAGCAGCATCCGAGGAGAAACCAGTGTTTAAGCGCGTAATTGCGGGAATGCAATACCTGTTCGGGCTGTATGCTCCTGGCCGCGATCTGTCTGTCTTTCCGGACGACGTATTCATCGTTTCCTATCCAAAATCTGGAAATACGTGGACCCGTTTTCTGACCGGCAACCTACTTTGTCCCGATCGGGCAATTGATTTTTCTAATATCAATCAAATTATTCCCGACCCGGAGGCTTTGACGTGCAGGCAACTGGATGTTATGTCCAGGCCTCGCGTCATCAAGAGCCACCAGTACTTTGATCCGCGGTACCCAAGAATTATTTATATCGTGCGCGATCCACGGGATGTTGCCGTGTCTCAATATCATTTTCACAGGAAGCGAAGACTGGTCACGGATGGTTCTTCTGTTGACCATTTTGTTACACGATTTGTGGCGGGCCAGACCAGTCCGTACGCTTCGTGGGGAGACAATGTGGCGAGTTGGCTGATTACTCGGAACGGTAGGCCTGACTTCTTGCTGCTCCGATACGAGGACATGCTGGAGAATACTGTTCGCGAGCTAGCCAGAGTCGCCAGTTTCCTTCATATTCAGGCGACCGCTGAGCATCTCGCGAATGCCGCAGGAAAGAGCTCTGCTGCGGAGATGCGGAGACTTGAGAAGAGCCAGTCCCATTTATGGTCTTCCACAAGAGACACCCGACAGGACGTTCCGTTTGTCCGAGAAGCCCGTTCTGGAGGCTGGCAGACGCAGCTGCCCACTTCTGCACTAAAAAAGATTGAAGCGGCGTGGTCGGGGATTATGAAGTATCTCGGCTACGAACTCAGTTCGCCCGAAGCGTGCGAAGGGGTTGCATCAGGCCTTCTCGAAGGCACTTTGAACGAGGCATTGCGATGACCGTGGAGATCCCCTGCTGTCATCGAGTCGATAACGCAGGTGGGGATGATTTCGAAAACAATGATTCGTGTGCCGGTGGAGGCATTCGTCCATGATCTACGGTGCCAAGCTCACGATCTCATATCTGCTGGGCACTGATATCGCGGGGCGGCGGATCGCGGTCTTTCCCGATGACACCTTTATCGTGTCTTATCCGCGTTCCGGTAATACGTGGGTGCGGTTCCTGGTGGCGAATCTCTTACATCCCACGAAGACGGTGAGCTTCGCGAATATTGAGAAGTTTGTGCCAGATTGCGAAGCTAAATCCAGCCGATATCTGAGAAAGGTGCCACGGCCACGAATCATCAAGAGCCACGAATATTTTGATCATCGATATCCGAAGGTTCTGTACATTGTGCGTGATCCCCGGGATGTCGTGCTTTCCTATTACGATTTTGAGCGTAAATACCGGCACATCGACGATGCTTATCCTCTTCCTAAATATGTGAGTGATTTTGTTGCGGGCCGCTTGAGCTCGAGAGGCTGGGGAACCTGGGGAGAAAATGCGGGCAGTTGGATTTCTAGCCGCATGAGGCAAGACACCTTTCTTCTGCTGCGCTATGAGGATATGAAAGAAGATGCTTCTGGTGCAGTGCAAAAGATCGCGAAGCTTTTCAATATTCAAGCCGAAGAAGAAAGAATAAAGATGGTTTTGGAGCGCAGTTCAGCTCAGCGAATGCGTCAGCTCGAGGAGCGCGAATCGGAGCAATGGGTCTCGACGAGAGGCAAGCGAGCGGACATTCCCTTCATTCGCAGCGCGGTCACAGGCGGATGGCGGTCGAAACTGAGTGCGAATTCGATTGCGGAGATTGAGGATGCGTGGGGCCCGCTGATGAAGAGCCTGGATTATGAACTGGTCAGTCATCGAGCGAAAACTAACGCGTCACATCGGGGAAGTGAATATCAGTTGGTTACAACGCGAGGCTAGATCTGATGACCTCCAAATTGCGGCTGGGAATCCTCGGTTGCGGCGCCATCACGCGGGTTGCACACCTGCCGGCGGCCCTTTCACATCCAGAGGTTGAGTTGGTCGCACTCGTCGACCGTGATCGAGAAGGAGCTCAAAGCCTTGCGAAAAGCCGATCGATCGGTTGCCATATTTCAAGCACTACAGAATTCGCTGCATGGGAGCTAGACGCAGTCATTAATGCGCTGCCGAATAGCCTTCATGCTGCCACTACCCTGCAGGCTTTGGAGCATGGCGTACACGTGCTGTGTGAAAAACCGCTCGCTATCAGTTCATCTGATGCCGAGGCCTGCGCGGCGATGGCAGACACATGCGATCGGATTCTTGCCGTCGGGATGAGCCGCCGGTTCGTAGGCAGCCACAGAGTTATGCACTTGCTGTTGCAGGAAAGCGTGTTGGGTTCTTCCCTAGGCTACTCATGCTCCTACGGTGGTGAATTCGACTGGAAAAGTGCCTCTGGGTTCTACTTCTCGAAGTCCTTGGCTGGAGGCGGAGTTCTGATCGACTTTGGCGTGCATCTGTTGGATAGCCTCGTGGACTGGTTCGGGCCGGTAACACGTCTCGAGTATCAGGACGACAACTGGGGCAGCGGCATCGAGGCAAACGCTATTTTGGAAGTGGAGCACTCTGGAAGATACGGTGTAGTTGAGGGCAAGCTGCAGCTCAGTCGCACGTTCCCATTAAGAAATCGTTTATTCATCACCGGGACAGAGGCGGACGCCGAGATCAGCCTGGCGGATCTCGATTGCGTGACTGTACGTCGGATGATTGCCGGCGAGCGTGTGAAGCAAACTATGCGGCTGGAGGACTATCCGCATACGAGCAGTTTCTACAAACAGCTCGACAATTTCGTGCAAAGCATTCGCGGAAACGAAAAGCCCGTGGTTGATGGATGGCAGGCTGCCGAGATCCTGCATGTGATAGAGAGCGCTTATGCCAATGCGCATCGTATCCCAGAGCCTTGGGCGGAAGTCGGTTCGGAAATTCTAATCGCAGCAACCGAGGTCCCCGCGTGAACTGGCTGGAGAGCCCAATCCTGGTGACAGGAGCCACCGGATTCATTGGTGGACGTATTTGCGAACGGCTGGTCATGGCCGGCGCAAAGCACCCACGAGCGATGGTTCACAGTCCTCATCGGGCGGCGCGCATTGCACGCCTTTCCATCGAACTTCGTCCAGGCGATTTGCTCGACCGTGATTCATTGCATCTGGCGGTTGGCGATGCTGCAACGGTCATCCATTGCGGACTGGGAAGCGCGCGCGGTATCGTCCGCGGAACGCGAAATCTTCTTTCTGTGTGCGAGGAAGCGCGCGTAAGACGCTTCGTCCACATTAGCACTGCAGCTGTACATGGCCTCAGGCCTCCGGCAGGCAGTGAAACCGAAGATTACCCGGTGCGCCTTACCGGCGATGGATACTGCGATAACAAGGCAAGAGCAGAACAGGCAGTCCTGCAATACGGTCGTCGCGGGCTTCCGCTTGTGATTTTACGTCCTTCGATCGTGTACGGCCCTTATTCGTCCTGGTCGACACGGTTAATCGAGGACCTTCGCCAAAAGCGGGTTGCATTGATCGACGGCGGCAAGGGCGCCTGTAACACCACTTATGTCGACAACCTGGTCGACGCTGTATTTGCCTCGATTGAGAATGACAGTGCAATAGGGAAGACTTTCTTTATCACCGATGGTGAGTTCATTACGTGGGGAGATTTCATCCTACGTCATGCGGCGATGTTCGAGCGCGAGATGGAACTTCCGAATGTCGAAAAACAAAGAGTGTTAGAAATTTACAAGAAGCGTCCAGGGCTGTTCACAGGATCATTTAAGGCGCTGCCGCGTATCTTGCGAAGCCGCGAACTTCGACAGCTCTTACTTCAAGTCCCACTGGCAGAGCGGCTTCTGACATCATTGTGGAGCCGAATGCAGTCTCTCTCGGAAAGCCAGCAGAGAGAGATCCGCGCGCGTGTAGGTGTCCAAGCACGCCCTTCCGATTCATCCCCGGAAGGAGTAATTCCAGACGAAGTTACATTCTCTACCCAGACTGGCACGGTTTTCTTCAGTATCGAAAGAGCAAGAAGAGTGCTGGGGTACAGTCCGCGAATCTCTTTTGCGCAGGGTACGGATTTGGTGGAAAAGTGGCTGCGGTTTGCCAACTACATTTAGTTATCAGCGTGGCTGAGACTGCGGCACACGATGAAGCAGGCAAGTATGCACGAAAACCAGCAGAGCTACGAGCGTTCGGGCTCCGAAATCGTATATCTGATGTACCACGAACTCGAGATGCCCAGGCGGAAACCTTGCAATGCAGAGCCTGGATATATGCGGTACGTCCTTCAGATGGCAGACTTCGTCGAGCAAATGAAAAATCTGCAAGGTGCGGGGTGGCGTGGGGCATCTGTAAGCGAAGTACTTCAGACTGTCCGCCCAAAAACTGTTGTAGTCACATTCGACGACGGTTGCGAGACGGATCTTCTGGCTGCCGCTCCAGTTTTGCAGTTGTTAAAGTTCGGCGCTACGTTCTACACGACGTGTGATTGGGTGGGAAGGCGCTCGTTTTTGTCTCGGCAGCAACTGCGAGAATTGAGCGATCTGGGCTTTGAGATTGGCAGTCACTCCATGAGTCACTCCTACCTGCCTGATATGAATGACGCAGAATTGCGTCACGAAGTGAGCGATAGCAAAAGTTGGTTGGAAGATGTTATTGGCCTTCCAGTGAAGCACTTTTCCTGTCCTGGAGGGAGCTTCGATAGCCGAGTGAAAAGAGCAGTACAGGCGGCCGGGTACTCTTCACTCGCGACCAGCCGTCCGCGAGCCAACTCAAGGGCGACCGATATTTATGAACTGGGTCGAGCTGTGGTTATGCGGAATAATAGCATTCAGCAATTCGAAGCTTTGTACAACGGCGAGGGTCTCTGGAAGATGAATTTGCGGGCAGGCATAAATCAGAGCGCTAAGAGAATCCTTGGCAATACTTTCTATGACCGGCTCCGCAGTGCCGTCTTGTCATAACTCCGCGACGTATGACCACATCAGCGATAAAGGCTGCACTGGCGAGCTAAGATGCGAATATCGATCAGCACAGGCGCTCTGTTCTATTTAGTGTGCTATTTCGCTGCAGTCACATTGGCTGCGGAGCATAAAGATCGGTTTGACGGACCCGCTGAGTTGCCCAGGGTACAGGCGCAGAGTTCTATTGCAGACACGCCGGCTCCCGGGCAAATGCTCGACGTACACGAGGGTGAAGACCTGCAGAAGGTCATCGACAAATCCAGGTGCGGCGACGTCATCAGACTTCAGGCCGGCGCGACGTTCAGGGGTTCCTTTCATCTGCCAAGTAAACCATGTGACGATAGCCACTGGATTATTCTTCGCACCAGCGCGCCCGACTCCGGTTTGCCTCCAGAAGGTACCCGCATTTCTCCTTGCTACGCCGGAGTGGCGGCCCTTCCCGGGCGACCTGACTTTCACTGCCCTCACGTCAGCAAGGAAATGGCGAAGATTGAATTCGACAGCAACGGTGATTCCGGCCCGATTCTGTTTGAATCGGGAGCGAATCACTATCGTTTGCTGGGCCTGGAGATCACACGCGGCAAACCGCAATTCCACATGCGCCACCTGATGGCTCCCGAAGATGTGGGTCGCACTGCACATCACCTCGTTTTTGATCGCCTCTGGGTGCATGGAACCGCCGGGGACGAGACTAAGGATGGGCTGCACCTCAGCGGTACGACTTATGTCGCCGTGGTTGACTCATATTTCAGCGATTTTCACTGCATCGTCAGGCATGGTACTTGCACGGACGCGCAGGCCGTGAATGGCGGCACGGGTGATGTTCCCGGCGGTCCTTATAAGATCGAGAACAATTTTCTGGAAGCGTCGGGCGAGAACATTATGTTCGGCGGGGGACCGGGTACGGCAACGCCCGCGGACATCGAAATCCGGCGCAATCACCTTTTCAAGCCATTGCAGTGGAAGCCAGGTTCAGCGGACTTTATTGGAGCCTTTACTGGAGATCCCTATCTCGTAAAAAACCTGTTCGAATTGAAGAACGCACAGCGCGTTCTGCTGGAAGGGAACATCCTCGAGAACTCGTGGGGAGGGTTTTCACAAGCTGGATTCGCGATTCTACTGCTTCCGGCCAACCAGGGTGGTAAGTGTCCGTCGTGCAAAGTGACTGATGTGACGATTCGATATAACAGGATTGCCCACGTTGCAGGTGTGTTTGACATTGCAACGCCGGTCTCGAGAAGAGAGGAAGCCGCATCATCAGGCGGGGAAAGATTCAGCATTCATGATCTACTGGTGGACGATATTGCCGCCGAGGCATACAAAGGTTTCGGTGTGTTCGCCGTAATCACATCAAATACCCCACGAGTGCACGACATCCGCATCGACCACGTAACAGCTTTTCCCGAGCGTGCTCTTATTTCGGTATTGAGCAGAAATGGAAAGATCGACAGTTTCTCGGTAACCAACAACATACTGCGGGCCGGTACGCGCCAGATCACCACTGCGGGCGGCGGACGTGAAAATTGCACGCTGCCCCGCGACACGCCGATGGACACGCTTAACAACTGCTTCTCGAACGTAACATTCACTCACAACCTTATTATTGGAGGCAGCAAAGCGTGGCCGCCAGGAAATCTGTTGCTCACAGATCAGGCCTCAGCGGGAATAGTCGACCTTCAGGCCGGACAAATGGGGGATTATCGCCTCTGCAAGGCGCCTGGAGAAGGCGTATGCACAAAAGCTTCGGCCGCCTTGGGTGCTGGAACTGATGGTAAGAATCTAGGAGTCGACTTACCGGGGTTGCAGACCGCAATCGCCGGCGTAGAGTGACCCGTTCACCAGCAGATACCCTCGTATGAACTGCCGACCCTAAGACGGCGGGATGGGTCGAGATTAACAAGGTCAATCACGGCTTGGTCGCTCGACAAGAGGTTCTCAAGCCGATCCTTCTCGACAGCCTTGGTAGCGATGATGACTACCTCGGCACGGCTGACTACATCGTCGAGGTCTGTCGAAAGCAGCGATCCGACATGAGGAATCACCTCTTCGATGTATTGGCGATTCGAACCAGCTATCCGCCCCAACGAAACGTCCTGATCCCAGATCTTTACAGAGCAGCCCTCTCCGATCAGTCGTTTGATGAGATGAACCTGCGGGCTTTCGCGCAAGTCATCCGTGCCTGCTTTAAAGCTTAGTCCCAACATCGCAATCTTTCTCTTGTTCGTCCGCAACACGCTGTGGATCGCCCGATTCAGATGTTCCTCGTTGCTAGGCATGATGGCATCTAGCAACGGAACGGATAGGTCGAGTTCTTTGGCGCGATAGCGAAGGGCGCGAAGGTCTTTCGGGAGACAAGATCCGCCGAATGCAAAACCTGGCGACAAGTAGGCAGATGAAAGATTCAGCCGGGTATCTGCGCTGAATATCTTCATGGTCTCGTGCGCATCAACATTCAGTTGCTTGCAGAGGCTACCAATCTCGTTCGCAAAACTTACTTTCAGTGCGTGGAAGGCGTTGCAGGCGTATTTGACCATTTCCGCGGCCGATATCGTGGTCACGAAGATTTCGGCTCCGACCTCGCCATACAGCTCTCGAAGAGAAGTGCCGTCGTATCCATCTCGAAATCCCAAAATAGTGAATGGGGGGCGGAGGAAGTCTGAGACGGCCGTTCCCTCGCGCATAAATTCAGGATTGAAGCAGACCTCAAAATGCCTTCCGGCTTGCAACCCGCTGGCCTTTTCCAAAGCCGGAAGTAAGACGGAGTGAGTGGTACCTGGGAGCACGGTGCTGCGCAGGATGACAAGGTGCTGAGACTTCTTAAGGGCGAGTGCTGCTCCAATTTCGCGAGCGGCGTGCTCGACATGGCTTAAATCCAGCTTTCCATTTGGACGGCTCGGAGTGCCGACACAAATGAAGGAGACGTCGGAATCGCGAACTGCGGAATTAGCGTCAGTCGTGGCATGAAGACGGCAGGAAGCGTTCGCTTGCGCCACAATTTCACTCATCTGGGATTCGACGATCGGTGAGCGTCCCGAGTCGAGCATTTCGACCTTCGCAGGATTTACATCTACGCCGGTGACGCGGTGTCCCATGTGGGCAAAGCAGGCGGCGGTAACGGAGCCTACGTAACCGAGTCCGAAAACACTGATTGACAGGCTCATCGTTCTCCCCTGGGCCTTGGCCCAGCTAACACCGTAATCATTCACTACTTTCCAGGTCGTGAAGCTTGACGACCCCGGAATGAGCTTGTTCGGAAATAGGGCGAAAAGAGGCTTTGGGCCTGCAGTTGCGCGATTTCGAGCTTACCCAACGTCGAGAGCCCGAAAATAACATGAGGTTATTAATGCTGTGTTAAAAGTGCGGTTAGATGTGTTTAAGGTTCCGATTTCTTGTGTAATATTTGTTTGCCGCCGCCCTCGTTGCGATGCAGGCCGCGCGGACGCCACTACTTCATGGTGAACCGGATAGGCTCTGTGAACGCACTTTCCTTACAGCATTGGACACGCGCTTCACGGATGAGTTGGCCAGAGTTGCGATTTCGCGTCGCTCAGGAGTGGCGTAAACGATACGATTGGGCCCGCTACAGCCTTGGCCTGCCGCATGCTCCAGGCGTTTGCAAAGATCGAGCGTTTTCTGGGAACTTCTTTTTTACCGATGCCGAAGTGCGCGAACGCGTAAGCCTCCTGCGTTCTCATTTGAATCATGAAGTCGAGCAGATGATCGAAGAAGCCGAGGAGATCTGCGGGCATCGCTTCCCCTTGTTGGGATACAGCAGCGTGAATTATGGCGAGAAGATCGACTGGCACCGGGATCCGATTAATCGTAAGCAAGCTCCCCGAGTCCCCTGGTACAAGGTGCCGTATCTCGATTGTCCAATAGTCGGCGATCACAAAGTCATTTGGGAACTGAATCGGCATCAGCACCTGGTTGTATTGGCGAAGGCGTGGCAGTTGACCGATGATTCGAAATACGTGAAGGAGGCGATTCACCAATGGTATGACTGGCAAAACGAAAATCCCTATCCTATAGGGATTAACTGGGCCAGCAGCCTTGAAGTGGCGTTCCGAAGCTTATCGTGGTTATGGCTCAGAGCTCTGGTTGCGAATTGCATCGCCGTTCCTGTTGAGTTCGAGCGCGATGTGGAAAAAGCATTGGCAACTAGTGCGCGCCACATTGAGCGCTACCTTTCGACGTATTTCTCACCAAACACGCATCTGCTAGGGGAGGCGGTCGCACTTTTCTTCATTGGAACTGTGTGTCCTCAGATTGGCGCTGCGGAGCGTTGGCGCAGACTAGGGTGGAAACTCTTGTTAGAGCAGTGCCAGCGCCAAGTGCTGCCAGACGGAGTGTACTTCGAACACTCGCTTTACTACCACGTGTACGCGCTGGACTTCTTCCTGCATGCGCGCGTCCTGGCGGAACGCAGCGGAGTTGAAATCCCCTCCTCTTTTGATGCGGTGTTGCAAAGAATGCTGTCGGTGCTGGCTGCTCTCAGCGAAGGCGGACACGCCGCCGGATTTGGCGATGATGATGGTGGACGAGTCTTTAGCCCGCGGCGCAATCGACCTGAACACCTATCTGATCCGTTGGCCGTAGGGTCTTTGGTATTCGGGCGAAGCGATTTCGGGCACGTCGCTAAACTTACGGAAGAAGCGATTTGGCTTTTCGGTGAGCGAGCTCTGGGGCTTTCTGAGAAGTGGCGACACTATAACCGCCGGATTGCATCAGAGGCCTTTGAGGCCGGCGGGATTTATGTGATGGCGGCGCGCAAGAATCGCCTGGAGCAAATGACCGTGCTCGTTGGGCCCAGAAATGGACTTGCGAGCGGCCACCGTCATGCGGATGGACTCAGTGTGACGCTGACGATCGATGGGCAGCATTGGCTTGTCGATTCTGGCACCGGCTCCTATGTGTCCAGCGCTCGTGGGAGATTTCGGAGTACGGCTGCGCATAACACAATGCGCGTGGACAGCATCGACCAAGCAATCCCCGATGGCTTGTTTAGATGGCGAGGCATGCCTTTGAGCGAGACAGAAGTCTGGATTCCGGGCCAGACATTCGCGCTTCTAACGGCGAGCCATGATGGGTATGCACGCTTGACGGCGCCTGTGAAACATCGGCGTACCGTTTTTCATCTGTTCGGAGAATTCTGGTTCGTGCGCGATTTCGCAAAGGGCTCAGGCGAGCATGACCTCGAAATCTCGTGGCACTTCGCGCCCGAGGTTTCGATCTCGAAATCCAAAAGTGCGATCAGATCGTTGCAGCGTACGGCAGGCGGAGAGCGAAATTTGCTTATGCTTCCAGTCATCGACCCAGAGTGGCGTGCAGAAATAAGTGTCTGCGATACTTCTCCCGCTTATGGCATGTTGGCTTCCGCGCAAAGGTGTCGGTTCAGTACGCGAGCGAACTTGCCTGCGGAGCACGCCGTCATACTTCATCCTGATACTTCCGCAAAGCCGGGCAGCTTCTCGCGCGCGTTGTCGACTGATGTATCGACGTATAAATATGAGGAAAACGGCAAATCTCACTATCTGTTTTTCTCGACTTGCAGAGGCCGCGAATGGGCGAATTCCGGTTTCGCGAGTGATGGCGAATTCTTCTATTGCTGCCTTGCGCAAAAGAGAGTCTTGCACGCCATATTGTGCCGGGGTACTTTTGCGAATTTCGACACTAAGCCGCTGGTTTCCCTAAACAGCCCGGTGGAGCATATCGAGATCGTGGATGGGGCCGGTGAAATGCGGATGTACTCGTCGGACGAGGCGCTGGTGAACGGTTTCTCCGAAGTCGTCCAGAACTAGGGTTGTGTAGGTCAAACGGACATGTGCGGAATAGCAGGCTGCATCAAGTTCGGGCACGCGGCTCGAGTAGAAGCTTCTACCTTGCAGCGCATGTGTGCGGCGATGGTGCATCGCGGACCGGATGATGAAGGCATAATCGCACTGGGCAATGCGGGTCTCGGTGCAAGGCGCCTTAGCATCATCGACGTCGTGCATGGACATCAGCCAATCAGCAATGAAGACGGCACAATCTGGGTGGTGTTCAATGGCGAAATCTACAATCACGCCGAATTAAGGTCGCGACTGCAGGCGGTCGGTCATCTCTATTCCACACGTTCTGACACCGAAACGATCGTCCACGCGTACGAAGAGTATGGGCGAAAGTGTGTGAAGCATCTGCGGGGGATGTTCGCATTCGCTATCTGGGACAGCCGTACGCGGCAGTTGTTCATGGCTCGTGATCGGCTGGGCATTAAACCTCTTTACTATCGCCTGAAGACGGATTCGCTTCTGTTTGGCTCCGAAATTAAAGTCATCCTCGCACACCCCGAAGTCACAGCCACGTTCAATCGAAGCATGCTCCCCGAATATCTCGCTTTTGGTTATCTCAGTGGACAAGAAACCTTTTATGAAGGGATCCGAAAGCTGCCTCCGGGACACACAATGCTCATTGACGATGCAGGGGAGCCGGAGATCGATCGTTACTGGGATCTTGAAATCCGGGAGGTAGAACAGGCGCATCCTGAGACCTACTTCGTCGAGGGATACCGTGAGCAACTGGAAAAAGCTGTACAAAGTCACCTCATGAGCGATGTCCCGCTTGGAGTGTTTCTCAGCGGCGGCCTTGACTCAAGCACAATCGCTGCGCTCGCAACCAAAGTTCGAGGAGAGCCAATCGAGACTTTTTCAGTCGGCTATGCTGAAGATTCCTTTAGTGAACTCCCACAAGCTCGAACTGTTGCCAACCATCTCAACTCCATTCATCACGAGGTAGTGTTGACCGAGCAAGAGTTCTTTGATGCGTTGCCGCGATTGATCTGGCAAGAGGACGAGCCTGTTTCCTGGCCTTCGAGCGTTGCATTGTATTTTGTGTCCGAGCTGGCGAGTTCCCGCGTGAAAGTTGTCTTGACAGGTGAGGGCAGCGACGAAACTTTGGGCGGGTATTCGCGGTACGCATTCACCCTGAAGAATGCTGCGGCAGACCGGATTTATCGAGGTTTATTGCCTCGTTCAGTTCGCGCAGCGGTCCGGCGAGGAGTTGTGCAGTCATCATTGCTATCTGCCTCGGCTCGCCGCAAGCTGTCGCACACTTTTCTGGCGCGGAATGGTGAGTCCTGGCAGTCGTTTTACTTCGACAACTTCTTTTCGGCATTTGGATCTCAGCATCAGAGTGAACTACTCACTCAGGATTTCCTGAACGAAAGGCGGGACGGTTATCCTTACAGTAATGTTTTGCGGATCTGGAATTGTGCACCGGGCAACATGCTCCAAAAAATGCTTTACACCGACATCAAAACCTACCTGGTGGAACTCCTGATGAAACAGGACAGCATGAGTATGGCCGCTTCTATCGAAAGCCGCGTACCATTTCTGGATCACGAACTGGTGGAATATGCGATCACAATTCCTGCGGAGTTCCAGATCAAGCGCACATCGGGCAAGCACATCCTGAAGCGCGCCGTACAGGATCTTCTACCCAACGACATTGTGTATCGCAAGAAGTTAGGATTTCCGACGCCTTGGAGCACATGGTTGTCCGGGTCCGGGTTTCACCGTGTCGAACAAATTCTGCTCGATGCGCGCACCGTTGAGCGCGGCTTTTTCAAACCTGAAGCCATCGCGAAGCTACTTGGGGAGCATCGCTTACGCCACCACGATCACTACGATCGAATCTGGAAGCTGTTGAACTTCGAAATCTGGTACCGCGTTTGCATTGAAGGAGACGCGGTCACCGGGGGCAGCCTCGCGCGAGAACTCGCCTCCCGGGTTGTTTGAGGATTCATGCAGATCCCCACGCAAGCGACGCAACCGTTAGCTGTCAGAGGAGCGACCGGGCGCAGCGTTGCACCTGTATTTGTGCTCGGTTGCCCGCGCTCTGGTACGACCTTGCTATACGACATGCTGCTCTCTTCGGGTGGATTTGCCGTGTACCTGGCGGAGTCGAACGTGTTTAATGTGCTGGCGACTCGTTTTGGCGATTTGCGTTCGCGCCAGCGTCGGGAAAGGTTGTTGCGTGTGTGGAAGCAAACCAAATTATTTCGCGCGACAGGGCTCGAATGCCGCAGCATCGAGGCAAGAATTCTTGACGGATGCAGGAATACTGGCGACTTTCTCCGAATCGTCATGCAGGAGATCGCAAGGCAACAAGGAATGCATCGTTGGGCAGAGAATTCACCCGAAAGCATCCTGCATCTACACGACATCAAGCGATCGTTACCGGATGCGCTAATCATCCACATTATTCGAGACGGCCGCGACGTGGCGATGTCTCTGGAACGGCTCCGCTACGTCCGCCCTTTTCCGTGCCAGCAGCGTCAGAGTCTCTTCTCGGCGGGCGCCTACTGGGAATGGATCGTTGAGAAGGGGAGAGCGTTCGGCAAATCTCTGGGGAATGATTACATCGAGGTACATTTCGAAGATCTGCTTACTTCTCCACAGAAGACGCTCCACCGGATTGGCGCTTTCATTGAACACGACCTTGATTACGAGCGGATTCAGCGTGTCGCTTACGGTTCCGTGAACCGGCCAAACACATCGTTCTCAAGCGAGCACGCCAGTGGAAGGTTTACTCCGGTGGGACGTTGGAAGAGAGGTATCAAATCGGAGCATTTGACGAAACTTGAATCGATAATTGGCCAGACTCTGACCCAAACGGGTTATCCACTCTCTAGCGAATCGACGGGAACCTCGGATACAAGTGCACGCGCAAGAAAGCAACTGTACCGCGCATATTTTGAAAGCAAATGTTGGTTCAAGCTAAATTCAATTGTCCGTGCAATACGTCCCGTGCTGACAGCAGCGGAAATCGATGCCACCGTGCTGGCCGAGGATCACGCTCCTGACATCCTGCCACTGGTCGCTGAAGGCGCTATGTCACACAAGAACTGGAGGGTGGAGTGAAGATTTTGTGGGTTAAAGCCGGCAAACTAGTGCCCCCGGATACGGGCGGAAGGTTGCGTTCGTACAACCTTCTGCGCTGTCTGGCAGCCGAGCATCGCGTAACACTCCTTACTTATTACGGTGGACTTCACGACCTTCGATATGAAGAAGAGATACAGGAGGAGTTTCCGGGCGCGGAAACGATCTACACAGCGGCTCCCGATGCAACTCGGATCGACCAGATTCTGGACTACGCCCGAAGATTGCTTCAACCGACCCCCCATGCGGTTAGCAAGTTCACTGATCCACAAGTGGCAAAGGTGGTTGAACGCCATGTTGCGGGACAAGCTCTCGATATCGCTGTATGTGATTTTCTCTCGGCATCGAAAAATTTCCCCCAACAAATACGGACACCTACAGTTCTTTTCCAACACAATGTCGAAAGCTCACTTTGGGAGCGGATAGCTAAAGGAGAGAGAAATCCGTTCAAGCGTACTGCCTTCAAGATCGAGTCTCGAAAAATGGCGCAATATGAGAGGGCGGCCATGAACCGGTTCGCTCGTGTCATTGCAGTGTCGGATCATGACCGAAACCTTATGCTTCGAATGAGTCCAGATTGCAAGATTTCAGTGGTTCCGACCGGAGTAGACACTCATAGCTTTTCTGTAGCGCCCCCGTCTAAAACGGATCCACCCCGGATTGTATTTGTTGGCTCGATGGATTGGGAACCGAACATCGATGCGGTCGAGTATTTCTGCAGTGAAATATTTCCCCACGTGCTAATGGAATCGCCTCACGCGATTTTTCAAATTGTTGGCAGAAATCCCGATCCCAAGGTGGAGAGGCTGGCATCGTCGGCTGTACAGGTCACGGGCTCCGTCCCGTCGGTTATTCCTTATCTTTCGCAAGCAACGGTCGTCATCGTTCCTTTGCGCATCGGAGGCGGGACAAGATTGAAGATTTTTGAGGCCATGGCGATGGGAAAAGCAATTGTTTCTACCACCGTGGGTGCGGAAGGTCTGGATGTCAAGGACGGACGTGATCTGGTGATCGCGGATAACGCAGTGTCTTTCGCCGAATCAATCCTGCGGATGCTCCGCGACGATGGCATGAGACGCGACTATGAACAGGCTGCTTTGCAGGTTGCGTTGCGCCATGATTGGTCTCGTATCGCAGATCTGTTTACCGCTGTGCTCCAGCAGACTGTAGATGAGCAGATTTCGCTCCACGGATATGCGTCCGATGCAGTTTCCGTAGCGCAATGAGAGTGCTCGTTCTGGACGGAAACCAGAATCAGGCGGTAGCATCGGTTCGCGAACTGGCAGCCGCGGGGCACAGAGTCTTAGCGGGAGAATGCGTATCTTGGTCCAAGGCTGGCCTGTCGCGATTTTCTCACCAGTCATTCCGTTATCCTGATCCTCGGTGCGACGTCGACGGCTTTGTCAGGGCCATCGCCGATATCACGGCCGCTGAGCCGGGGACACTAATTCTTCCGATGACGGAAGCCACCAGTCTTCCAATCAGCGCTCACCGAAATATCTTAACTTCGGCTGGAGGACGACTGGTCCTGCCCGACCATGATGACCTGCTGCGTGCCTGCGATAAGAACCACACGACGTGCCTCGCAGCACGGTTGGGGTTCGCCGTGCCCGAAACGAGAACGATTCATAGCGAAGATGAGGCGCGCCGGATCGCTAATTCGATTCGTTATCCAGTGGTGCTCAAACCACGATCATCACAGGAATTGATGGAGCGTGGCGAACTTCGGACAACGGGCCGACCGCGATATGCCAGCACTCCTGTCCAGTTTCTGGAGGCCTTTCGCCAAGTCTCACGACGCGCCTCGGCGGTTCTCGTGCAGGAATATGTGCCGGGATCCGGCACAGGTTATTTTGCGTTGATGTGCAAAGGTGAGCTTCGCGCTGAATTCGCGCATAAGCGGATTCGGGATGTTTATCCCACCGGCTCGGGCAGCGCGCTGAGAGTGAGTGTTGCGCCCGATCCTGAACTTCGACGGGCAGCGCTCGCGATTTTGCAGGCACTCAAATGGCACGGTGTAGCGATGGTCGAGTTTCGGCAGAAGCCCGGCGAACGCGCCGTTTTCATTGAGGTCAACGGACGCTTTTGGCACTCGCTACCATTAGCTTGTTATGCAGGGATAAGTTTTCCGGTTCTACTGGCAACAATGGCTGAGAATGGAGATGTGAATTCGCCTCCTCCGTACCGCACCGAGCTGAAGTGTCGATGGATGGTTGGGGATTTCCGCCATCTGCTGGAAGTGTGGCGTGGCGCGCCCGCGGGATTTCCCGATGCTTATCCGAAAAAGCTGCGCAGCACACTCGCCTTTCTTACACCCGAGCGCGGAATGCGTCATGATCTTTTCCGGTGGGATGATCCACTGCCAGAACTTGGTGACTGGGTACATTTTTCCACGGTGGTATGGCGAGAGAGATTCAAGGGGACGAAATCGTGATGAAGGGCGTTCTGCATATTCATAGCACCTATTCCGACGGAGAGTTCACTCTTGCCGAACTACGAACGATGTTTCTGCAGGCCGGTTGTCAGTTTCTCTGTATGACGGATCATGCAGAAGCGTTCGATGGAAAGAAGCTGCAGGTCTATCGCGAAGAGTGCGCGAGTCTGTCGGATTCTAAGCTGATTATCGTTGCGGGCCTCGAGTACCGGTGCGACCGAAACATGCACATCCTCGGGTATGGTGCAACGCAGCCCAGTCAAAGCAACGATCCGCAGACGGTCATTCGCCATATCGACGCCCAGAATGCTATCTCAGTAATCGCTCACCCGAAAGATGATTTGTTTTCGTGGATCGAAAGTTTCGATGTGTTGCCGCGGGGAATTGAAGCGTGGAACTCGAAGTACGACGGGCGTTATTCTCCAAGGCCTGCCACCTTTTCCCTAGTGAGGCGTCTGCAATCGCGCAGGTCCGACTTACATGCTTTCTACGGCCAGGATCTGCACTGGAAGAATCAATTTCGTGAACTCTTTGTGCTGCTGGATTCCGAGCCACCCCGAAGCGAAGATATCCTCGCAACTTTGGCTAGAGGAGAGTTCAGCGGCGAGAAGAGTGGAATGCTGCTTCCTTCATCGGGAATATTGCCGGACAATATCCTGCTGCAATTTGCCCGCTCACAAAAGATGTCCCGCAGTTTCCGAGGATACCTGAAAAAAGGTAAGCAGGTCCTCGACCGAATCGGCATCAAGGTTCCTGAATCTATCAAAGCGGAACTGCGAAAAGTATTATGAGTCCGCGGTGCTAGGTCGGGCTTTTTAGACGCATTCGACAGCGCACAACTGAGGTCAGGAATTCTCTTGTCAATCGATTGTGAAATCTTCGCGTTGGATGAATTGGCACGGGCTCGAGCATTCGAATCTGGAAGGGGCTCTCGCTCACTAGCTGTTCGAAACGGCCGATAGTCATTTGGTTGAGGCCGCCTTCAACTTCAGAAAACTTCTTCGCACCATCAGTGCGGATATGCGATCTCCAACGGCAGAGCGCAGTCTCGCTGAAAATGAGATGAGCCCACGGGAACACCGAGAAAAGATGTCCTCCACGCGGGTGGTACCATGTGGGACCGAAACAAGCCAGGAGTTCTCCGCCTGGTTTAAGCATCCCAGCCATAGTGCTAAGAATTGCAGCGGGATCAGCGAAGTGTTCAAAAGCGTCGACAGAGATGATCATATCGGCTGGTTCTGGGAGAGTTGTTCCGAATGTAACGTTGCTGCAAGCCGCCTTCGCGGCACGCTCTCTTGCTGCGGCTAGAAGACGTTCCGAGATATCAATTCCATAAACGTGACTACTGCCATGTTGCGCCAGTTCGATGGCTTCAGCTCCGGTACCGCAGCCGAAATCAATTACCACCTTATCTCTGATGATCGTCCAAATACTCGGGCCGAATAGCTTTTCGAGCTTACTGGACCCCTGGTAGGCAGCACCGGTCATACCTACAGGCTCGGCAGGCGCGATCACGCGGAGCAAGCGATACGCAACCTCGCCACCTAGTAATGCCATGGGCGTCCTTCAAGGATTGTAAGACCCAAGTCCATGATTACGCTGTGAGGTGATTTGATGGCACTGGCGAGACTTTGTCTAATTCGAGTGGTGCAACGCTGGTAAGTTTGCCCAGAGGAGTGTTGATTTTCGCCCACCATTTAGCCTCAAGGAATCTGGTGTACAGCCTCTGATTCAAAGTTCTGCCAGGAGCTTTCGACTTAGCCGATGGCGCCGTCAGCTGGTAACCGAGCTCATCGAGTAAAAGCCCGATTAGCCGTTCCAGCTCGGCAATCTGTTGGCTGGACAGAGCCTGCTTCCATCGATTTACGGGACGCTCGCTATTTTGCTCTCCACGGAATGAGGAGTTTGTGCAGCTCAGGCTGCCGAGGGCGTTGGATTGAATACGGTCGAAATCCAAATCATGATCAATGAACTCGCCGAGATGTCTCAGCGTGTTTTGTGGTTCGGTCACTAATTCCTCATACCGAAGTTCAATGTAGTCTGCGGGGAATTTGAGTCCCTGCTCCCGTCCTTTTCGGACGATCCATTCCCAATAGAGCGCTGTCTCGATCAAGCTGCCGGGACGTCGATTCCAGAAGAATGGGGTGAACTCGCCCATCTTTCTGAGCGAGTTTGCAATATCTCTGCCGTCTCGAATTATGTGCACGAATAGTGCTTCCGGAATGTCGCGTTTAATTCGCGAGATATAGAGAACATTGTCGGCATCGTACAGCGCCCAGCGGGAGACGCCCTGCGCGGCGCAGATCTGTTCCATGACGATTCGCATGAAGGCACCGCCCGTCTTCGCATCTGCCAGCAACTTTACGGCTAGAGATGCGGCGTCCAATCCAGATCTCCGGTAGCCCTTGCTTCTGAGCCAGGTGTTGACGATTTTCGCGCGATTGTCCCTGTCCCTCAGGCTCCCGAATTTCGGTACTAACATTTTGTAGATGGGAAGATACCCTCGATAAATGGCGAAGCCCCCAGCCGAAAGCAACGTGTCATATAGCAGGTTCGTACCGGAGCGGTGACAACCCACCACAAACACCGGACGCGAACTGCGGGCTGGAATATCAGTCTTCAAATTTAATCCTTTTAGGAAATTGGCGACCAACGAGTCTAATTGGCCGTCTTTAATGGCATGTTAAAGCTCTTTCGCGTGTCTGAAAGGGCGTTATAGAGGTTCAGCCATTCTTCTCTCACTGCAGGCCAGCTCGAATCCTGGAGTCGCTCACGTGCGTTCTGAGAGAGGCGTGACGCCAGGCCCGGCTCCTTGAAAAGGCGGAGAGCGTTGCGCGCCAGCGCCACGAAGTCGCCCACGTCTGACAGCAATCCAGTCTGATCATGGTCGACCAGGTAATGCATTCCCTCAGGCGACGTTGTCACCACCGGTGTACCTGCCGCATAGGCCTCGAGAATCGAGACTGGCATATTGTCCAGGCAAGATGCGTTGATAAAAATGTCTGCGCGGCTGTAATACTCATGGATTTGATGATGCGGAATGACGCCGAGGAAATTCACGTCCGTGAGTTTCAACTCTTCGACCAGGCGACGACTCTTCGATTCCAGTTGTCCTTGCCCGACTAGATCGAGTCGCGCTTCGGGTAGCGCTTTCTTTATCTCTGCGAAGGCGCGCACCACGATATCGATTCCATAATAAGGATGGAATCCGCGGGTGCACAAGAAGTGTGGCCGAATAGTTGGACGAGGCCGATATCGAAACTCCGACAAGTCCACTATGTTGGGAATAGCTGACGCGGAGAGGCCAAACTCCCGGAAGACCTGCACAAGGTATCTCGAAGGAACAACAATCGGTCCCATCCTTTTTAATAGCGGCCGAGCTGTGCGAAAACTGCGGAGGTGGTCCCGCGCCTCACCACTGTGATAGTGAACCAGTGTCCGTTTGCCTCGTAAGCGAGCGATCATCCACGCAGGGACGGTTGCAATCAGGAACGCCCAATACGACGCGGAAAAGATGTGGACGATATCGGCTACCTTCACTGCCCTCCACAGGGACCACAAGTAGAAGGGTTCCCGCAGGCCGGTACGTAGGAATGGGATCCGTTCTGCCCATCGAAGCCAAGGACTAAGAGGTGGGTCGATTGCGATAAAATCGGCCGCAATACTGCTATCGTTTTCCCAATGCCGCAATAGCAAGTCCGCCTGTACTGACTGGCCTCCGACATACCGCGACGAAGCGGCGACAATCGCGACCCGAGTCTTAGCTGCAGAGAGAGGACGGACCCGAGCCTTGGGCCTCCAATCCTTTCTGGCCAGCAGTTCTTCGTAAAGTTCCTCATGGCGGCTGCGCATTCTGTCGATCGTGAAATTCTCCTGCGCATGCCGCTTCGCGTTGCGCCCAAGCTCGATGCGAGAATCAGGATCGCTTAGCAACTTCGAAATCGCTTCGGCCAATGATTCTGGATCGTTGGGAGGCACGAGGAGCCCAGTCTCGTTCGAGACCAATTCCGGATTCCCGCCTACGTCGCAGGCGACGACGGGCACTCCGGCTGCCATAGACTCCATTACGACGTTGGATAAGCTCTCAGTTTGAGAAGCCAATACGGAGATATCCAGGGAAGCCAGGATCGCGGGAATGTCGCGCCGGTTCCCCAGAAAGAGTATTTTGTTCGCGATTCCTAAGTCCCGTGCGTGTCTTTCCAGTTCTGCGCGCAGCGGGCCATCGCCGACAAGAACAAACTCGACCTTCGGCAAACGTGGGCTTAGCAGCGCTGCCATTTCGATGAAATCCCTGTGATTCTTGTAAAGGGCATTCATGCGAGCAATCATGCCAACGCGCAAAACATCGGGACGAACAGGGAGAACTGGAGCGGCAGCCGCGAACGCTTCGGCATGCAAGCCGTTCCCAATCACCACCAGGCGTTCGTCTGGAATTCCATCTTGTGCGAGGCGTCTGGCGGCTGCTTTCGAATTGCAGATCACGCGGTCACAAAGTCGGAACGCAAGGTTCTGTGCTCTAGATTGCATCGATCGCAATTGATCGCCGATTTGCCGTTGGCTCCCGATAACTACGGGAACTCCTGCGAATCGGGCCGCTGGAATTGCGGCGAGATTGGAATAGAAATCGAAAGAATGGCAAATCGCCACACCCGAGCGAGTCAAGTGCCGAGACAAGGTAAGGCGGGATTTCATCGCTTGCCAGCCGTAAAGGCTGCCGAGAAGCGGAAACTCAGGAATGTCCCCCAGCTCAGGAAGGAAATCGCCCCTTTTGCGGATGCAACCGAGCAGCGGCTGAAAGTTGGTTGGGGCTAGAGCTTTTGCGAGTGCCGCAAACTGCCGTTCGCTACCGCCAGTTTCCAGTGTCTGGATCATTAGGAATACGCGGGCGGCGGAGCTCACCTTTGGAATTGGCGCGGGCGACGCAAAGGTTTCGGGTGACTCTGCTTCGTGGCGAGCGACAATCATCTAACGCACCTTTGCGGTTCCTGGCTGCCAACCGAGCCCACATGTATTTTTTCAAGGAAGTTACGATGCCACAGTTCCAGCATCAGTAATCGCCAGATGCGCGCGGAGTGATCCCTTCGTTGCCGAAAATGTTCGTCCAGCAGCGTTTCCACGCCTTTGCGATTGAAGTAGCCGCGCTGCATGGTTCGTGGTTCCAAAAGCACATGAACAAGATCGCGCAATTGATTTCTCATCCACGCGGCGAGCGGCAGGGCGAAGCCTTGCTTAGGCCGGAAGAGTGCCTGCCGTGGAACACCAACACGTTCGGCCAGTTTTCGCAGGATGTATTTCTGCGAGCCCTTCTGCCACTTCCAGTGCGGTTTCAAAGCCGTCACCCACTCGACGAAAACATGATCGAGCATCGGAACACGCACTTCGAGAGAATTCAACATACTCATACGATCAACCTTGGTCAAAATGTCACCCGGCAAGTAGGTCTTGGAGTCGAGGTAAAGCACGCGGCCAAGGGGGTCGTCGGCGGGAGCACCGTCAAGATATGCTCGAAAAGTTTGCAGAGGATGCCCGCGGCTCACGAAGTCTTCCGACAGCGGTGCCAGCTGTCGCTGGAAGGGCTGAAAGGATATACCCTCGAGATAACGTTCTTCCCAGGGCAGAGAAATGCTGTATGCAAGGCTCCGGCCTGGTGTGTTGCGTGGTACATAGCTGTGGATACGTTGAACGTAGAAGTTTCGAGCCCACGCCGGAATCCACGGATACGAACGATCCTGCAGATGGAGTCGATATCGCTCATAACCGGCAAAAAGTTCGTCACCTCCATCTCCCGATAGCGCGACCGTAACGTGCTTACGGGCCATTTGGCACACGAAGTACGTCGGCAGCATAGAAGAATCGCCAAAGGGTTCATCCACGGAACTGCTGAGATGTTCGACGGTATTTAGTACATCTGGATCGAGAATCAATTCGTGGTGTTCGGTTCCGAAGGTCTGCGCAACTACTCTTGCAAACGGTGCTTCATTGAACTCGGCATCCCGGAATCCAATAGAGAATGTTTTCACCGGTTTAGAAGTAGCTCGAGCCATGAGAGCCACAATTGTTGAGGAGTCCACTCCCCCGCTTAGCAGCGCTCCAAGCGGCACGTCGGCGATCATACGGATCCGAACCGCTTCCGCCAGCAAGTGCTCCAGCCGTTCCAGACATTCTTCTTCGGACTCTGGCGAGTGCGTTGCGTAGCCCGGGAGATCCCAGTAACGGTGGATTGTCGCCTCGCCGTTCTCAAACACCATGCAATGTCCGGGAGCGAGTTTCTCGATGGTTTTAAAGGCCGTGGCAGGATCGGGGATGTAGCCGAAATACATGTACTGCAGCAAAGACGTTTCATCGACAGCAGCCAACTCGGGGGCTGCCCGCAAGATCGATTTGATCTCTGAAGCGAAAAGCAGCTGACCGTTCCGGACGGCATAATGAAGAGGTTTTTTCCCCATGCGATCGCGGGCCAGAAGAAGGCGTTGCGCCTTCTCGTCGTAGATCGCGAAGGCAAACATCCCGCGCAGTTTCTGTACGCAGTTGTCTCCTAGATGTTCGTACAGGTGCACGATCACTTCAGTGTCAGTTTGAGTAGAAAAGCGATGACCACGGCTTTCCAGTTCGCTCCTCAATTCCTGGAAGTTGTAAATTTCACCATTGAAAACGATACAAACTGTCCCGTCTTCGTTAAAGAGAGGCTGATGTCCTCGAGAAAGGTCAACAATGCTCAGGCGTCGCATCCCTAGTCCCACGCCGTTCTTGACGAAGACGCCTTGATCATCGGGACCTCGGTACACGATGGCGTCGCACATGGCACGAATCGTTGCGACATCGACCGGAGGTCCTTCACCGACAATTCCTGCTATGCCGCACATATCATCAGTCCTTAGTAGCCATCGCATTCAGTTGGTGGGCGGATTGTGCGCGTTTTGAGCGGCGGATTTTGAGCCGGTAATCTCGATATTCGCCTGGATTGCCTTCCCGGCCTTCGCAAGCAGCGAGGATGATGTTTACCATCTCGCGCGCGGTGACAAAATGAAGGGTTTCGTCGCGGGCCGCGGCACCTTTCACCAGGTCTTGCAGAAACATTTGCAGTTCGTTTCCCAATACGGCCGCGTGCTGAGTTGGATCCATGCTGTGGCAGTGCAACTTAATGAAGAGCCAATCCGGCCTTCCTTTTACTCGTACCGCGGCTCGCTTCCATAGTGAAAGCCGTCGCAGACTAGGAGGATTAGCGCCAGTGAGCGCGCCGTTCTCAAGGCTTAGGTACCGCGGCCGGCCGTGATTAAAGCCGATATCTGGCAACAGAGGTCCCTGGACGATCAGAGGGAACAAAGCGACAGACTTTCCAACTCTTAGATTTCTGCCATGCCGATGTGCCGCCCGCTCGCTGAGCGGCGCATGGCACTCGTAAAGAGAGTTCACTTTCGAAATTTGGGCGGGATGAAAGAATGCAGTTGGCAATGTCAGATCTGCGTAGCATCCCGTTTCGTGAAGGACCTGCATTTCAGAGTCAACGCCACACGCTTCTCCGAGTGCTGAGTTGGCCAGAGCGAAATTCCCGTGAACGAACGCATACCGGGGCAGGGTCGAGCCATCCTCGTAGCTGAGTGCCCCATGCTTGTCCGCGAGAAGATCGCGGAACTTAACCAACTGCTCCCGCGTATTCGCCACGGTGTCGGGACGGTCCATGCCGTGGTGCAGGTGCACTTCAATTTCGCCCCACCCTTCGCGGCAATGCAGCGTCAGTTGATCGAGCAGCTCGCTGTCGTACTGCTCTGCCGGATAGAAATAGGTGTGATAGAAGGGCCGGCCGTCGTGATCGCGCCATGAATCAATCGCTTTCGGATATTGCCGGCACCAGGTTTGCAGACGGCGTTGTTGTTCGCTGTAGGAAGCGCGGGCTGTGCCGTCTCCGGGAACGATCGCGGGCTCAAAATGATCCGCGATCGCGATCATCAAATGCAGTTTCCCGCGTGGAGTTCTGCGCGTGAGACGTTGCCCAATGTAGGTGGGTAGCCAGCGTCCAATATAGGAGAGCACGCGAGGCAACTTGGCACGGGCGCTCGGAGATTTCTCGGACACGATCTCTAGCTTCTTGCTCTTCATTCATTAGCCGCCTGGCTAGCTACTGTGCGGGAGATAATGCTGACCGCTGGTTTAATCGCTCGCTCGGAAGCGGTGATACGGCAGATTTCTTTCCGCGTACCGAGATCGGAGTCTCCGCTACGTGAAGGTCTTGCATTCCGCAGCTCTCAAACCAGCGGAAGACTTGTTCGTATGTGTGTTTGGATTGATAGCGCGGAGAGTACCAGTCAAACGTATCGAGCACTCGCGCTTCGGGATCGGCCTGTCGATTTACAGGAAATACGTAATGAACAGTGCCAGCTATGGGCCTGCCGATCAAAGGAATGCGTCGCAACCCACGATCGAGGTAATAAAACGTGGGAACTGCAACCTGCAAAATCCCATGCAGCAAAGGTGCCGGCATTCGGCTCGTGTAACGGCGATACAAATCAGTGAAGCGATACCACTTGTTGTAGCCGCTATAAAGCCATACTGCCAGATTTCCGCCGGGCTTTAGAAATTGTGGCAGCACCTTTACGGCAGCTTCGCAATTGGGCGTGTGGTGCAGTACGCCGAGACTGTAGATGCAATCGAAGCTCTCGAGTTCGAAGGGAAGGTGAAAGACATCGGCCTGAAAAGCAATGAAGTTGCGGTCCTGCAGATTGCGGGCCGCCACCTCCGCGGCTGCACTGAGATCGACACCGACTACGGACGCGCCCCAGCGCGTCGCTACTTCCGCGAACCGTCCCATTCCGCAACCAACGTCGAGTACAAGCTTGCCTTTCAAATCCTCTGGCGCAAGGCCAGTTTTCATTCGGAAATGCTCTTCTGACTCTCGGATCTCAGTGTTATCCAGTTGCGTGCGCGCATATCGCTTCCATTGAAAGCCGAAGCTGGCGGAGTAATTTTCAGCGGCTACAAAGCGGGCCACACCATTGCTGATCGGAAACTTCGCGCCACATCCACTGCATTGATACTCGACGTCAAGCCGAAGGTTGTGTCGGCAGTGCGGGCAGCGCAGGAGGTTAATGATTTGACCCGGGAGACTCGACATTTTCGAATTGTTAGCTGCCAACATAAAGCTCTCTTTGCAAACGGGCCATACTGCTCAGTTGTCGCGAACGATCGTCAGGGGCTGGAGCACCACCGCGCTGCATGATTGCCAAAAGAGCTGATGTGTACCCGACCGTGAAATAGGGAAAGAATTGATACGCTTCGGGAGCAAAGAGGGCTCCCACCACGAAGCCCACTAACGAACTGTGTAATGCGCCCACGAACAAGGTTGTTTGCTCGTCGAGGTCATATGTTCTAAGCTTCCTGAGATTGATAAAGCCTCGCGAGAAGAACAATAGGTAGAGGAGAAGTGCGAAGACGCCTCCCTCAACGGCGATCTGCAAGTAGCTCATGTGTACTTCATGCCAATCGCCAGAGTAGGTGAGGAAATTGTTGATCCCCACTCCCAGCAGAGGATACTGCTCGATCCCCTCGATCGCTCGTTCCATCAGGTATTTCCTTGCTTCCATAGACCCGTACGCCCGCTCATCTTGCACGTCTTCGGTGTCTCCGGTGGTAGCGATGAGCCGTTTCTCCAGAGTTTTGCCGGCGGCTAACATGAGCAGAACACCGAGCAAAGCTGTCACTGCAATCAGATAAAGTCGTTTTCCCCGAATGGCGAAGTGCCATAGGCAGACGGATCCTGCTACCACCAAGTCAACGAATCCGGCGCGCGACGCGGTTAGCAGCAAAGCGACACCCATGATCAACATTCCGCCCATCCAAAGCGACTTCCGCAAGGGCCCTTTGGCTGTGAGCAAAAACGCAAGGCAGAATGGAAGACATAAGACGATGGCGAATGCTAAGTCGTTTGGATTGCCGTAGATGCCGCCTAACACGCCTTCGAGACGCGGCTGGTCATGTCCCTTAATCACCGAAACGAGCGAGATAACAGCGACGGAGGAGGCCTGGATAAAAACGATGTGGCGGAATTTCGAGAAGTCTGTAACCAGGAGAAAAGTCAGGAGCCAGACGATGTAGCACTTGGAGAAGTCTATGGTGTGAACAATTGCCCCGCCTTTCCATATTGGGGACAGCACTGCAGAAAAATAGAGCAGAGTAATTAAAGCGAGCAGAAAGGTGGATTCCAGCGGAAGCTTGCGCAACGCCTCTGTCTTTAGGCC
>Ga0070735_10000387_pt1 | contig 50448 bp, 49 predicted proteins | sample Coa_R1_FD_66443 | JGI IMG/M metagenome (GOLD analysis project Ga0070735, IMG submission 66443) | Surface soil microbial communities from Centralia Pennsylvania, which are recovering from an underground coalmine fire - Coalmine... | ecosystem: Environmental > Terrestrial > Soil > Unclassified ... | reverse complement strand
ACGTCCCCACCTCGCAGCAGTCGGGCCACCTCCTCCTCGCAGGGATTTGGTGACCCAGATTCAGTCGGGGTGGGGAATTTTACTCCGGCTCTTTGAGGAGTCTAGCACCGGTCGTGACACAGCGTCCATCGGGCGTACTGCGCGGCGCCCCCGGTGGCAACGATGCACGCGCGTGCACATCGGTGGCATACGTTTGACCGAAAAACGGGACGTTGGCGGGCTGGCGTACAGTCCACGGTCCTTTGTCTTTTTGACGGAGACCTTCTTTATCAATCCGCGGGGACGGATCGTGGGCAAGTTTCTGGGCGAGCTGCTCGACGCATCGGCGGGACGCCGCGCGGTCGAGGCCCTCTTGGCGGACCGGCGCCTCGTCCCGTAGCCGGCGTTCCTAGTAGCCGTTGCCTGGGTAGCTCCACAGGTGCCGCCCGATTGGGTTGCTGGCGCCCGGGGTGACGCCGGCCGGCAGCACGTCCACGCCGTCCGGGACGTTGAGGTAGCCGGGCGCCGTGCCAGGCACCCCCGTGTGGCCGTACTGCCAGACGATACGCTTCGTGGCCGGATCGATCACGATGACACGGTGGTTGAAATCGTCATTCAGCAGCACCATCCGGTTCGGCAGCTGCACGGCGAGCGACGGGTGGTTGAGGCGCCCGGGACCCGACAGCACCTGGTACTGCCAGAGCACCTTGCCTTTGGGTGACATGATCACGATTGCGCCGGGGTTGGTGTAGAACACGCAGATTACGTTGCCGTCCGGCGTGAAGTTGGCATCGGACGGGTAGTAGAACGCGGATGGAAACCGCAGCGTCCACACCACGCGTCCCTCGCGGTCGAGCAGGATCGCGTCGTTCCCGTTGATCTGCGTCACCAACATACCCTGATCGGGCGCCGGAAAGTCGCCGTTCGGCGCGGAGAAGTACCGCGGCGGATCGATCCGCATCACGCCGGTGTGGCCGTACTGCTTGATGATCCGCTTGGTCCGGCGGTCGATGAACACGATTCGCTGGTTCTTGATGTCGGCCGCGGTGATGAGCCCGCCGCCGCGGGCGTACAGGAAGGCGTCGTCCGGGGTATTGAGGTAGCCTGGCGCGCGCCCCGGCACGCCGGGGTGACCGTAGCTCCAGACGATCCTGCGGGTCCGGAAGTCGATGATCGAGATCATGTGGTGGTCTTCTTCGTTGGTGATGATCTCGTCGAAGTGCGGGCCGAAGAAGACATCGTCGTCGTCTCGCAGGGGAGACGCCCGGCCGGGCTGCGGCATCTGCCATACGATGTGCTTGTCCGGCGTGACGAGCAGGATCCGGTTGTTGCTCGCGTCGGCGATCAGCACATCGTCGGGGAGAACCGGGTTGGCCCGGCGGGCACCCCAGGGGAGCGCCTGCGGGGCAGGGCTTGCGGGTGGGACCGCGCCGCCGGCCAGGAGCGCGCAGACGAGGACTCCGTTCACGATCAGACCGCGATGCATGATCCCATCATAGTACAGCGCCCGTCTCGGACACCGCGGCGAGCGCGCGGCGGACACTTGATGGCGCGCGAGTTCATTTGTCGAGATCTCCCTCGAACTCCACCCCTTGCACTGATGACGACCGTTGCGGAAGGATCTCCTTAGTCGACCCCTCAACTCGTGGTAGATACCCCTTGATCCATAAGCTCTTCCGCGCGGCGGTTGGGACTACCCTTTCTCAAAGCCCGTGAAACCGCCGAAACGGTCACGCCTATTTGACGTGCCGCCTGACTGCGGGACAGCGTACCGGCTTCTATAGCGGGCCTCAGAGCCTCCAGGTTACCATCCAGCACTGCGGGTCGACCGATAATATGCTTCCCCTGCTTCCTGGCACGCTCCATACCTGCCCGGTTGCCCGGACGCGTTCTGAGATGAGACTGCGCTCGAACTGCGCGAACGATGCCAGAATGTTGAGCATCAGATCGGCAACTGGCGAGGTTCCCGACGTGTCGAGCCACGGTTCCGAATACGACCGCAACCCCACGCCCCACCGACGGAACTCCTCAACGGCCGTCGCCATGTGCGCGACTGACCGGAAGGCCCGGTCGAGCTTCCAGACGAGAATCGCATCCAACTTTCGGCGGGATGCCTGGGTGAGTAGCTCCCGCCAGGCCGTTCGGCCGCGTAGATCGGTCGCGCTGGCGTGGTCGACGTACTCCCCTGCCGACGACCATGCCTGGGCCGTGACGAACTCGCGAAGCGGAAGTAGCTGGGTGTCGGGATTCTGTTCCCTGTCACTAGTGGAAACTCGAGCGAGTGGAGGTCGCCATCGGGCCGGATTGGGGTGCCACGGTAGATCAGTTCGTCGAGGGATCGTCGGGATGACCGCTCGGCAGCTCACGCGGCACTCTGAGGTTCCTCGGCGCCGCTCGCTCCCCTTGGACGATGGGCACGCGTGTGCAAGCGAGCCTGAACGGTTGTTCGCGCAGGACGGCTCTGGCACCGCTGCCGAATACTCCCGCCATTCACAAGACTCTACCGAGACGATGACCCAACTCTCCCCTGCGGTTCGTGAGTTTCTGGACGGGCTCGCCGGGATTATCGCCCGCGATATCCTTCGGAGCCGGTGATGGGGAGTCGCGACGCAACACAGGACGCTCCGCGCCTAGCGGCGGCAGTCTACGCTCGGTTTTCCTCCGAGCGCCAGAAGGCGACCTCGATCGAGGACCAGGTCAACCTGTGCCGCGAGGCAGCGGAGCGGTTCCGCTGCACAGTCCTCTCGGACCACGTGTACGGGGATGTCGAAATCAGCGGTGCCGTCGAACAGCGGCCGGCCTACTCGGCACTCCTGGCCGCAGCCAAGGCGAAACGGATCGATGCGATTCTCGTGGAGAGTCAGGACCGCCTGTGGCGCGACCAGGGCGAGTTGCACCATGCCCTGAAGCGTCTGCGATTCTGGGGCACACGGGTCTTTTCTGTCATGGCGGGCACCGACCTGACCGAAAAGACTGGTAGCCTGCTCGCGTCGGTTACGGGGTGGAAAGATGAAGTGTTCCTCGAGGATCTCCGCGAGAAGACCCGGCGCGGAATGCTCGGCCAGATCAGGCGGGGGCTATGCGCTGGTGGTCGCGCATATGGTTATCGCAGCCAGCCGATCCTCGACGATCACCAGCAAATCACCGGCTACCGCAGGGTCATCGATCCTGATGAAGCTGGCACCGTGCGGCGGATCTTCGAGCTCTACGCCGCCGGGTATTCGCCGAAGACGATCGTCCACGTTCTGAACGACGAGCGTGTGTCTCCTCCGCGCCCGGTGCGGGGTCGGCGGCTACGGGGCTGGACGTGGACGACGGTAAGCGGATCGTCCAAGAAGGCGTTCGGCATCCTCCACAACCCGATCTATGTCGGGCGCCTCGTGTGGAACCGCAGCCGCAAGGTGCGAGATCCTGAGACCGGCAAACGCACCATGCGGATGCGGCCCAAGGACGAATGGACCTGGACCGATGCCCCGGCACTGCGGATCGTGCCCCAGGGACCTGTGGGACCAGGTGCAGATCCGCCGGCAGAATCGGCAGAGCTCTCCGGCTGCCGCGTCGGGTCGCAAGCCGAAGTACCTGTTCAGCGGCCTGCTCATCTGTGCGGAGTGCGGAAGTCGGTACACCCTTCAAGACTCCACCCGCGGCTACTACGCCTGTAGCGGTCACGTGAATCGGGGCGCCGCCGTCTGCGCGAATACCAAGAAGGTCCGTCGCGATCGGCTCGAAGCGGAGCTATTGGATGCGTTGTTCAACGAGTTGTTCACGCCGGCCGCGGTAGCCTATCTTACGCAGCAGGTCGATGCTGCTATTGCTCGAGACTCAGAGAGTCTGCATGATCGGCGGACTAGTTTGGAGCGCGACCTCATCCAGGCCAAGACCGAGCTCGCGAACGTCCTCGACGCGATTCGGCAGGGCCTCGCCACGCCTGCGACCAGACATCTGCTGGAAACGTGCGAGCGCCGTGTGGTCGAGTGCGAGGCGGCGCCGCTGTCGATAGTGATCGCACGCTATCTCGGTGATCTGCGCGCGCAACGCTCAGCACCGATGTCGAGGCGGCTCGGTTACTATTGGCGAAACTCCTCGGATCCGTCATCCTGAGGCGAGTAGGCCCACACCTGGTCGCAGAAATCGAGGGCAACATGGAGGCGATGCTCAATAGCGAGGAAGTGTGTAGTGATAACCATGGTGCCGGGAGGGGGATTTGAACCCCCACGGGTTGCCCCACACGCCCCTCAAACGTGCGCGTCTGCCAGATTCCGCCATCCCGGCGCGGAGAAAACGCCCTGCCCGGTCAGGCGGCAGGGACAGCTCATTATACGAATCGCCCTGGGACGGTGTCAATCAAGTCGGCTTCGCAGCGATCTACCGAAACACAACCGGTCGCCGCTGGCGCTGCCGCGATCGCGGCGGCGACTCAGGGCCGCAAACGCGGCGCGGGCGTCCGTCCGGGAATCCGGCCGCGCTTGGCGATGGGGCGGCCGTTAATCTCGTGAAGATCCATCGTCATGTCGATCGGCGACGCGCCGCTCACGTAGCTTCCAACCCCGAACGCGGAGACGCCGGCCTCAATCAGCGCCGGGATCCGTTCCGGCGTGACCCCGCCCGACACGAAAATCTGAACGGCCGGATGCCCGGCGAGCGCGAGCCTCGCCCGGACCTCGCGGACGAGGTCCGGGGTAACGCTGCCCCGCTCGCGGGGCGTGTCGAGCCGGATTGCGGACAGGTCAGGCCCCATCGCCTCGGCGATGCGCACGGCCTCGACCGTCTCGTCCGTGAACGTGTCGACGAGCACGAGCCGCGGCACCCCGGACGGCATGAGTTCATGATACGCGGTGGCGGCCCGCAGTGTGTCACCGACGAGGAGAATGAATGCGTGCGGCATGGTGCCCACCGGTTCTTGGCCGGCGAGTTTCGCGCCGAGAATGCATGCGGCGCCGCGCATGCCGCCGACAATCGCCGCGCGCTCCATGACAGGCGCGACGGCCGGGTGGACGTGGCGCGCACCGAACGAATACACCGGAGTCTCCCCCGCCACCGCAACCACGTGCCGGGCCGCCGTCGCCCAGCCGCTCGGGTGGGAGAGCATCCCGAGAAGCACGGTCTCGTACATGCCGAACTGCCCGTATGGCCCCTCGATGCGCATCACCACTTCGCGGGCCGAGAACGTCTCCCCGTCCCGGAGGGACTCGATGAGCACCCCGGTGTTTCGCAACAGATAGCGCACCTCGTCCACGCCCGCGAGCACGCCGTCGCTGCTGGCGAAGATCTCCGCCACCACCGGCGTGTCGGCCAACCCTAAGGATCGGAGAATCTCCAACGTGCGGACGAAATAGATGTCGGTCGTGGCGCCGGCGAGGATCTCCTCGTGCGAGGCGCTGTGGAGGCGATGCTGGGCGTCGGCGGTGTACCGGCCGACGTCGTCGAGCGATGTGAAGGCGGTCGGCTTCCGCGGCACCTCGGAACCGGCTGTCAGCGACCGAACTTAGTGATGACGAGGACGAGCGACGTGATGCCGAATACGATCGCCAGCGATGATGTCACCCGGAGCAGCAGGGTTTCGCGAGGCTTAGGCCCGTGGAACAGACGGGCGCCCCCGCCGCCGATGGAGCCGAGCCCTTCGCCCTTGGGGCCCTGGAGCACGATCACCCCGACAACGGCGGCGGCGGCAATGAGATGAATAATCAGGATCACGTTCGTCACCCGGACACCCCCAAACTACAGCCTTACTAGATTAGCATACTCCGGGATGCCGTCCAAGGCCCCAACCGGGCCTGCCAGCCCAAGGGCTGCCATCCGGCCCGACCGAAGAACGGGACCAGACTCACGGGGAACCCCGAACAGGCGCGTGCGGGGCGCCGGGGTACGCACCGGCTTGGGTCCGGGGGTCATCAGTCTAGCGCGCGGCCGCGCGTACGATCTCGGCGAACGCGCCGGCGTCGAGGCTGGCCCCACCAACGAGCGCCCCGTCGATGCCCGGTCGCTCGAGGAACTCGCCGATGTTGGCGGGTTTGACGCTGCCGCCGTACAGCACCCGAACCTTCTCGGCAGCAGGGACGCTCCCGGCGGTGGCGAGCTGGGCGCGGATCAGCGCGGCCACGCGGTCCGCCTCGGCGCCAGTCGCGGTCAAGCCGGTCCCGATCGCCCAGACCGGCTCGTACGCAATCACGACGTCGTGCAGTCGGTCGGGAGGGATCGTGTTGGTCGCCGCCGAGAGCTGGCGGACGATCACCCCGTCCGCGTCGCCGCGCTCCCGGTCCTGCAGTCCCTCCCCGACGCACACGATCGGCGTGAGGCCGTGGGCCAGCGCGGTTTGCGCCTTGAGACCGACGTCCGCGTCGCGTTCCCCGCAATACAACCGCCGCTCGGAGTGCCCGAGGATGACGACGCGGCAACCCAGATCCACCAGCATCGGCGCGGCGATCTCGCCGGTGTAGGCACCCTCGGGCTCCCAATGCATGGTCTGGGCGCCCAAGAGCACACTCGTCCCCTCGATAGCCCGCCCCACCGCCTCCAGCGCGGTCGCCGGCGGGCACAGGACGACCTGCGGACCGGTTATCTCCGCGACCGCCGCGACGACGTCCCGCGCCAGCCGCACAGCGGCCTCGCGCGTCAGGTGCATCTTCCAGTTACCGGCGATGAGAGGTACGCGCATCCGATGTGGGTGACGCCTAGGCGTCCTGCAGGACGGCGACCCCCGGCAGCGTCTTGCCCTCCATGAACTCCAGCGAGGCGCCCCCGCCGGTGCTGACGTGCGTCATCTTCCCGGTGTATCCGAACTCCTCGACTGCGGCGCCGGTGTCGCCGCCGCCGACGATCGACTCTCCGCAGGACTCCGCGACCGCCTTCGCGATCGCGCGGGTGCCCTCGGCGAACGCCGGGATCTCGAACACCCCCATCGGACCGTTCCACAGCACCGTCCCCGCGCTGGCAATCGGCGCGCCGAACGCCGCAACCGTCCGCGGGCCGATGTCCACACCCGCCCACCCCGCGGGGATCGCACGGGCGTCCACCACGCGCGTCGGGGCACCGGCCTCGACGCGCTCCGCCACGACCACGTCCACCGGGAGCACCAGGGTCACGCCGCGCTGCTCCGCCTCCTGCATCAACTCGCGGGCAAGGTCCAGCCGGTCCGCTTCGCACAGCGACGACCCGATCTCGGCGCCGCCCGCGCGCAAAAATGTGTAGCACATACCGCCGCCGATGAGCATCGTCTGCGCGAGCCGAAGCAGGTTGCGGATCACGCCGATCTTGTCGCCGACCTTGGCCCCGCCCAGAATGACGACGAGCGGGCGCTGGGGCTGCTCCAAGACCTTGCCGAGGAACTGGAGCTCGCGCTCCATCAGGAGGCCCGCCACCGCGGGCAAGAACGCCGCGATCCCCGCCGTGCTGGCGTGCGCCCGGTGTGCGGTGCCGAATGCGTCATTCACGTACACATCGGCCAGCGCCGCGAGTTGCTTCGCGAATGCGGGATCGTTGGCTTCCTCTTCCTTGTGGAACCGCAGGTTCTCGAGCAGCACCACGTCGCCGGGCCGCATCGCCGCAACCGCGTCCGCCACCGCCGGGCCGACGCAGTCGTCGAGCTTGCGCACCGGCCGGCCCAGCAATTCGCCGAGGCGCGCCGCGACCGGGTCCATCCGCAGCGCGGGATCGGGCCCTTTCGGCCGCCCCAGGTGAGAGGCGAGAATCACGGCGGCGCCGTGCTCGAGCAGGTAGGTAATCGTCGGCAGCGACGCGACGATCCGGAGATCGTCGGTGATGCGCCCCCCCTCCAACGGCACGTTGAAGTCCACGCGGACGAACACGCGCCGCCCCTTCACCTCGATGTCCCGAATCGTCTTCTTCCGCATCGGCCGCCCTGAGTGTGCCGGGGTGCTCAGGCGCCCCGCTCGATGATGTAGTGCACGAGATCGGCGATGCGGCACGAGTAGCCCCATTCATTGTCGTACCAGGACAGGACCTTGACCAGGTCCCCCACGGCCATCGTCGACGCCGCGTCCACGATCCCGCTGCGAGGATCGCCCTTGAAGTCCATCGACACGAGCGGTTCGTCCGTGTATCCGAGGTAGCCCTTCAGCTCGCCTTCCGCCGCCCGCTTGAACGCCCGGTTGATGTCGTCCACCGACCCGGGCTTCTCCAGCGTCACGGTCAGGTCCACCAAGGACACCGTCGGGGTGGGCACCCGCAACGCCAGCCCGTTCATCTTCCCCTTCAACTCCGGCAGCACGATCGAGATCGCCTTCGCGGCCCCGGTGGTCGTGGGGATGATGTTCAGCGCCGCCGCCCGCGCGCGCCGCAGGTCCCGATGCACCGTGTCGAGGATCACCTGATCGTTCGTGTAGGAGTGGATCGTGTTCATGAAGCCGCTGCGGATCCCGAACGACTGGGACAGGACCTTCGCGGTGACGGACAGGCAGTTGGTCGTGCAGGAGCCGTTGCTGACGATGCGGTGCTTCGCCGGGTCGTACGCGGTGTGGTTGACGCCCATGTTGACGGTGATGTCCTCGCCCGTCGCCGGCGCGGTGATGACGACGCGCTTGGCGCCGCCGCCCGTCAGGTGGGCCACCGCCTTCGCCGCATCCGTGAACCGCCCCGTGGACTCGATGACGAGGTCGACGCCGTGGGTGCGCCAGGGGAGCTTGGCGGGATCCCGTTCGGAGAGCACATCGATCTTCCGGCCGTCAATGACGATCGCGGCCTCGCCGGATTCGACCGTCCCGGGGTACTGCCCGTACGTGCTGTCGTACTTGAATAGATGCGCGTTCGTCCTGACGTCCGTCAGATCGTTGACGGCGGCGACCTCCATCGCCGGATACCGGTTGAGCATCGCCCGTAACACCAATCGGCCGATCCGGCCGAACCCGTTGATCCCGATGCGCGCCATGCCGCGCCCCCTTCTCCGTGCGCGGGACGCCCCGCGCGCCCACGCACTCTCACTACTAGTATATCGCGCCTACGTCTCGCCCGCCTCGAGCGGTGGCGTACGCCACACCAGCCCCATGAGGTCCCGGCGGATGAAGCCGATGTTGTTGAAGATCCGGATGCTGAATGCGACCACGGCGCCCAGGTAGATGTCCAGCCCCAGCAGATCGCCGAGCGCGGTCAGCCCCGCGGCAAACAGGGTATTGACAACGAACCCGGAGAGAAACACGCGCAGGTCGAACCGCCCCTCGAACTGCGCGCGGGCACCTCCGAGCAGCGTGTCGACCGCCGCGAGGATCGCGATCGCGCTGTACTTGACGTAGGTCAGCGGCACCTGGAAGCTGACGAGCAGCCCCAGGGCGAGGCCGGCCAGCAGCCCCACGATCGGCAGTACCATCGCGCTCACCTCCCCGTGTCGACCGGTGTGGCGAACCGGTGCACAAACGTGCCCGCGTACGCCGACAACCGGACGTCGCTCTCGACCGCCACCGTGACCGGAAAATCGAACGCGCGCAGCTCGTCGAGAATGCCGCCGCGTGCCGTGACCACGGTCCGCAGCGCGTGCGGATCGCCGATCGCCTCGATGCGGTACGGCGGCGCGAGCCGGCGCGCGTTGCACAAGATCGTCGTGCCGACGCAGGAGATGCCGGTCGTCCCGACGACACGTTCGCCGTTGACGGCGACGGCCTCGGCGCCTCCGGCGAACAGCGCGGCGACGACCGCGTACACGTCGGAGTAGTGGATCAATACCAAGTTCGGATCTTCGCCCGGCCGGAGCGCGCGCGTGCTGTCGGAGATCGTGACGAGCACGCCCGGCCCGTGCACGGCGCTCAGTCCGGCGAGGGTCCGCATCCGGCTCAGGTCGGCGGCGAGCGCCGCCGTCGCTTCCCGGCCGGCCGCCGCCCGCTGCTCCTCGTCGGCGATGCCCTGCCGCAGTTCCGCCAGCCGTTCGCGAAGGTCCGCCTGGCGTTGCTCGGCCTGCTGATAGCGGTACGCCACCTCGCCGAGGCGTCCGGAGGTCACCTGCAGGCTCGTTTCGATCGAGCGCTCCGTGCGCACCTGCACCGCGAGCACGAAGCCCACGGCAAGCGCAACCGCGGTCAGGCCGATCTGCCAGGAACGCGCCGTCATCGCCGTCTCTCCGCTCACGCGGCTCCGGGGGCCCGACTTTCCTCGCGGCCGGCGGGCGAGACGCGGAGCATGCCCCACTGCAGTGTGCTCACGGCCTCGACGGAGCGCCGCGGTGCGGCGATGTCCAGCGCGACGCCGCCCGGCCGCACGCCCAGGACCGTGCCGAGGGCCACCAACCCGCCGTCCGCGTCGGCGAGCCCGACGAGCCGGTGTCGAAGCTCGCGAGCCGGCAATTCGGCGACGATGCGGGCGGCGGGGACGCGGCGTCCGGCATGGACGACACTCCGCTCCTGCCGCACCGTGTCGAGGTTCAGGGTCAAGGTGCGGGCGTCTCGAAAGTACTGCGCAAACTGGTGCTCGCGAAACGCCCGGCGCTCCCGGCTCGAGCGCTTCCGCGCCCGCAGATCGGGGCGGAGACGGTGGACCGTCACGCCCCCAGGCATGCGCGCGAGGATCGCCTCGACCTCTTCGGCGCGCTGGATCGCGACTACGTGCCGCGGCTCCGCCGCACGTACCTCTCGAACCTTGGCTGCGACCGCCGCCGCGCCCTCGATCCACCCGGTGGTATCGACCACGATCGTCGAGGCGCCGAGCGCCTGCGCCCGCGTGATCAACCGCACGATCCCGTCGACCACGAACCGGTGCGTGTCGCGGGGAGAGGTGTCGCCGACAAAGTAGGCAGCGCGAAGCGGGATCTCGATCATCCGTCGCACGGGACGGTCCACCATGCCCAATCCAACCGTGGTGGGCGGGCCCAGATCCGACTGCCCGGTGTCGGCGTCGACGATCGCTGGCCGGCGTCCGGCGCGAACCGCGCCGTTGGCCAGCGCGGTGGCGAATGTCGTTTTGCCGACGTCCACCGACCCAAGGATCACCACGACGCCTGGCGCGTCCAGGATCGCGCTGATCGCCTTCCGCCACTCCACCATCGTGCCCTCGCCACGCCGGCGTCGCCCCGACGGCGTGGCCCGCGTGCGGCCGTCTACGTCCCGGACGAGGCTTTGGCCTCCAGCTTCTTCTTGATGCGCTTGAGCCGAAACACGTCCTCGCGGGCGCGCTGCTCTAGGACGTCGCGGATGTACCGGATCTCGCCCCGGATCCGCGGGATCACCACTTGCTCGAGCGCGTTCACCCGGCGGGTCGTCTTCTTGATCTCTTCGCCGATCTTGCGGAGCGTCACCTCGGTGCTCGCGACGTCCAGCAGCGCGGCGACGATCTCCTCGAAGTGGTCAGCGCTCTCCACGGTGCGCGATGTCACCGCCACGGGGTCCTGTCCGCGGGTGAGCACCGTGCGCCGCACTTCGTCCGTGGTAATCGTGGGGATGCGGGTTCCCCACACGTTCCTGCTGTCGATCCCGACCTCGAGGCGGCGCCCGTCGGCGAGCGCCGCCGACTCAAGCACCTCTCGCCCCTCGACCGCCTTCGCGAGGCTCAGCAGCGTGTAGGCTTCGCCGGCGGTCTGCATCAACCGCTCGCGCGCAGCGAGCGCGCGCCGGACGATGTTGAAAAAGTCCGCGACCAGCGCGTCGCGCTTGCGCTTCAGCAGATCGACCCCCTGCTGCGCCAGTTTGACCTGGTTCTGGCGCTGCAGGAGGTTCATTCGGGTTGGGCTGATCGTATCGGCCATCGGTGTGCTCGCTCCGCTCGCCGCCGTGTGTCGCGCGAGACGGGACCTGCGTCCCGCCCGTCGGTGTGGGCGCGCGCGCTAGACCCGGATCTCGCCGGGCCGGTAGACCTTCTCCAACTGCTCCCCGTAGTAGTATTTATCCACGTGATCCTTGCTGATCCGCGTCAGCGCCGTCTTCGGGAACGTCGACAACAGTTTCCAGCCCAGGGTCAGCGAATCCTCGATAGACCGGTCCGCCCCGCCCTGGTTGATGAACTCCTTCTCGAACCCGTCCGCGAAGCGCAGATACAGACGGTCGTTTTCCGTCAACGCCTCCTCGCCGATGATCGCGACGAGACGCCGGAGGTCCAGGCCTTGCGCGTACGCCGAGTACAGCTGGTCGGCGACCTGCCGGTGGTCGACACGCGTCCGGCCCTTGCCGATGCCGTTGTTCATGAGACGCGACAAACTCGGCAGCGGGTTGATCGGCGGGTAGATCCCCTGCCGGTGCAGCGGGCGCGCCAGCACCAGCTGCCCCTCCGTAATGTACCCGGTCAGGTCGGCGATTGGGTGCGTGATGTCGTCGTCGGGCATCGTCAGAATCGGCACCTGCGTGATCGTCCCCTTCTTGTTCTTCAGACGGCCGGCCCGCTCGTAGATGCTGGCGAGGTCGGTGTACATGTAGCCGGGGTAGCCGCGCCGGCCGGGGATCTCTTCGCGCGCGGCGCCGATCTCGCGCAGCGCCTCACAGTAGTTGGTCATGTCGGTCAAGATCACGAGCACCTGCATGTCGAGTTCGTAGGCGAGGTACTCGGCGACCGTGAGCGCGGCGCGCGGCGTCATCAGCCGCTCGATCGTCGGATCGTCGGCGAGGTTCATGAACACCACGCTGCGCGCGAGCGCCCCGGTGCTCTCGAACTCGTGGATGAAGAACGACGCCTCCCGCTGAGTGATCCCCATCGCGCCGAACACCACCGAAAACTGCTCGGCCTCGCCGAGCACCTTCGACTGGCGCGCGATCTGCGCGGCGATTTCGTTCGCGGGCAGCCCGGCCCCGGAAAAGATCGGCAGCTTCTGCCCCCGCACCAAGGTGTTCATCACGTCCACCGTGGAGATCCCGGTCTGGATGAACTCGGCGGGCTTCTCCCGCGCGACCGGGTTGATCGGCGCGCCGAGGATCGGGATCCGCTTCTCGGGGATGATCGGCGGCAGCCCGTCGATCGGGTCGCCGAGGCCGTTGAACCGGCGCCCGATCATCTCGCGGCTGACCGCGATCCGGGCGACGTCCTCGCGCAGACTGAGCGACGTCTTGGCGAGGTCCATCCCGCGCGTCTCCTCGAACACCTGAATCACCGCGTTCCGGGTGGAGACCTCGATCACCTGTCCGCCGCGGACGCTGCCGTCCTGGACGTGGATCTCAACGATCGCCCCGTACGACAGGTCCTTCGCGCCCTCGACGAACAACAGCGGTCCCGAGATGTAGTTGATGCTGGTATAGCGCTTAGTCGCCAGGTTCATCGGACTCCCTCCTTCGCCGCGGCGCCGCGCTGCCCGTCGCCGCCCGCAGCCGCCCCCGCGTGCCCCTTGAACGCCGCGGGCAGCTCCCGCAAGAACTCGTCGATGACGGTCTTGAACTTGTCGTTTGGCACTTCCTTGAACCGGGCGATCTGTTCGTTCTGCGGCAGATTGAGCATCTCGTCGATCGTCATATCCCCTTTGAGCGCGACGCCCGCGGCTTCGTAGAACGCCCGCATCCCGCGAACCATCCAATACGCCTTCTCCAGCGTGCACGAGGCGTCCACCTCGCTGAACGCGCTCTGCTGGAGGAAGAACTCGCGGATCATCCGGCCGAGCTCGATCACCAGCCGCTCGTCGTCCTGCAACGCATCCGGCCCCACGAGCTGGACCACTTCCTGCAGGCCGGCCTCGCGGGCCAGGATCGCGCTCAACCAGCTCCGCTGCTCGGTGAAGTCCTTCGCCACGTTCTCGGCGTACCAGGCGTTGAGCAGGCTCTCGTACAGGCTGTAGGACCGGTTCCAGTTGATCGACGGGAAGTGCCGCCGGTAGGCGAGCTGCGCGTCCAACGACCAGAACGCGCCCACGATCCGCAGCGTGCTCTGCGTCACCGGCTCCGACAGGTCGCCGCCCGGCGGCGATACCGCGCCGACCACCGTCACGGCGCCGACGCGCTGGTCCTTGCCGAGCACGACCGCGCGGCCGGCCCGCTCGTAGAACGCGGACAGCCGGCTGGCGAGGTACGGCGGGTAGCCTTCCTCCGCCGGCATCTCCTCCAGCCGGGAGGAGATCTCGCGCAGCGCTTCGGCCCAGCGGCTCGTGGAATCGGCCATCAACGCGACGCGGTAGCCCATGTCGCGGAAGTACTCCGCCATCGTGACGCCGGTATAAATGCTCGCCTCGCGGGCCGCGACGGGCATGTTCGAGGTGTTCGCGACCAGGATCGTCCGCTCCATGAGCGGGCGTCCGTTCCGCGGGTCCTCGAGCTCGGGGAACTCGGTCAGCACGTCGGTCATCTCGTTCCCGCGCTCGCCGCAGCCGACGTAGACGATGATGTCCGCGTTCGACCACTTGGACAGCGTCTGCTGCACGACCGTCTTCCCGCTGCCGAACGGCCCGGGCACCGCCGCCGTCCCTCCCATCGCCACCGGGAACAGGACGTCCAGCACCCGCTGCCCGGTCACGAACAGCTCCGTCGGCTCCAGCTTCCGCGCGGCGGGGCGCGGCACGCGCACCGGCCACGTGGTCATCATGCGGAGCTCGATCCCGCCCTTCAGCCGCGCGACGACGTCGGTCACCTTGAACTCGCCGCCTCTGATCTCGGCGAGCTCGTCCTCGGCGACGTCCGGGGGGACCATGATCCGGTGCGCGTACGAGTACTCCTGCACCTCGCCGATCACGTCGCCCGGCCCGACCCGGTCGCCCGCCTTGGCCTTCGGCACGAACGTCCACTTCCGCTCCCGATCCAGGGAGTTCACGACGACGCCGCGCGAAATGAAGTCGCCTTGGGCCTCGCGGATCTTGTCGAGCGGGCGCTGGATGCCGTCGTAGATGCTGCTCAGCATCCCGGGGCCCAGTTCGAGCTGCAAGGGCGCATCGGTGGACTCCACCGGCTCGCCGACGAACAGCCCCGAGGTATCCTCGTACACCTGCACGAACGCCGTGTCCCCGTCCAGCCGGATGATCTCGCCGATCAGCTTCTCCCGGCCCACCCGCACGATGTCGTACATGCGCGCGCCGGCCAGGCCGTGGGCGATCACCGCCGGGCCCGAGATGCGCGTAATCTCGCCTACGACCGCCATGGGTCCGTCCTCCCCGCGGAATGCGACTCCGTCCTCACTTGAGCTTCACGTAGAATCCGATGTGCTCTTTCACGAGGCGGGCGATGTACGCCTCCCCGCTCTCCATCTCCACCCGGGCCGGCGGCAGCGGCACGACGATCGGCAGATCCCGGCCGCGCAGGAGCCGGGCGCGCGCCTCGTCGGTGCCGGCGAGCAGGTCCTCGTTCACCGCGACGACGCCGTACCCCGCCGCGATGCACGCCTGGAGCTCTTCGAGGGCACGGGCGGGCGTGTCCGCCTCGCGCACTTCCACCCCGGCGAGACGGAACCCCGTCGCCGTCTCGCCGTCGGTGATCACCGCCATCTTATACATTCACGAGCTCCCGGCGCGCGACGTCCTCGGGAATGCCGAGTTGGCGCGCGTGCGCGACGACGCGCAGGTTGCTGACCTCGGCGCCCTTCCGCGCGAGGTATCCGATCACCACGTCCAGCGCGAGCGGATCCCCCATGTACATCCGGGCGGTCATCCGCACGAACGACTGGTCGATCGCCCGTTCCATCTCCGGCAGATCCTCGGTCCCGGTCAGGTCGGCGCCGAACAGCCGCATCGTCGCGACCTCGGAGAGGCTCGACTGCGGATCGGCGAGCGTGAGAAAGCGCTCCAGCGGCAACGATCCCCCCGAGACGAAGAACCGCTCCCGCTCCTCGCGGGGCAGGTCCTTGATCCGGCGCAGCTTGAGCGCCGTCTTCAGGTTGGTCATCGTGACCTCCGCCAGGAGGTACCGGCGGAGCGCGGACTCGCCCTCGGTGTCGGCGATCCGCATGCCGTACCGGACGTAGGCGCGGTCGAGCGCCATCTCCACGTCGAGCAAGCTGCCGCCGCGCTGCGCCGCGTCCACGCCTTCCCGCAGCGCACGGGCGAGCGGGTGCATCCACGTAACGAGCGTATCCGCGATCGCCTTGAGGTCCGGCTGCTGCAGCAGTTCCTTGAGCTTCACCTCGCTCAAGAGGCCCCCCGGAAACAGCGTGCCGAGGATCTCCTCCTGGCTTCGCCCCGTGGACTTCCCCCGGATGATCGCCCGGATGTTCTGCAGATCGTACCGCAGCAGCACGACCTCGATCACGTCCCGGGGAGTGCCGTCCGCGAAACTCAGGATGCGTTGGGTCGTGTGGTAGAAGTTCTGCGACAACGCTTCGTCGACCGCCCGCACGCCGGCGAAGCGGCTCAGCGCCTCCTGCAGCTCGAGGTTGTACGGGGTGTCGGCCAGCGCCTGGATGACCGCCTCCAGGTCGGGGGCGTGGAGGAGCTCCTCGGCGCGTCCCGGCGGAAGCAGACGGGATTTCATGACCTTGACGCGCGCGTTGATGTACGCGAAGTCGCCCATCGGCCTCGACGTCAGCGGCTGCGGGGGCTCACGCGCCCCACAGCACCTCCGCGACCCGGGAGACCAGTTCGCGCCGCGCGCGGGCGAGCCGACCGGGCAGCATGTTCTCAATGATCGCCCGTCCGTCCTGGCTCACGAGACGGACGCCGTCCCGCACGCCGGGAGCTTCTCGCACCTCCGCGTCGAGACCGAGCTCTCGCACGACCTCGCGGGCCGCGTCCGCGTCCCCAGGGGAGACCTCCACCGCGACACGCCCGCCGGAGACCCCCCGCGCCGCCTCCCGGAGCAGAGCGCGGATCATCGCCCGCCGGCGCGCCGGATCGGCCGCCGCGGCGCGCACCTCCGCCTCCGCGCGCTCGAACACCGCGCGGATGCCCTCGTCCTTCGCCGCGAGCACGAGCGCCGCCGCCCGCAGGCTGGCGGTGCTGGTGGCGCGAGCGTGCTCCTGCGCGCGCTCTCCCTCCAACCGGTGCCGGCCCGCCGCCAGCGCCTCCTCGGCCTCGCGGCGCCCGGCCGCGAGGATCTCCTCCGCCCGCGCCCGGGCCTCGCCGAGGGCCTTGTCCTTCTCGGCCCTCGCCTCCCGTTCGAGCAGCTGGCTCAGCTCGGATCCCATGAGATCGTTCGCCCCCGGGATCGGGCTACAGCTTCCCGTACAGGAAGAACGCCATCACGAACCCGAAGATGACCAGCGTCTCCGGAAGCACGAACAGCACCAGCATCAGTCCGAACATCTCCGGCCGCTCGGCGATCACGCCCGCCGCCGCACCCAGGATGCGGGACTGTGCGATGCCGGTACCGACGGCGCCCAGGCCGATCGCCAATCCGACGCCGATGCCCATCGCGCCCGCGCCGGGGCTGACCTCCGGTTTTGCCCCCGCCTGTTGCGCCGACGCGGCCAGCGAGAATCCGATCACGAACAGCGCCGCGACGGTCAGAGCGAGCAGGACATTCCGTTGCCTCACGAGACTCCACCTCCGGTACGTTGGAATGGGCGATAGCGGTGCCCGGTGTCCTGGTAGTACTTGAACGCGGAGAAGAACTCGACCCAGAAAAGACGTGCCGGCTGCAGAATATGCCCGATCAGCGTGAGGCCGAAGAACAGCATGTGGCCGAGCGCGCCGACGAGCACGCCCAACACGAGAACCGCGAACCCGCTCCCGAGCTGGTTCGCCACGTTCGCGAGCGCCACGGACGCCATCCCGACCGCGAAGATTCGCGCGTACGAGATGAACGCGCCAAACGTGGAAATCGACTCCATGACCCACATCAGGCTGGAGAGCGACACGGAGAGGACGAGCGCGAGCAGGAACACGACCGCGCTGACGAGCATCACGGGACTGAAGAAGCTCGACGGGAGCACGTGGACCTGGGTCGCCATCCACAGGAAGACCGTGGTTCCGCCCCCGATGAGCGCGAGCGCCTCGAGGAGGTCCTTGCGGTGCCGGTGCCTGACCGCCTTGGCGATGTGCATCACTTGACCGAGGTAGACCTGCACGAGGCCGAACCCGATCGACAGGTACAGGTACGTGGTCAGGTTCTCGATCCGGTCGAACATCGGGTGGAACCCCGGGAAGAGCCGTTCCGGCAGATACCCGAAGAACTCCCCAAAGACCACGCCGAACACCATCGTCCACGCGGTCATCCAGCCGAGCAGCGTGGCCACCTGACGGAGGATGGGCACCGGCAGCGTGAATCCGAAATCCATGCCGGCGATGACCGCGCGCCACGGCCGACCCAATCTCGCCCGCGAGGCGAAGAACAGCGTGATCGCGAGCAGGAGCAACCCGTACCCGACGTCCCCGATGATCAACCCCACCCACAGGGGCATGCCGACCGCGAAGAAGATCGTGGGGTCAAACGTCCCGTACTTGGGCGGATCGAAGATGGCGAGAAACAGCTGGAACGGCTTGACCCACCCCGGGTTGTCGAGCAGCACCGGCACCTGTTCCGCGTGGTGGATCGGCGCCGGCTCATGGAACACGAACACGTCGGCGCCGAAGCGCTTGCGCAGCGCGGTGCGGATCGCCCCGACCTGACGCGTCGGCGCCCAGCCGTACAGGGTGAACGTATAGCGCGATTGCGGGATCTGCAGCATCAGCTCGAACCGATGCACCGCGTCCCGCGCGACGGTCGCGATCGCGGCCACCTCGGCGCGCCACTTGCGCGACAGATGCATCAGCCCGGCGCGCAGGTTCTCGAGTTCCCCCGGCAGACGGCGGCCGCGTTCTTGCAGATACGGCACGGCCTCGCCGAGCGGCTTTCCCTGGACGCTGGCCGGGAGCCGGAGCTCGCTGGCGCCCGCCCGCGTGAGGGCCCCGCGCACGGCCTCGGCATCCTCGGCCGTAAACGCCACCACCACGCCCACCCGCCGGTCGTCCACCTGGCGGGCGACGAACGCCGCGCGTCCGTGGGTCGCCTGCGCCAGCTCGGTGCGCAGCGCCTCGACCGCGCCCGCCTTCGCCTCGAGGACGAACCCCGCCGCGTTCACGCGCGTGCTCGTCTCGAGGAGCGCGAGCAACGGCCCCAGCGCTTCGATCGCCGGCCCGTAGGCCCGGAGCAGCTCGAGCTCTTCCTCCGCATCCAGCAGCCGACGGGTGAGGTCCTTCGCCTCCGCGTCGATCGGCTCGACGCGCCGGCGAAGGGCATCCGGGGACTGGCTCAGGAACGCGGCAGTGTCGACGATGGGGATCTCGATTGCGGGAAGCAGGGCCAGCACGCCCTCCGACAACGCGCGCAGGGCGTCCCAGCTGGCGCGGTCGGCCTGGTCGGCGTCCGACAACTCACGCGGCGCGAACGTCTCGTCGGCCGCGCGGACGTGGTCGACGTGGAGCGCGCCGAGTTCCTGGACCGCCTCCACGACGTCCCGCTGAAGCCGCCGGGGCCCGAGCACCGTGATCCGGCTCATGGACACAATCATTCGCGGTCCCCGAGGACCTCGCGCACGACGACATCTGCGGCCCGAGACAGCCGCTCCGCGGCCCGCGTCCGAATTGTCTTCGCCTCGGCGCCGGCGCGCTCGAGGATCTCCGCCGTGACCTTCTGCGCCTCGGCGGTCCCCGCGGCCGCGGCCTCCGCCGCCTCGCGCTCCAACTGCCCCCGGGCGCGCGCACGAATCTCCTCGGCCTCGCGCTGCGCCTGCTCGACGAGCCGCGCGGCCTCGGCTTTGGCCCTGGCTAACTCTTCCTGTAGCGAACGCTCTTTGTCGGCAATTTCTCGGAGGATCTGATCGTCGGAGGAATGCGTAGAGGCATCAGATTGTGCCATGGACACTCCCATAGACAAAAAAATAGCGCCCGTGGACCGAGGCCGTTCTCGCTCCCACGCGGCCCTCGGACGCCGGGGCCGTTGGCTGATCCGATCGTAACAAACCACGCGAAGCCCTGTCAAGGCCGGTGCGGGTGCGGCGACGGCGCTCATGCGGACGCCTCCGGCGAGTGCGCTCTGCTGACGCAGGCCCATTCTCGCACCGCGCCGGCGGGCCGACAATTCCGCGCGAGGTCATGGCCCGCGCCGGCCGTCCCGGCGCGGGAACGCTAGACCCGGAGCAGCATCGACGCGCGCTGGACGAGCCGGATAAACGGCTCAGGGAATACACCGAGCAGGAGCGTCGCCGCGGCGGTGACGCCGAGCACCGCGCGCGCCAGTCCGCCCTCGGGGGCCGCGGACGCATCGGCCGGTGCGGGCGCGTACATTACCCGCAGCACACCCAGGTAGTAGTAGAGCGACGCGGCGCTGTTCAGGATGCCGACGACGGCAAGCCAGCCGAACCCGCTCTGCAGGGCGGCGCCGAACAGGCTGAGTTTCCCCCAGAACAACGCGGTCGGCGGCACGCCTGAGAGCGACAGCATGAACACGACCATGGCGAGCCCCGACAGCGGCGCGCGCCGGGCGAACCCAGCGTAGTCGGCGATCGCGTCCGAGCCGAGCGCGCGTTCGGCCGCGATCACGACGGCGAACGCGCCGACGTTCGTGAACACGTACGCCAACAGGTAGTACAGCACCGCCGCGACGCCGGACCCGACGGCCGTCGGTGACGCGACCAGCGCGACGACGCCGATCATCATGTAGCCGGCGTGCGCGATCGAGCTGTACGCGAGCATGCGCTTGATGTTCTGCTGGGACAGCGCGAGCAGGTTGCCCACGCTCATCGTCACCGCGGCGAGCGCCGCGAGGATCGGGACCCACGCTCCGGGGGGCAGGGCGACGTAGAACACCCGCAGCAGCGCGGCGAACGCGGCGGCCTTGCTGCCGACCGACAGAAACGCGGTGATCGGCGTCGGCGCGCCCTCATAGACGTCCGGTGTCCACTGGTGGAAGGGCACGAGCGATGTTTTGAAGCCGAGCCCCGCCAGGATCAGCACCGCGGCGACGACGACGAACGGCGCGGGCATCTCGGCGATCCGGGGGGCGAGCCGGTACAGGTTCGTGCTGCCGCCCGCCCCGTACAAGTACGAGAAGCCGTACAGCATGATCGCCGACGCCGCCGCGCCGAAGAAGAAGTACTTCACCCCCGCCTCGCTGCTCTTGCGGTCGCCCTTCAGCGAACCCGCGAGCACGTAGGAGACGAGCGACACGAACTCGATCGCGAGAAACAGCAGGATCAGATCGGCGGCCGCGGCCATCGCCACGAGCCCCAGCACCATGAAGACCGTGAGCACGTACACTTCGCCCTCGTGCGGCTGGCGCCGGTCCCGGAAGAACGCCATCGCCGCGAGCAGCACGAGCAGCCCGCTCGCCTCGGCGACGATCTTGAAGAACGCCGCGAACGCGTCGATCGCGTACGTGCCGCCGAAGACGAGGCGCGGCGCGACGCCGAGCAGCGCGAAGGACGGCACCAGGGCGACGGCGAGGCCCGCGACGCCAATCCACCCGACGAGTCGCTTGGCCTCGGGGCCGGTGAACAGCTCGATGACGAGCAGTCCGAGCCCGAGCAGCCCGAGCAGCAGCTCCGGGGTGATCAGCCGAAGATCCACGCGCGTCCTCCGCCCATCATCGGACCAGGCTCAAGATGTTGGTCATCGCGAGGTTGATCATCGCCACAAGCGGCCCGGGGTAGATGCCAAACAGCACCATCAGCGCGCACAGCGGCGCCACCGCCCACCGCTCCCGGCCGTCCAGATCCGGCAGCGCCGCCCACCGCGTGTTGAGCGGTCCGAAGAACAGCCGGTACACCGCCCACAGGAAGTACGCGACCGTCAGCACCACCCCGACGAGGGCGAGTACCGTCAGCGCCGGGTAGATCTGGTACGCCCCGAGAAAAATGAGAAACTCGGCGACAAACCCCATCAGCCCCGGAAGCCCGAGCGACGCCAGGATCGCGAGCAGCGCGACCCCAGAGAACACCGGCATCCGCGCCCACAGCCCGCCGAACTCCGTGAGATTGCGTGTGCCCGCCTCGCCGTCCGCGAGGACCCCCGCAACCAGGAACAACGCGCCGGTGATCACGCCGTGTGCCAGCATCTGCAGCGTGGCGCCGCTCAGCGCCTTCGTCGCCGCGTCCGTGAGCGGTCCGCCGCCGCCGGCGGCCGCCGCCGCGGCCACCCCGAGCATCACGTAGCCAAGATGCCCCACGCTGCTGTACGCGATCAGACGTTTGAAGTCGGTTTGCGCCATGGCGACGAGCGCCCCGTAGACCGCCCCGATCACGGCCAGGACGGCAACCAGCCCCGCCATCTGCCGGAACGCGTCGGGCAGCAGCGGGAGCACGATCCGGATGAACCCGTAGGCGCCGAGCTTCGACAGCACGCCCGCGAGCAGCACGCTCCCGGCCGTGGGCGCCTCGGCGTATGCGTCGGGCAGCCACGTGTGGAACGGGAACAGCGGCACCTTGATCCCGAACCCGAGGAAGAACCCCCAGAACGCCAGCACGGCGAGCGGCAGGCTGTGCGCCAGCGGCCGCTGGCCGATCAGCTCGACGATGTCGAACGTGCGGGGCGAGGCGTGCAGGTACACGAGCAGGATCGCGAGCAGCATCGCGAGCGAGCCCGCGAGCGTGTAGATGAAGAACTTCATCCCGGCGTACGCGCGCCGAGGCCCGCCCCAGATGACGATGAGAAAGTACACCGGCACCAAGCTGACTTCCCAGAACACGTAGAACAGGAAGAAATCGAGCGCCACGAAGACGCCGATCAACCCGGTCTCGAGCAGCAGCAGGAGGATCATGTACTCCTTGACGCGCGTCTCCACGCGCCAGGAGTACGCGACGCACAGGGCGACCAGCAGCGCCGTGAGCACCACAAGCGGCAGGCTCAGCCCGTCGGCGCCGAGGTGATAGCTGATCCCGATCGACGGAATCCACGGGATACGCTCGACGAGCTGCAACGCACCGGCGCGGGCGACGGCGATCGCGGCCGCCGCCCACACCGCAGCGGCGAGATCGGCGAGCGCCGTCACCATCGCGACGATGCGAAGGGTGGGCAACCGGTCGCGGGGGACCGCGAGCAGCGCCAGCGCGCCGGCGACCGGCAACCAGAGGACGACGCTTAAGAGGCCGCTCACCAGGCCAGCCTCACCAGCACGATGATCACGACGCCGAGCGCGGCGAGCAACAGATACGTTTCCTCGCGCCCGGTCTGGACGTACCGCAGGCCGAGCCCCAGCTGGCGCGCGCCCCAGCCGACGAGATTCACGAGGCCGTCGACGACGTACCGGTCGATCGCGCCGGCGAGCCAGACGACGACGGCACCGACGCGCACGAACACCCACTCGTAGGCGTCGTCGACGTAGTACTTGCGCACGAGCAGCACGTACAGCCACCGCAGATCCCGCTTCAGGCGCTCCGGCGACGCGATCCGCCAGGGATAGAGCGCGCCGGCCGCGACCCAGCCGGCGACCGCAACGGCGACCGACGCCAGCAGCACGCCGGTGTTGCCCGCCGGGGCCCCGGCCCCCACGAAGCGGATGAACCGCCCGAACGGATCGCCGAACGCGTCGGCGCCCACCCATCCCAGCACGACCGCGAGCACGCCGAGGATGACGAGCGGCACGGTCATCACGGCGGGGCTCTCATGGGGCACCCCGGCATGCCCGCCGCGCGCGTCCGCGGGCGCATCGCCGCCGCGAAACTCCCCGGCAAACGCGTACCAGCAGAGCCGCCCCATGTACAGCGACGTCAAGAAGGCGCCGGCCAGACCGAGCAGCCAGAGCGTGCGGTCGTGCGTGTAGGCCGCGAGCAGGATCGCGTCTTTGCTGAAGAACCCGGCGAACGGCGGGATCCCCGTCAGCGCGAGCGTCGCCGCGACGAACGTCCAGAACGTGATCGGCATCGCGCGGGCCAGGCCGCCCATCCGCTTCAGGTCGTTCGTCGCGACGGCGTGGATGATGCTCCCGGCCGCGAGAAACAGCAACGCCTTGAACACCGCGTGCGTGATCAGGTGGAACATCCCGGCGCTGTACCCGAGCACCCCAAGCCCGAGCATCATATAGCCGAGCTGGCTCATCGTCGAGTACGCGAGCACGCGCTTGAGGTCGTCCTCCACGACACCCATCGTCGCCGCCGCCAGCACAGTGATCCCGCCGACGTACGCCACGATCGTCAGCGCCTCGTGTCCCGGGGACAGCAGGAACAATGGGTACGCTCGCGCCACGAGGTACACGCCCGCCGCCACCATCGTCGCGGCGTGGATCAGCGCGCTCACCGGCGTCGGGCCTTCCATCGCGTCCGGCAGCCACACGTGCAGCGGCACCTGGGCGGACTTGCCGACCGCGCCGCCGAACACGAGCAGCGCCGCCACCGTGAGGAACGGCCCCCCGAGGCCCCCCGTCCCGATCGCGTGGAAGATCTCGTCGAACCGAAGCGAGCCGGTGCGGAGGTAGAGCATCAGGATGCCGATCATCATCGAGAAGTCGCCGATCCGCGTCACGATAAACGCCTTCAGCGCCGCGCGCGCCGCGGCCGGACGCTCGAACCAGAACCCGATCAGCAGGTAGGAGCACAGGCCGACGAGCTCCCACCCCACGTAGATGAACAGCAGGTTGTCGGCGAGAACCAGGAACAGCATCGAAAACTGGAACAGCGACAGGTACGAGAAGAATCGCGGGTACCGTGGGTCGCCCGCCATGTAGCCGACCGAGTAGATCGTGATCAACGACGCGACGCACCCGACCATCGCCAGCATCACCGCGCTCAGCGGGTCCACGACGAACCCCACGACGAGCGGCCGGCCGGCGGCGATCCACGTGAACGTCAGGTCGGCCCGCGCGCCCGCGGCCGCCTCGGCCAGCACCGCGAGGCCACCGAGGGCGGCGAGGACGATCGCGGCGATCGAGACGTAGGCTCCGCGGCCGGGCAGCCGCTCCCCCCAGAACGTCACCGCGACGAACGCGGCGAGCGGGAGCAGCGGGATGATCCACACGGCGGCGGTCATCGGCGCGACGCTACCATTTCATGAGGTTCAGATCGTCGACGTAGGTGGTCTCGAAACGGCGGTACGCGGCCAGGATCAGCGCCAACCCGACCGCAGCCTCGCACGCGGCCAGCGTGATCACGATCAGCGCGAAGATCTGGCCCTGCATCGCCCCGGGCGCCGCGTACTTGTTGAACGCGACGAGGTTGATGTTCGCGGCGTTCAACATCAGCTCGATCCCCATGAGCATCGCCACCGCGTTGCGGCGGGACAGCACGGCGTACAGCCCGAGGCCGAACAGGAGCGCGCTGAGGACGAGATAGTGCGCCAGCGTGATCATGCGTCGTCCTCTTTCCTGGCGATCATGATCGCGCCGACCAGCGTCACGAGCAGCACGACCGACGTGCTCTCGAACAACAGCAGGTTCGGGCCGAGAAAGCTCTGCCCGATCGCGCCCGGCGTGTACGACGGGAGCGTCCCCGCCCCCTGCGCCCACGGCGTGCGGCCGGCGAGCGCGACGAACAGCGCCGCGACGGCCGCCGCGACCGCCGCGGCGATCGGGGCCTGCTCGTTTCGCTGCCGGACGCGCAGGCCGGTGCCGCCTTCGGTGAGCATGATCACGAACAGGATCAGCACGGTGATCCCGCCGGCGTAGATCAGCACCTGGATGCCGGCAAGGAACTCCGCGTTCAGCAGGATGTAGACGCCGGTCACGCCGAGCAGCGCGGGGACCAGGGCGACCGCGCTGTGCACGAGGTTTGGGCTGCTGACGACGACGATCCCCGACGCGAGGATGATCGCCGCGAGCACGTAGAAGGCGATCGCTTCCCCGCTCATCGATGCGCGCCCGTCACGAAGTACGCCGTCACGACAAGGTTCAGCAGCGCCACCGGGATCAGGACCTTCCAGGAAAAGCCGAGCAACTGGTCGATGCGGAACCGCGGGTACGTCCACCGCACCCACATGAACACGAAGACCAACGCATACAGCTTGATCAGGAACCAGACGACCGACGGCAGCGCGGGTCCGTGCCAGCCGCCGAGAAACAGGGTCACGGCAAGCGCGGCCATGGCGAACATCTCGCCGTACTCGCCGAGTTGAAAGAGCGCGAAGCGCATCCCGGTGTATTCCGAGAAGTACCCTGCCACCAGTTCGCTCTCGGCCTCCACGAGGTCGAACGGCGCGCGGTTCACCTCCGCGGTGGCGGCCGTCAGGAAGATCAGGAACGAGATCGGTTGCGACACGACGAACCACAGATGGGTCTGCATGTTCACGATCGTCACCGTGGACAGCGAGCCGGCGAGCAGCGAGATCGTGATCAGCACGAGGCCGATCGGGATCTCGTAGCTCACCATCTGCGCGGCCGAGCGCAGGCCCCCCAACAGCGCGTACTTGTTGTTCGACCCCCATCCGGCCATGAGGATCCCGACGACGATCAAGGACGACGTCGCGGCGAAATAGAGCACCCCGATGTTGAGATCCCGGAAGATCAGCGGCCCCCAGCGCGTCGCGCCAAACGGCAGGACGACGTAGTCCAGCAGCGCCGCCAGCGGCACGATCACGACCGCGCTCGCGAAGATCGCGGCATCCGCGTTCTGCGGCACGATGTACTCCTTCTGGAGGAGCTTGATCGTGTCCGCCACCGTCTGCAGCAGGCCCCGGGGGCCGACGTGTGTCGGCCCGATGCGACTCTGCATCCAGCCGCTGATCTTGCGCTCGAGCAGGACCCCGAACATCGCCGCGACGACCGCCACGCCGCTGAAAATGACGATCGTCCCGACCACCGCGCGCAGGGCCTCGAGGTACCAGGGCATCACGCCCATTCCAGCGCGCCTTTCCGCCACGCGTACGCGAGGCCGAGGGCCAGGATCGCGAGGAAGATCACGATCGAGGCGAACGCCGGCGGGCCGAGGCTACGGGCCACGACCGCCCACGGGTACAGGTAGATGATCTCGACGTCGAACACAACGAAGATCAGGGAAAACAGGTAGTACCGGATGTTGAACTGCGACCACGCCTGCCCGATCGGCTCCACGCCGGACTCGTACGTCTCACGCTTGTGGGGATACGAGCTCCGCGGGCTGATCAACCAGATGATCGCGAACGGCAGGGACACCATCCCCGCCCCGACGATCACGAAGATCGCGACGTATCCCCAGTCGAGCAGCATCTCTCCCCCTAACCCACGCGGCGGGATGCGCATCCCGCCGGCCGCGTCGCACACCGATGCCCCGTTCCTCGACCGCACATCGTCCGAGGAGACCCGGGGCCGTCAGGACGGTGTGTGTTCTTCCGTCCCCGACAGGGGACGACCGGGGCAGGTGTGTCGCCTCTCGGGGGCCGTCGGTAAGTGGTGCAGTGTGAAGAAACCTGTCCCTGCGATGGGGCAAATCACGGATGTCATCCTAGTATTGTTCGCGCACGGGTGTCAAGACTCCTATACCGGGGCCACCGCGTGCCGGGTCTCGGGGGACACGGTCGCCAGCAGCTGCACGAGCACCGCGGCGATCTTGCGCGGATCGTGCCGCACCAGCTCGTGCTCGCTGATGAGATCCTCGGGAGCCGGGCGCAGGCCGAGCGCGCGGATCGCGTCCACGTCCGGCTCGACCGGCTCCGCCCCCTCCCGGCTGTACCGGGCCAAGAGCGCCTGGTTGCGCGGCCGGCGATCGTTGACGAGCACGTGCTCGAACAACCCCGGTCCGGCCTGCTCGAGCAGCACCCGCACGTGGTCGGACGCCTTGAATCCACGCGTCTCCCCGTGCTGCGTCATGACGTTGCAGATGTAGACCTTCAGCCCGCGAGCGCGGCGCAGTGCGTCGGCGACCCCGTCGACCAACAGGTTGGGCAGGATGCTCGTGTACAGGCTGCCCGGCCCCAGCACGATGAGGTCGGCCTCCGCGATCGCGTCGAGCACGTCCTGGGGCGCGGGCACATGCGCGGGCTCGAGAAAAACGCGGCGGATCGTTCCGCCCGCGCGGGTGATGGCCGACTCCCCCTTCACGACCGTCCCGTCGACGAACTCGGCGCACAGGGTCACGTCGTGCAGCGTCGTCGGGAGGACGCGCCCGCGGATCGCCAGCACCTTGCTGCACTCCTTGAGCGCGGTCTCGAGATCCCCCGCGACCTGCGACATGCTCGCGATGAACAGGTTGCCGAAGCTGTGCCCGTCGAGCGCGCCGCCCTTGAACCGGTGCTCGAACAGACGCGTCAGCAACGGCTCTGCCTCGGCCAGCGCGACCAGGCAGTTCCGGATGTCGCCAGGCGGCAGGATTCCCTGCTCCCGCCGGAGCCGGCCGGACGATCCCCCGTCGTCGAACACCGTGACGACGGCGGTGAGATTCGTGCTCTCCCGCTTGAGCCCCCGCAGCAGCGTGCTCAGCCCGGTGCCGCCGCCGAGCACGACGATCTTTGGGCCCCGCTGCAGCTGTCGCTGTTGCACGAGCAGCTCGACGAGGCGCGGATCGCCGCGCGGCAGGAAGACGTCTACGATCGAGCGGATCGTCTCCCGCAGGCCGAAGATGATGATCGCAACACCGAGCAGGACCAGCAGCAACCCGCCGAGCATCGGGGAGAACACATGGCCGGTGACCCGGTAGGCGACGTCGATCGCCTGGATCAGCGCGAGCTCCAGCACCCCGAGCAGCTTCACGTTGACGACAAGGGCCACGCCGGTGCTGACCAGAAAGATCCCGACGGCCATCACCGCGACCCACCGCTTCACGCCCAACCCCGGCTCGAGCCAGCGCAACCATACGCGCAGCCGGCCGAAGGGGGCGCCGTTCGACGCTCCGTTCAGGCTCATTCCTTCCTCACATCCCGATGCTTGATCCGGACCGGATATCCCGCGTCGCGGAGAAACTTGGTGAGATCTTCTCCGACCACGACCGACCGGTGCTTCCCCCCGGTGCAGCCGATCGCGATCGTCAGGTGGGTCTTGCCCTCGGCGGCGTATTGCGGCAGCAGGTAGCCGAGCAGGTCGTGCAGGCGCCGCTCGAACTCCTGCGTCTGCTCCCACTGCAGCACCCACTCGCGCACTTCGGCACTGTGGCCGGGCAGGGTGCGCAGGGTCTCTACGTAGTGCGGGTTCGGCAGGAACCGCACGTCGAACACGAGGTCGGCGTCGAGCGGGATGCCGTGCTTGTAGCCGAACGTCGTCACGCCGACCACGAGCGAGTGCGCGCCGGACGCGCGGAGGAAGGTGTCGGCGAGCTCTTCCCGCAATTCGCGCGCGCTGAGCCCGCTCGTGTCGATGATCTTGTGCGCGCGCTCCTTGAGCGGCTGCAGCCGCCGCCGTTCGCTGCGAATGCCGTCGAGCACGCTGCCGCCGAGGGGATGCTTGCGGCGCGTCTCCTCAAATCGCCGCACCAGGACCTCGTCGGACGCGTCCAAGAACAGGATCTGGAACCGGATCCCCATCGCTGCAAGCCCGGCGAGAGCCGCATCGAGCGCGTTGAAGAATTCGCCGCCGCGCACATCGATCACAAGCGCGACGCGGCGGATGCGGCCCTGCGACTCCTGGATGATCTCCGCGAACTTCGGAATCAGCGCGGGGGGCAGATTGTCCACGCAGAAGAACCCCAGGTCCTCGAGCGCGTGCATCGCTTGGGACTTCCCCGCTCCGCTCAGTCCGGTGACGATGAGGAACTCGACGCCCCCGGCGACCACGGCGTCCGCGGGTTGATTGGTCGTCGGCTGCGGGAGGGTCGTCACACGGTCACCAGGCGGGAGAGCACGAAGCTGATCACGCTCAGCACGATCGCACCGACCAGCGCCGAGAAGAAGTTCACAATCACGAGCCGGTGGGTCACCGCGGCGACCACGTAGAGCATCCCGGCGTTGACCACGAACGTGAACAGACCGAGGGTCAGGATCGTCAGCGGCAAAGTGAGCAGCAGCAGGATCGGCCGTAAGACTGCGTTGACGATCCCGAGGACCAGCGCGGCGATCACGGCGTTCGTGAAATTGGCCACCTGCAGGCCCGGGACGACGAGCGTAGTCAGATACAGAGCCACGGCGTTGATTGCCCAGCGGATCAGCAGCCCGACCATGTGACTTCATTATAGCATGCCCCCCCGGCGCGACAGGGGATCGCCTCCGCGCCGCCGTACCCCATACGCGCCGTTCCGGATCGCATCGCTCCCGTCTCTCCAACGCGGAGCCCGCGGGGTGACAGGGTGTCTGTTCGCGTCGACGTCGCCGTGATCGGCGGCGGCGTCATCGGATCGTCGATCGCCTATCATGTGGCGCGCCGGGGCCGGCGGGTCGCCGTGTTCGACATCGCGGCCCCTGCGTCGGCGCCGAGTGCGTCGTGGGCGAGCGCCGGCGGCGTCCGCCAGCAAGGGCGGGACCCCCGGGAATGGCGCCTCACGCGCGAGGCCGCCGCCCGGTGGCCGGCGCTCACGACCGAACTGGGCGCCGATCTCGAGTACCGTCAGGGCGGGCACCTGCACCTCGTGGAACGCGACGAGGATTTGCGGGCCCTCGAAGCGCGCGTCGCCCGCGAGCGCGCCGCCGGCCTCGACGTGCACATGGTCTACGATCGGGACCTGCGCGCCGTCGCGCCGGATGTGATGGCGAGCGCGCGCGCGGGGGCGTACAGCCCGGGCGACGGCCAGGCCAACCCGAGGCTGACGACCCGCGCGTTCGCGGCCGCCGCGGTGGCGCGGGGCGCCACGTACTACACGAGCGCGGCGCCGGCCCGGTTACTCCACGACGGCGACCGGATCGAGGGCGTCGAATCGGCAGCGGAACGCGCGGCGGCGGAGTGGGTCGTGCTCGCCGCGGGCGCGTGGAGCACGCCCGTGGCCGCGGAGGTCGGACTCGACCTTCCCATTGCGACGCGCGCTCCTCAGATGCTGCTGACGGACCCAGCCCCCGCGGCGCTCGTTCCGACGGTCACCGCCGCCGGGCACCGCCTGTCGCTCAAACAGCTGCCGTCGGGCGAGTTCTTCATCGGCGGCGGATGGCCGAGCGACATCGACCACAAGCGCATGTCGTGCGCCGTGCGGAGCGAGCACGTCGACCGCAGCCGGTGCGTCGCGGCCGCCGTGTTTCCGCCGCTCCGGTTGCGACGGATCGCGCAGGTCTGGTGCGGCCTGGAAGCCCAGAGCATCGACGGGGTGCCGCTGCTCGGCATGGTGCCGGGACTGGACGGGCTGTGCGTCGCCGTGGGATTTTCCGGGCACGGTTTCCAGCTCTCGCCGGCCGTCGGCCGGGCGGTCGCCGATCTGCTCACGGGCCGCTGGACGGAGGCGCTCGAGCCGCTGTCGCCGTCGCGGTTCGTCTCCCTCGCCGCCGCCGCGATCCGCGCGTTCCGAAGCGAAGCCGACACCGGCATCCCGCCCGGCGCGCTCGGGTAGCGGGTCTCCTCCCGGGCGTTCGCGCCATCGAACAGCCGTGTCCCACGGAACGGCCGATATGCGTCCTGGTCGGACACGACGAGGAGTTCCGCGCCGTCAGGGTGCCCGACCGGCGACAATGGGTGTGACAGTGACGCGATCGGCTACCGCAGCGCGGCTCTGACCAGCGCCGCGACGCCGCTCGGCAGCGTCGCGACCCGCGCGCCGGCGGTTTCGAGCGCCTCGATCTTGTGGTCGGCCGTGCCCTCGGTCCCGGAGATCACGGCCCCAGCGTGTCCCATCCGCTTGCCGGCCGGTGCGGTGCGGCCGGCGATGTAGGCGACGACCGGCTTTCGGACGTTCGCCTGGATGTACCGGGCGGCGGCCTCCTCCGCGCTGCCGCCGATCTCGCCGAGCAACACGATCGCCCGTGTGTCGGGATCCGCGTTGAACAGCTCCAGCGCTTCGACGAATGAGGTCCCGACGACCGGGTCTCCGCCGAGCCCGACCGCCGTCGACTGCCCGAGCCCGGCGCGCGTCAGCCCCGCGACGACCTCGTACGTCAGCGTGCCGCTGCGGGAGACGAGGCCGACCGGTCCCGGTTCGAACAGCTGCGTCGGCATGATCCCGACGCGGCACTGTCCCGGCGTCGTCACCCCGGGGCCGTTCGGGCCGAGCACCCGGACGCCCTGCTGTCGCGCGTATCCGACGACCTCGATCGCGTCGTGCACCGGCATCCCCTCGGTGATGATGACGACGGGATCGAGCCGGCTGGCGATCGCCTCGAGGGCCGCGTCACGCGCGAACCGCGCGGGAACGAAGATGCAGCACGCGTTCGCGCCCGTGGCGCGCACCGCCTCGTCCACGGTATCGAACACCGGCACGTCGTGCGTCCTGGTGCCGCCTTTGCCGGGGGTCACCCCGGCAACGACCTTGGTCCCCGCGTGTAGCATGAGGCCGGTGTGGAACGCACCCTGGTAGCCCGTGATCCCTTGGACCAGCAGGCGCGTCTGGCTCCCAACGATGACGGCCATCTACCGGCCTCCCCGCTTCGCGGCGCCGCGCGCCAGCTCGACCGCCATCCGTGCTCCCTCGTCGGGGTCCAGACCGGCCGCGATGCCGGCGTCCTTGAGAATCTTCTGCCCCTCCGCCTCGTTCGTCCCGGTGAGCCGGATGCTCGCCGGCACCTTCGGCGGGTTTTCGACGATCCCGCGCGCGACGTCGTCGCACCGCGTGATCCCGCCGAAGATGTTGATGAACACGGCGCGCACCCCGGGTTTCCGCTGGACGATCCCGAGCGCCGTCTGCATCGCTTCCGCGCTCGCGCCCCCGCCGACATCGAGGAAGTTGGCCGCGCGGCCGCCGAAGTGCGCGAGCAGATCGAGCGTGCTCATCACGAGTCCCGCGCCGTTTCCGATCACCGCGATGTCGCCGTCCAGCTCGACGTACGAGAGCCCGTGTTTCTTGGCGGCGGCCTCGAGCTCGGTCATCTCCTCGTTCGCCGGCAGCCCCGCGTGGCGGTAGAGCGCATTGTCGTCGAGAACCAGCTTGGCATCCACGCACAACAAGTGGCCGCCGACCAGCGCCAGAGGGTTGATCTCCGCGAGATCGGCGTCCTCGGCCCAGTACAGTCGGTACAGGGTGGCGGCGATCTTCACGAACTCCTCGAGCAGGGCGCCCGTGAACCCGAGCCGGCGGCCCACGACGCGCGCCTGGAAATCGGGGAAGCCGAGGAACGGGTCCGCCTCGGCGCGGGCGATCTTCTCCGGCGCCGTGTGGGCGACCGTCTCGATCTCCACGCCGCCCTCGGCCGACGCGATCGCGGCGACCCGCCCGGTGGTCCGATCGGTCACGAACGCCAGATAGTATTCCTTCTCGATATCCGCGGCCTCGACGACCAGCACGCGCGTGACGCGCTCGCCCTTGATGTCCATCCCGAGGATCGCCCGGGCCCGCTCCTCGGCTTCCTTGGGGGTCGCGGCGAGTTTCACGCCGCCCGCCTTGCCGCGCCCGCCGACGAGCACCTGCGCCTTCACGACCACCGGATAGCGGAGCGTGAGCGTCGCAACCTGCTCGGGCCGCTCGATGACCGTGCCCTTCTGCACCGGAAGCCCGTACCGAGCAAAGTACTCCTTGGCCTGGTACTCGTGCAGCTTCATTGCCCTACCCCTTGACCAGCGCGACGTTCTCGCGGATGCTCTTGACCGCTTCGTCGAACGCGGCCCGCTCGACGCCCTCGAGCGGGATCTCGTAGATCCGCTCCACGCCGCCGGCCCCGAGGATCGCCGGCACGCCGACGTACAGATCTTGGACCCCATACTGGCCGGTCAGATATGCCGACAGCGGGATCACGCGCTTGCGGTCCTGCAGGATCGCCTCGACCATCTCGCAGATCGCCGCCCCCGGCGCGAAGAACGCGCTGCCGGTCTTGAGCAGGCCGACGATCTCGGCGCCTCCCTTGCGCGTCCGCTCCACGATCGCCGCGATCTTGTCCGGCGGCAGCAGCAGGCGGAGCGGCATGCCGCCGACGGTCGCGAGACTCGCAAGCGGGACCATGTGGGTGTCGCTGTGCGCCCCGATCACGAGCGCCGACACGTCCCGCACGGACACCCCGAGCTCGCGGGCGATGAACGTCCGGAACCGCGTGCTGTCGAGGGCACCGCTTTGCCCCATCACGCGCGCGGGCGGGAACCCGCTCGCCTTGTACGCGAGATACACCATCGCGTCGAGCGGGTTGGTCACCACGATCAGGCAGGCCCGCGGCGACCGCCGCGTGACCTCTTGCGTCACCTTCGTGACGATCCCGGCGTTGACGTTCAGAAGATCCTCGCGGCTCATCCCCGGCTTGCGGGCGACGCCGGCGACGATCACGACGACGTCGGATCCCGCGGTGTCATCGTAGTTGTTGGTCCCCGTGATCGTGACGTCAAACCCCTCGATCGGGCCCGCCTGGCTGAGGTCGAGCGCCTTGCCCTGCGGCATCCCCTCGATCACGTCCACGAGCACGACGTCGGCAAGCCGGTGCGACACGAGCCACTGCGCCGCCGAGTGCCCGACGTTGCCCGCCCCCACGATGCTGACCTTTGCTCGCGTTCCCGCCACCGACGTGTCTCCTTCTCCGGCGCCGACTAGCGTCCCCTACCCCTTCGCCGGGTGCGCTCCTAGAACTGGTCGATCACGGCGGTCGCGAACTCGCTGGTCCTGACTTCGCGGGCCCCGTCCATCAACCGCGCAAGGTCGTAGGTCACGATCTTCTTGCGGAACGTCGCCTCGAGCCCACGGACGACCGCGTCGGCGGCCTCGGTCCACCCGAGGTGCTCGAGCATCATCACCCCGGAGAGAATCAGCGAGCCGGGGTTGACCTTGTCCTGGTTCGCGTACCGGGGTGCGGTGCCGTGGGTCGCCTCGAAAACCGCGTGGAAGTCGCTGATGTTCCCGCCGGGGGCCATCCCGATGCCGCCGACCTGAGCCGCGACCGCGTCCGACAGGTAGTCGCCGTTCAGGTTGGAGGTGGCGATCACGTCAAACGATGTCGGTCGGGTGAGCACGTGCTGGAACGTGACATCCGCGATATAGTCCTGGATCAGCACCTTTCCGGCCGGCACCTTGCCGCCGTGCGTCTTCTCGACGTCGTCCCACGGAATCGTGCGGTCGCCGAACTCCTCGCGTGCCAGTTCGTACCCCCAGTCCTTGAACGCGCCCTCCGTGTACTTCATGATGTTGCCCTTGTGGACGAGCGTCACGCTCTTGCGGTGACGGTCGATCGCGTACCGGAGCGCCTTGCGGATCAGGCGCTTGCTGCCGTACGGGCTCATCGGCTTGAGGCCTACGCCGGAGTCCTGACGGACCTTCCATTTGAACTCCTGGTTCACGAAGTCGATCAACTTTTTCGCCTCGGGCGTGCCACTCGCGAACTCGTAGCCGACGTAGATGTCCTCCATGTTCTCGCGAAAGATGATCATATCGACCTGCTCCGGGTGCTTGACCGGGCTCGGCACGTTCTCGAAGTGCCGGACCGGACGCACGCATGCGTACAGATCGAGGAGCTGACGCAGCGCCACGTTCAGGCTGCGCATCCCGCCGCCCACCGGCGTCGTCAGCGGTCCTTTGATCCCGACGACGTAGTGGGAGAACGCGCGCAGAGTGTCCTCCGGCAGCCACGTCTTGAAGCGGTTGAACGACTTCTCGCCGGCAAACACCTCGAACCAGACGATCCGCCGCTTCTTCCCGTACGCCTTCGCGACCGCGCCGTCGAGCACGCGCACCGTCGCCTTCCAGATGTCGGGGCCGGTGCCGTCGCCTTCGATGTAGGGGAGGATCGGCGTGTCGGGGACGTGCAGCGTGTTGTCTCGGATCTCGATCGGCGCACCCTCTGTGGGAGGGGTCAGCGAGTCAAACGTCGGCATGACGGCGTGCTCCTTCGCTCAGGATCGGTGGCCGGGCCGCCCACTCGCCGGCCCCCGGCCGCCGCTCAGGTCGTGTCCGCCCCGGCGCGGCGCCCCGCGTTCCTAGGTGCCGCGTGGTTCTTTCCGCCCGCCGAAAACGCGGAGCAGGGCACGCCACGGATCGAAGTACTCATCGGCGACGCGCTCCTTGAGCGGGATAATGGCGTTGTCGGTAATGTGAATGTGCTCGGGGCAGACCTCTTCGCAGCACTTCGTGATGTTACAGAACCCGATCCCGCCGCGGCCGTGGAGCAGCGCCGTGCGCGACAGCGTGTCCTTCGGATGCATCTCCAGCCCGGCGATGCGCACCATGAACCGAGGGCCGTAGTACCGGTCCGTGCCGTCGTGCTCGCGGAGCACATGGCAGACGTCCTGACACAGGAAGCACTCGATGCACTTCCGGAACTCGAACAACCGGTCCACGTCCTCCGCGTACATCTTCCACGGCCCCTGGTCGTTCGGCGCGGGCGTGAACGGCGGGATCTGCTGGTTCACCCGGTAGTTCCACGAGACGTCGGTCACGAGGTCCTTGATCAGCGGAAACACCTTCATCGGCCGGACCGTGATCGGCTGCCCCGCGAAGTCGTCGAGACGCGTCTTGCACATCAACCGGGGCTTCCCGTTCACCTCTGCGCTGCACGACCCGCACTTCGCGGCCTTGCAGTTCCACCGGCACGCCAGCGTAGAGTCCTGGTGCGCTTGGATGTAGTGGATCGCGTCGAGGACGACCATCCCCTCGGTCACCGGCACCTGGTAGGTGCGGAGGTCGCCGCCGCTTTTGTCGCCTCTGAAGACGTGGAACGTTGCTTCTGCCATCGTTGCCTCCCGCCGGACGTTTGCCGGCTACGCCGGCGCGCCCCCGTCAGAAAATTCCGCGCACCGGCGTATACGCCCCCCGGCTCATGCCTTCGCCTCGAGCAGCCGCGCGAGCTCCGGCGGGATCTGCGGCACCGGGCGCGTCGACACCGCCATTCCCGCGTCGGTGTGCTTGACCACAAGGTTTTTGCGGCCCCACTCCGGGTTCTGGTCCGGAAAGTCGAGTCGCCAGTGGGCCCCTCGGCTCTCCGTCCGCTCGATCGCGGACCGCAGGATCGCCTCGCACAGCACCAGCATGAAACGAACGTCGCGGCACGTGTGCCACCCGGGGTTGAACAGCTGCGACCCGCCGACGTGCATGCGATCGGCCCGCGCCTGCAGGGTCAAGATCTTCTCCAGCCCGGCCTTGAGCTCGTCGCCCTTCCGGGCGATCCCGGCGTGCGTACCCATGACTTCCTGCAGCTCCTCGTGGAGCTGGTACGGGTTCTCTGCGCCGTTCGCCTCGAACGGCCGCAGCAGGAGCTGCCGCTCCGCGTCCGCCTGCCCGTCGTCCACCCGCGGCGCGCGATCGAGGCCCTTCGCGTACCGCGCCGCGTGCTCGCCTGCGCGCCTGCCGAACACCACGAGGTCGCTCAAGGAGTTGCCGCCGAGCCGGTTCGCCCCGTGGAGCCCGGCCGCGACCTCGCCGCCGGCGTACAGCCCGGGGACCGTCGTGGCGCCCTCGCCGGCCGCCACGCGCACCCCGCCCATCACGTAGTGGATGGTCGGCGCGACCTCCATCGGCGACTTGGTGATGTCGATGTCGGCGAGCTTGAGGAACTGATCGTACATGCTCGGCAGCTTCTTCTTGATGAAGTCCGCGCCGCGATGGGAGATGTCGAGGAACGCGCCGCCGTGCGGGCTCCCGCGGCCGGCCTGGACCTCCTTGTAGATCGAGCGCGCAACCACGTCGCGGCTGCTCAGGTCCATCTTCTTCGGATCGTACCGCTGCATGAACCGCTCACCTTCGGAGTTCCGGAGAATCCCGCCCTCCCCGCGCACCGCTTCCGTGACCAGAATCCCGCGCACCCCCGGCGGCCAGACCATGCCGGTCGGGTGGAACTGCACCATCTCCATGTCCATCAACTCCGCGCCGGCCTCGTACGCCATCGCGCAGCCGTCCCCGGTGCACTCCCACGAGTTGCTCGTGACCTTGAAGAGTTTGCCCCATCCGCCGGTGCCGAGGACGACCGCTTTGGCCTTGATCAGCACGAATCGCCCGTCCTCCCGCCGGTATCCGAACGCCCCGGCGATCCGGTCGCCGTCCTTGAGCAACCGCGTCAGGGTCACTTCCATGTGAACCTCGACGCCGCTGTGGATCGCCCGATCTTGGAGGGTGCGGATCAGCTCCAGCCCCGTGCGGTCGCCGACGTGACACAGCCGGCGGTACGTGTGCGCCCCGAACGGACGCTGCATGATCCGCCCGTCCGGCGTGCGGTCAAACAGGCCTCCCCAGCGCTCCAGTTCGTAGACGCGGTCGGGGGCTTCCTTGGCAAAGATCTCGACCATGCGGTAATCGTTGATCATCTGCCCGCCGCGCATCGTGTCGGCGAAGTGGACCTCCCAGCCGTCCTTGGGATCCAGGTTCGCCAGCGCGGCGGCGATGCCGCCCTCGGCCATCACCGTGTGGGCCTTCCCGAGCAGCGACTTGCAGACGAGGCCGACCTTGACGCCGGCCTCGGCGGCCGCGATCGCCGCGCGCAACCCCGAACCGCCCGCGCCGATCACGAGCACGTCATATTGGTGCGACTCGTACCACTCAGCCACCCCGGCGCACCCTCCCCCTCGCCCCTCTCGTCGGCACCGGCCTAGAACAACCTCGGGTCGGTGATGACCCCTGCCATCAGCAGCCGCACGTATACGTCGGCGAGTCCGACGGAGAACAGACTCGCCCACGCCCACATCGGATGGCGGTGGTTGAACGGATTGACCCACTGCCACGCGCGGTATCGGACGCGCCCGCCGTGCGCGCAGGAATAGCAATCGAGGTTCCCGCCGACGATGTGCCGGAACGCGTGGCAGCCAGCGGTGTACCCCGTCAGGAGCACGACATTGGCGAGGAACAAGAGCGACCCGAGATGGACGCCAAACTGTCCGTTGAAGACGAACGCGTCGATCGCGTCCTTCCACAGGAAGGCGAGCACGATGATCGCCAGGTACAGGAAGAAACGATGCAGGTTATTGAGGAGGAACGGAAACGCGGTCTCGCCGGCGTACCGTCCGCGCGACTCGCCAATCGCGCAGGACACCGGGTCCCGGAAGAACGAGCGGTAGTAGGCTTTACGGTAGTAGTAGCATGTGGCCCGAAACCCCAGCGGCGCCCACAGCACCCACCACGCGGGTGAGATCGGAATCCCGGCGATCCTGATCGGCGGTGAGTAGAACGGCGAGAGGTACGGAGCGAAGTACCCGTGTCCCTGGAGCGCCACCCAAATGGAGTACACGCCGAACGCACTCAGGATCACGACCGTTGCAATTGGTTGGAGCCACCAAGGATACGCCGGGGCGTACGAATGCGACGCCGTTTCGTCAGCCATGGGAACCGTCCGGAAGCCTGACCTGAGAACCTGTAGCGTGCTTCGGTCCGGGTTTCGGCGTTTCCTCCCCTCGCCCCGCACCGGCGGTGCGGGGCGGCTGCGCGCAGGAACGTGGCGTGCGCCGAGTGAAACCCACCGCGATGATCCGGCGGTGCGCGACCATCGCCCACCCGGACATGATGCGGACTCGCACGGCTGGCGGGAGCACGTCCATGAGCATCAACTTCACGGACCTCTTCTGGCTCTTATTCGTCCTCTCGGTGCTGCAACCGGTGCTCGCGCGGCAGTTGCAGCAGATGGCGCGACTCCGCCTGCTGCAGCTGCTCGAGCGCCAGCGGGGCAGCCGGGTGATCGCGCTCATCCATCGTGAGGAGACGGTCAACTTCCTCGGCATCCCGATCGTCCGCTACATCGACATCCAGGACTCGGAGAACCTGCTGCGGGCGATTCGCCTGACGTCCCCCGAGCTCCCGATCGACGTGATCCTGCACACCCCGGGAGGGCTGGTGCTCGCGGCGGAACAGATCGCCCGCGCCCTGCGCGATCATCGCGGGCGAGTCACGGTGTTCGTGCCGCACTACGCGATGTCCGGAGGCACGCTGATCGCCCTCGCCGCCGACGCGATCGTCATGGACGAACACGCCGTCCTCGGTCCCGTCGACCCGCAGCTCGGCCAGTATCCCGCGGTCTCGATCATCGCGGTGGTCGATCGCAAACCTATCGAGCGGGTGAACGACGAGACGCTGATCCTCGCGAACATCGCCAGGAAGGCCGTGGCGCAGGTCCGGGCGGTGGTCGTCGAGCTCGTCTCGCGCCGGCTCCCGTCCGACCGCGCGGAGGCGCTCGCCACCAGGCTGGCCGGCGGCGAGTGGACACACGACTATCCGATCACGGTGACGGAGGCCCGCGCGCTCGGCTTCGAGGTCTCGACGGACGTGCCGCGCGCGATCTACGATCTGATGCAGCTCTACCCGCAGGCGGGGCGGAACCGCCCCTCGGTCGAGTACGTGCCGCTCCCGTACCGGATGCCCGCGGTCCCGCGCTCGCCCGACCCGCGGGAGAAGTAGCCCGCGCCGCGACCCGGCGGGGCCGCCACCGGCGCGTCTATCGGGCGGGGATCCAGGTCGCGTCCGCGTTGCCGGCCATGTGGTTCGCGGCGCGCGCGAGCACGAAGAGCAGGTCCGAGAGCCGGTTCACGAACCGGAGCAGGTCCGCGTTGACCGGCGCATGAGCGGCCAGCGTCACGATCTCCCGCTCCGCGCGCCGCGCCACCGTCCGCGCCACGTGCAGCGCCGCCGCGGACGGCGTGCCGCCGGGCAGGACGAACGTCTTCAACGGAGGCAGCGCGTCCTCGAACCGGTCGATGTCCCCCTCGAGCGCGGCCACCCACGCCGGCGCCACCCGCTGGATGTGGGCCGCAGCCGCAGAGGACGCCGTCGGGGGCGTGGCGAGCTCGGCGCCAAGATCGAAGAGGTGGTGTTGGAGCCGCGCCAGGACCGCGTCGATCTCCGGTGCCGGACCCGCAGCGCGGGCCACGCCGAGCGCGGCGTTGGTTTCGTCGATCGCCCCGTACGCGCGCACGCGGAGATCGTCCTTCCGGACCCGCTGCCCGCCGAAAAGACTCGTGTCTCCGCTGTCGCCGGTGCGGGTGTAGATCCGCGTCACTCGCCCAGCCGGCGCGGACGGGGCCGCTCACTCATCGGCCGCCACGCTCTCCCGCCGGCCCCCCGTGGTCGCGACGCCCTCGTCCGCCCCAGCGAGATACGTCCGAAACCACGCGGTAATGTGGCGCAGGCGCTCCAGCCGGTGCTTGGGCTGCCCGTTCCGCGAGAGGTCGTGACTCTCGTTCGGAAACCGCACGAACAGCGTCGGCACGCCCTGCTTCTTCAGCGCGACGAAGAGCTGCTCGCCCTGCTCGATCGGACACCGGTGGTCGTTCTCGCTGTGCAGGATGAGGGTCGGCGTTTGCATCTGGCGGACGTAGGTGATCGGCGAGCGCTCGCGGTAGAACTCCGGGGATTCCCACGGCTCCCCAGGATACTCCCAGAATCCCTTCATGTAGGCGAGGTCCGACGTGCCCCACTGGCTGGAGGCGTTGCTGATGCCGCGCATCGTCACCGCGGCGCGGAAGCGTTGGGTATGCCCGACGATCCAGTTCGTCATGAACCCTCCGTAGCTGCCGCCGGCAACCCCCAGCCGGTCAGGGTCGATCCACGCGTACGTCGCGATCGCGTGATCGACGCCGCGCATCAGATCCTGGTAGTCCTTTCCGCCCCAGTCGTGGCGCGTGCCCGCCGTGAACGTCTGACCGTATCCCTGGCTGCCGCGCGGGTTCATGTAGATCACGCCGTACCCTTCCGCGACGAGGAGCTGCAGTTCGTGGAAGAACGCATGGCCGTACGCGGCGTGCGGCCCGCCGTGAACCTCGAGAATCGTCGGCACGCGGCCGCCCTTGGCGGCGGCCGGCCGCAGGACCCACCCCTCGACCGTCCATCCATCCACGCTGGCGAACTCGAAGCGGTCGGGGGACGCGAGCGCGAGCGTGCGGAGCAGCGGTCCGGTGTGGTCGGTGAGCCGCCGCAGCGAGGCCGGCGCGGCCCCGAGGTCCGCAACCGCCACCTCGCCCGGCGTGAGCGGGTCGCTCTCCACGCACGCCACCCGTCCCGTCCGCGGCGCCACCGAGCACCCGATCAACTCGTGGTCGCCCCGCGTCTCCGGGCGGACCGGCCCGCCGTCCGCAGCCACCGAGGCGATCTGCGTGCTCCCACCGTCACCGAGCATGAAGAACAGCCGGCGGCCGTCGGCGGACCAGGTGAGGCCACCGGACGACGGGTGCGCGCGCATGTCCGTGACGATGTGGTGGCCGACGCTCCGGTCGGCATCCGCGGTCAGGCACGCGGGGTCGCCGCCGGCGGCGGGCACGACCCACACCTGCCAGTTGGTGGCACCCCAGCACGTGTTGTCGTGTCCGATGTAGGCGATGCGGCTGCCGTCCGGGGACCACGCCGGCGACTGGATCGGTCCGATCCCCCGCGTCAGCCGGCGCGCCGGCGCGGACGGTGGGATCTTGCCGGTCGGGATGATCCACACGTCGGCCGTGTTCGTCAAATCCGCGTTCGGATCCGGGTTTGCGGCGTACGCGAGGGTCGTCCCATCCGGCGACCACGCCGGGAAGAGGTGATCGTACTCCCCCTGGGTCAGCGGCCTCGCGTCCCCGCCGGACGCAGCCACGATGAAGATCTGCTTCCAGCGCCCGTCCCAAAAGCCTTCGCCGTCCTGCTTGTAGCGAAGCCTCGAGATCACGCGGACGTCGCTGTCGTCGCGGGACTCCGGTGCCGCCGGCGGCTTGCCCACGAACGCGAGCGAACGGCCGTCCGGGGCCCAGGCGAGATCCGACGGCGACATCTTCCCCGAGGTGAGCGGCCGCGCCTCGCCGCCCCCGATCGGAATGACCCAGATCTGCTTGTCGCCGCCGCGATCCGACACGAACGCGATCTGCGCGCCGTCGGGCGACCACCGAGGACTGATGTCGCGGCCCTTCGCGGTCGTCAGCTGGCGCGGCGCGCCCCCGCCCGAGGGCACGACCCACAGGTGCGTGCGGTAGGCGTTCGCGTCCCGGTCCGCGGTCGTCACGGTGTACGCGATCTGGGAGCCGTCCGGAGAGAACTGCGGATCGTTCACCACGGGGAGCGCCACCAGGTCCTCGATCGTGATCAACCGGCGGCCGGCATCTTTCTTCGGTTCCTTGTTCGCCACGGTCTCTCGTCACCCCCGGTTCGATGTCATGCGCCCGGTGGCGCAGGAACGCACGCGCGGGACGCCCGTGCGGGGATAGGCACACGTGGTGCACGTTCGCCGGTCCGCGAACCGCTCCCTCCCGGTCCCGGGCGACGTCACCGCCCGAGCGCGAGCCGCTGCGCGAGCACCGAAGGAAGGTCGCGGGCGGCCATCTTGGCCTGCGTCGTCGCGAGCGCGTACGAAACACGCCGCAGGGTAACCGTTCCCGCGTCGGCGTCGAGGATCAAGTAGGACGCGCGCGGATCGCCGTCGCGGGGCTGGCCCACGCTGCCCACGTTGACGATGTAGCGGGCGTCCGGCCTCAGCCGGACCGGCGAGCCCGGAGGCAGCGTCACGGTGCCGACCCTGCCGTCGGGTTCGAGAACGAATGCGCCCGGGATGTGCGTATGGCCGACGAAACAGCACGTGAACGCGGCGGCAGAGAAGTTCGCGAGCGCGGCGGGCAGATCGAGGATGTACTCCTCGATCGGATCGCGCGGGCTGCCGTGGACCGCGAGGCCGCCGGCGATATCCCGCCGGAGCGGCAGCGCGGCAAGCCACGTCCGCGTCTCGGCGAGGAGCACGGTCTGGGTCCACTCGATCGCGGCGCGTGCGAGCGCGCTGAACGTGTCGAGATCGACCGCACCGAGCGCCGCCCGGTCGTGATTCCCGGCCACCGTGGCGGCACCCAGGTCGCGCACGCGGGCCGCGCACTCGTTGGGGTCGGGGCCGTACCCTACGACGTCGCCGAGGCACACGTACGCGTCCGGCCGCCCCGACCCGGCCTCGGCCAGGACGGCCTCGAGCGCCTCCAGGTTCGCGTGGACATCGGAGAAAATCGCGTACCGCATCGGGGCAGCGCAGCCCCCCTCAACCGCGTGCGGCGCGGGGGCTCCGCAGGGGGGTCACGGGGGCACCGTCAGCGCCGGCGTTTCGCCAGCTCGCCGAACACACGCGCCGGGTCGACGCCCTGATAGACGAGCAGCACCAAGATGTGAAACCACAGGTCCGCCGTTTCCTCGACGAGCCTCGAGGGTGTCTCCTTTCGCGCCGCGCGGGTCACTTCGGCGGCCTCTTCCATGACCTTCTCGTTCAAACGCGCCAGCCCCTCGGCGAAGAGACCGGAGGTGTACGACCCGGCCCGGGGCTCGCGCCGCCGGTCGACGAGGACCGCGGCCAGCTCCCCGAGGATCTCCGGACCGGACGCCCCGGCCGCTGCGCGGTCGCTGGGCGCCGGCGCGGCGGCGGGGCCAGCGCGTTCGGCGCTGGCGGCGCCGGGCGGCGCTTCGACCGCGCGGACCCTGCCGTCTTCGAGGACGAGGCTTCTATAGAAACAGGTCGCGTGACCGGTGTGGCAGGCCGGCCCGACCTGGTCCACGGCCAGCACCAGGGCGTCCCCGTCGCAGTCCATCCTGACGGCGCGCACACGCTGCGTGTGCCCCGATTCCTCTCCCTTGCGCCACAGGCGCCGTCGGCTGCGGCTCCAGTACCACGCCTGCCCGGTGGCGAGGGTTCGCTCCAGCGCCTCCCGGTTCATGTGCGCCACCATCAGGACGGCGCCGGTCGCGGCGTCCTGCGCCACCGCCATGACCAGGCCGGCCGCATCGAAGGTCACGGCATCGGCTTCACGCATGACTCAGACTCCCTCCACCGGACGCACGGGCACCCCGTGGTCCGCCATGAACGTCTTGACCGCGGCGATACTGTATTTGCGATAGTGGAAAATCGAGGCCGCGAGCACGGCGTCCGCGTCCGCCTCCACGATGGCGTCGAGGAGGTGCTGCGGGGTCCCGGCGCCTCCCGACGCGATCACCGGAATCCGCACCGCCCGCGTCACCGCGCGGGTCAGCTCGACGTCGTACCCGTCCTCGTGTCCGTCCTCGTCCATGCTCGTCAGCAGCAACTCCCCCGCGCCGAGGGCGGCCGCGCGCTGGGCCCACCCCACCGCGTCCAGGCCCGTCGGGGTGCGCCCGCCGTGCACGTACACCTCCCACCGATCGGGGCCCACGCGCCGGGCGTCGATCGCGATCACCACGCACTGGCTGCCGAACTGGAGCGCCGCCTCGCGGATCACATCGGGGCGCTGCACGGCGGCGGTGTTGATGCCCACCTTGTCGGCGCCCGCCCGCAGCATGCGGCGCAGGTCGGCGACGGTCCGGAGCCCTCCCCCCACGGTGAACGGGATCGTGAGCACTTCGGCGGTCTTCCGCACGACGTCCTCCATGATCCCCCGGCCCTCGTGGCTCGCGGTGATGTCCAGGAACACCAGCTCGTCCGCGCCCTCGCGGTCGTACAGTGTCGCGAGCTCGACCGGGTCCCCGGCGTCACGGAGGTTCACGAAGCTCGTCCCTTTGACGACACGGCCCTCCGTGACGTCCAGGCAGGGGATCACGCGGCGCACCAGCATCTCAGGCCGCCGCGGCGAGCAAGTCCTCGAGGCTCGCCCGCCCCTCGTACAGCGCCCGGCCAACGATCACGCCTTCGAGCCCTCGGGCCTCGAGCGCCCGCAGGCGGCGCACGTCGGCGGCCGAGGCGACGCCGCCCGACGCGATCACCGGCACGTTCGCGACGCCGAGCATCGCCTCGAACGCGGCCAGGTTCGGACCGTCGAGCATGCCGTCGCGGCCGGTGTCCGTGTAGATGATCCGCCGCGCGCCCGCGCCGGTGACCCGCGTCGCCGCCTCGAGCGCGGGTTCACCGGTCGTGGTCACCCACCCCTGCGTCACCACCGCCCCGCCTCGCGCATCGATGCCGACCGCGATGCGGTCGCCGAACCGCGCGCACGCGTCCCGGAGCAGCTCCGGGGACGTCGCGGCCATCGTCCCCAGGATGACGCGGGCGGCGCCCTCCGCGAGATAGCGCTCGATCGTCGCGAGGTCGCGGATGCCTCCGCCGACCTCGACGGGGACGCGAAGCGCGCGGATCAGGCGGATGATCGTCCCCTCGTTGCCGGGTCGCCCGTCGAACGCCCCGTCCAGGTCGACGACATGCACCCACGCGGCGCCTGCGTGCTGCCAGCGAAGCGCGGCCGCGACGGGATCGTCGCCGTACACCCGCTCCCGATCGGCCGCCCCCTGGATCAGGCGCACGCACCGCCCGCCGCGAATGTCAACGGAAGGAAGCACCAGCACCGGCGACCCACCTCGCAACGTTTTGGAGCATCCGCACGCCGACGGGCCCGGACTTCTCGGGGTGGAACTGCGTCGCCCAGAGGTTATCCCGGCCGACCACGGCGGCGATGTCGCCGCCGTACGACGTGGTGGCCGCGACGAGCCCGGCGTCCGCGGGTGCGACGTGGTAGGAGTGCACGAAGTACACGTACGCTCCGCTGGCGATGCCCGCGAGCAGGGGCGACGGACGCTCGACCCGCAGCTGGTTCCAGCCCATGTGCGGCACCTTGACGGCCTCCGGCAGCCGGACGACGCGCCCGGGCAGCACACCGAGGCCCAGATGGAGCCCATCCTCCTCGCTCTCGTCGAACAGCAACTGCATCCCGAGACACACGCCGAGGAACGGCCGACCCGCGCGCACGTGCTCGGCGATCCGCTCCGCCCACCCGAGCGCGCGCAGCCGCGCGACCGCCGGGCCAAACGCGCCGTCCCCGGGGACGACGAGCGCGGTCATCGACTCGAGCCCCTGCGGGGTCTCCACGACCCTCGCGTCGAGCCCGAGCCGCAGAAGCGCCTGGCGGATGCTGTGCAGGTTGCCGGCGCCGTAGTCGACGATCGCGATCACGCCAGGGTCCCTTTCGTCGACGGCACGTCGCGGATGCGCGGGTCGAGTTCCGTCGCGCGGTCGAGCGCCAGGGCCAGCGCTTTGAACGCGGCCTCGACGATGTGATGGGCGTTCCGACCGTGCAGCAGCACGAGGTGCAGCGTGATCCCGGCGTTCACCGCGAACGCCCGGAAGAACTCCTCGGTGAGATCGGTGTCGTAGGCGCCGAGGCGTTGGCGCGCCACGGGCACGCCGTAGTGGAGAAACGGCCGCCCGCTCACGTCGGCCACCGCCAGCACCAACGCTTCGTCAAGCGGCGCGTGCGCGGACGCGAATCGCCGAATACCCGCGCCGTCGCCGAGCGCGTCCCGCAGCGCGCGGCCGAGCGCGATCCCGACGTCTTCGACGGTGTGGTGGGCGTCCACGGCCAGGTCGCCGGTCGCGGTCACCGTGAGATCGAACCGGCCGTGGCGGGCGATCTGGGCGAGCATGTGGTCGAGGAACGGGATCCCGGTCGCAATGTCGCTTCGGCCGGTCCCGTCGACCGCCCAGGCGGCGTCCACGCGCGTCTCGCCCGTCTCCCGGACCACGCGCCCGCGTCGGCTCATTCGCCCTGTCCCCGCGCCGTCACGGCCAGCACGTGCGCGGGGAAGTCTTCGTACCGCCCGAGGTGTTCCACAACCGGCCTGGCGGCGGCGAGCCCACGCGCGTCCAGATGCGCGACCGAGGTCGTCTTCAGATAGCTGAGGACGGTCACGCCGGATCCGACCCGCGCGAACCCGCCGGTCGGCAGCGCGGCGGGCACGCCGAGCGCGTAGTTGCCGGCGGAGAATGGCGTGTCCTGGCCGAGCAGCACCTCGCCCGCGTTCCGGATGCGGCCGAGGGTCGCCAACGGATCCCGGGTCGCGACCTGGAGATGCTCGGGCGCGTACAGGTTCACGAACGCGATGGCCTCGTCAAGCGTCGGCGCGACGACCGCGCCGCCGCAGTCACTCAACGCCGCCTCCGCAAACTCACGCCGCCACGCCGGCAGCTGTCCGAGATAGCGCGGCAGCATCGCCTGCACCTCGTCCACCAGCGAGGCGGACGCCGTGACGAGGATCGCCGCCGAGTCTTTGCCGTGTTCGGCCTCGTTCAGCAGATCCAGCGCGAGACGGGACGGGTCCGCGGAGTCGTCCGCGAGGATCATGGATTCGGTCGGGCCGAGCACGGAGAGGAGCCGCACCCCGAACGCCTGCACCGCGATCTGCGCGGCGGTCACGTAGGGGTTGCCCGGCCCGCCGAGGAGGCGCACCCGCGGAAACGTCGCGGTGCCGAAGGCGAGTGCGGCCACGCCGGCGACGCCGTTTGCGCGAAACACCTGCGTGACCCCGAGCAGATCGGCCGCGACCAGCAGGGCCGGATCGGCGCGCCCGTCCTTGCGCGGCGGGACCAGCACGGCGATCTCCTCGACCCCAGCCACCACCGCGGGTGTCACCATGGTGATGAACGTCGACGGGAACGCTCCCTTGCCGCTCGGCACGTACACGCCCACGCTCTCGACCGGCGTCCACTTGACGCCCACCGTAATGCCCGGCTCCAGCTCGTCCATCGCGAGCTGAGGCGGCCGCAGCCACTCGCTGTAGCGACGGGCGCGATCGATGCTCGTGGCCAGCGCGGTGCGAAGGCCGTCGTCCACGGCCTCGTGCGCCTGGACGAACTCCTCCCGGCCGACGCGTAGCCGGTCCGGCGGCAGCGTGACACCGTCGTGGCGCTGCGTGTACTCGACGACCGCGGGGTCGCCGCGGCGTTGGACGTCCTCGACGATCCCCCGCACGTGCGCGATCCGTTCCGGCGCGAACATCTCCGCGCTCGAGCGCCCGAGGATCCGCTGCAACCGTGCGGACGAAACCTCGCCCAGCTTCACCACGTCCACACGCGTCCCTCCTTGTACCGCGCTGTGCGGCCGACCGTCCGACTCCGGCGGCCCCGCCGGGCTACGCCGACGGCGCGGCCGTGCGCTGCCTGACCGCAGCCCGCAGCCGCTCGACGACGGCCGCGACCGCGTCCGCACGGCTGCGCAGGCTCACGCGGTTGACCACCAACCGGGCGGTGGCCTGAAACAGCTCGGCGACCTCCACCAGGTGGTTCTCCGCGAGCGTCCGCCCCGTCATCACGAGATCCATGATCCCGTCGGCGAGACCGACTTGAGGAGCGAGCTCAACCGCGCCGTGCATGGTGATGATGTCGACCGAGTGGCCCCGGCTCCAGAAGTACCGTTCCGTCACGCGCGGATACTTTGTCGCGATGCGCAACGGACTCTTTCGCTCCCACGTCTCCGCCGCGTCCTGCGGGAACGCGAGGATCCCCCGGCAGAATCCGAACCCAAGGTCCACCAACTCGTAGACGTCGCACGCTTGCTCGAGAAGCGTGTCCTTGCCGGCGATGCCCAAGTCCGCAGCACCGTGTTCCACGTACGTCAGCAGATCCACCGGTTTCGCGATCAGACAGCGGATCGTCCCGTCGACACCCGGGAGGATCAGCCGCCGGGTGTCGCGCCACGCTCCCGCCGCCAGATACCCGCCGGCCTCGAGCGTCGCCATCGCCCCTTCCAGCAGGCGTCCGGACGGGATCGCGATCGTGACCATGCTCATGACGTGGTCTCCTCCCCTGCGGGACCGACGAGGTCCGCTAGCGCGACGGTGTGCTCCCGGCCGTCGCGCTCCCGCACCACGACCGCCTGCCCGCGCACCAGCAGCGCGCGTTCGACCCCCCGCGCGATCGCCTCGCGCGCCACCACGTCCCACGCGCGGCCCTGCACCTCGACGGCCACCGTGAGATCGTGAGCCCGCAGCGCCCGTGCGCAGGCGAGCGCCGCCTCGCGGCTCCCGTTCTCGAACGCCACGACGGCATCGGGCGCCCACGCGTCCACCGCGCCTTCCTCGGCGGACAGCACGCGCTCGACGCGCACGGCGAATCCCGTTGCGGGCCATGAGACGCCGAAGCGTTCCAACAGCCGGTCGTACCGGCCGCCGCCCAGCAGCGGGACGCCGAGGGTCGGGGTGTGCCCCTCGAAAACGATGCCCGTGTAGTAGTCGAAGTCCCGGATGATGCTGAGATCGACCGTCACCGCGTCCCACGCGCCCGACGCGCGGAGCATCCGCTGCAACGCGGCGAGGTCCTGCACGACCGCGCGGACCTCGGGCGCGTCCGCAAGCCGCCCGGCCTCTTCCAGCGCGCTCGGCCCCTGGAGCGTCGGCAGCGCCAGCAAGGCGCGTACATGGGACGGCGCCGCGCGCTGCGTTTCCAGCAGGCGGCGCAACCCCACGAAGTCCTTCTGGTAGAGCAGCGCGCGCACGTCCTCCAATTCCGGTTCGGGGAGATCCAGTCCGGCAAGCAGGCCGCGCAGGAAACCGACGTGGCCGAGACTGATCGAGAACTGTCCGACGCCGGTCGCCTGCAGCGCTTCCACCGCCATCGTCACGATCTCGGCGTCCGCCTCGAGGGTCCCCGCTCCGATAAGCTCGCACCCCACTTGCGGAAACTCCCGCAGCCGCGCGGATCCGGCCTCGCGCCACCGGAACACCTGCCCGGCATAGGCCAGCCGCAACGGCAGCGCGGTGCCGCGCAGCCGCGTCGCGACAAGACGCGCCACGGGTGTCGTGATCTCGGGCCGTAGCGCGAGGAGCTCCCCACCGCGGTCCACAAGCTTGAACAGGCTGTCGCCCGCCGCGCTCCCCTCGCCCCGCACCAGCACGTCAAGGTACTCGAGCGTAGGGGTGGTCACCTCGCGGTACCCCCACCGCCGCACGCGCCCCAGAATCCCGCCGACGACCTCCCGCACCCGGGCGGTCTCGTCCGGGAGCAGGTCGCGGGTGCCCGACGGGATCTGTTGCCAGCGCTCCAGGTGCATCAGCGGGGAACCGTCCTTCTTTATCAAGATAAAGCGCTACCGCAGCAAAGACATCCGACGTATGGTAACATACGTCGCCCCCACCGTCAATCATACCCAACCCTACCTGTAGTAGTTCAGCAATAATGTCACCCCCTAACAGTTCCGTGACTATGTCACCCTGGGACTATGACCAGGGAGACGATCATGTTGAGTCAGAAGGATCAACAGCGCGTGCAGGTCCTGA